>Ga0208975_1000738_pt1 | contig 15083 bp, 15 predicted proteins | sample GreLakmeER78MSRF_FD_187700 | JGI IMG/M metagenome (GOLD analysis project Ga0208975, IMG submission 187700) | Freshwater lentic microbial communities from great Laurentian Lakes, MI, USA - Great Lakes metaG ER78MSRF (SPAdes) | ecosystem: Environmental > Aquatic > Freshwater > Lake | place: Great... | reverse complement strand
GCCCTGCAATTAACATATAATCTTTAAGTTCTTTTTCCTTTCTTCGAGCTTCTTCTAACGCAAAAAATTCTTCTAATTGACTTCTTTGTGTTACTGGCGTCTCAACAACTTTTTTTTCTAATTTTTTTTTATTATGAAAAAAATTACCCAATTGCCCAGCACATTCGCCAAGTTCTCTACCATTACTTATCACTTCCTTAATTACAGCATATGCGGCATTAATCGCTGCGAGTTCTGCTAGCATTACTTATATTGCTCGTCGACCATCTTTTTATAGGTGTCTGTATTTCCTTTTTCTAAAAAGTATGAACCGCGAGCATTATCTTTAATTACAATACCCTTGTATATGTCCTCTGGCTTATACCAAGTATTATTATCTGCTAATCTCGCAGAGAGATAAGAACTCACATCAGCATCTGCGCCGATTGCTGCCACAATACCTGATTGATCAGCATCCATATAGTTTGCATTAATTGCATCCTGTTCTTCTTTATTCGCAGCAACGACTTGCTCAGCGCGAAGTTCAGCGTCAGACTTTTCTTCGATTGGCTTCAATACACCCAGAAAATCAAGACTCATCATGCTTGGGGCTTGATTAAATGTATTTGCGACGGCAAGAGCTGGATCAATCATTGCGCTCGTAACTTCAGCGTCTGTATTCGTTTCATCCTCGAATGTCTTTTGTTCGCTTGATGTAATGCTATTATTCACAACAGCGAGTGCGACATCTTCGGCTTCTTGAGCAGAGGCTGCAGAAGGATTATTTTCCATAGAAACAAATATTTCAGAACCATCAGAAACGTTACCAGTTTCTGTGGTAGGTTCTGATATTCCCATCATTTCCATACTCGTATCAGTATTTGATTCTGCCGCTGCCACTGTTTCAATTACATTTTCTATTTCAATAGAATTAATTGTTTCAACAGTTGATGATGTTGATCCCATCGATTCAAAGGAAGAATTTTGAGCAACATTTTCTGCCTCAGACATAGAATCGTTTGCGCTCGCTTCCGTTGCAGCCATTGTTTCAGAAAGTGCTTGTTGACCAAGTTGTCTGCCTGTTTCGAGAATATCTAAACTTGCATCACTATTAGCTGATGTTTCTTCTTTTTGATCAACTGCCATTTCAGCAACTAATGTTGTTTCTGTTGTTGATGTAGAGCTGGTTGATGATTCTGTTGTAGATCTAGATGTAGACGTTGATGAAGAAGTCTCTGTATTAGATGCAGCAGCTGTAGATGTGGTAGATGTAGTGGCGTCTGCTGCTATGCTTAATGCAGATTCAAGAGTATTTTTTGAAATAGCATCAGCAAGAATTTGAGCCTTTTCCTCATCACTTAATTCACGATACACAACAATACGTTCTGCTTCTTCAACATCAGAATCTTCTTCGTCCAAATCGGCTAAAATTTCTTCGAGTGTTTCTTCTGCTGGAGTTTCGTCGAGATTTTCATCAAATAATTCTTCTTCAACTAAAGATTCTTCTGCAAGCAATTCTTCTTCCTCAGTCACTTCTGTGCCATCATCAGAACCATCGTCTGATCCTGTTTCTTCATCAGCCAAGTAAGTTTCTTCCTCTGGCGTTGTTACATCATTAATAATACAAGTTGGATCAGTTGGATTTAACGTGCAGTCAGGAGCAATTGGTGGCTCTGGTGCAATTGGAACTATCTCGCTTGAGTTGAAAACATACGTTTTGCCTTCAAGGGTGCTAGTGTCTGAACCAAAATAAATTTGCCAAAATTCACCTGGCTGATCACCTTGAATACCAGATGTAATAGACCTACCTGTGTTTACAGGATTATTAAAATTACCATATCGAATAGCAATATCGTTGTTTGCATGCAGAGTAATCTCAAAGTCGAATGTATTTGGTCCTACTGGATTACAGAATAATGGCAATCCAAACAAATTTAGCGCGCAATCTTGTCTAACTGAACCGAGTTCTTCTACACCATACCATCCAACTGTAAACTTATCGCCAAAACTTTGATAGTATGGGTTGCCTGTGAAACTGATCAAATCAGACCACATGGCGAATATGGTATTATGAGTGTTTGTATAATTGAAGTAGCCCTGATTGAATTGATTCAACTCAGTGAGGTTTGGTAGAGGTTGACCGCTGCAGCAACCGTTGGCAAGACTCGTAAAACTAATAAAACCATTTTGTGATATGTTTACAGTGTTGTATAGATTACCATAATAATAGAAATCGAATCCGATTGCCACATTGGTTAACGTGCTATCATCACCTAAATTAGCAGGTGTGCCAGTTTGTTGAATGTTATCAAGCTGAGTTCCAGGAACCACAGTCAGAGTATATGTCTGTGTGGCTGTTGGATCTTGGATAGTAGGAGGGGGCAGCTCCTGCCCGAAGGCAGGAGCCACCAATAACCCAAGTAGGATTAGGAGTTTACGAAACATTATTCACCAGCTTCGGCTACTGGAAGTTCTTCTGATGTTTCTTGATCATTACCCCAAATCTTCCACCATTTCTTACGGAAGTCTGGACGTTCTTCTTTATTGCCAGCCCACTGTTCAGTTGCATCCTTACCAATCTTACCCATATATGGGCAAGGTGTGCCAGCCATTTCCATTGCCTTAAAGACTCTTTCGTCTTGGCACATCATAGAAACTGCAGCAACTTTCATACCCATGTCGTATAGAGTCTTTGATAGTTTCAATCTTTCGCAATTCATATCGCGAACGGCTTTACCAGCAGAAAGACCGAATACCTGAGTCTGAACAGCGCCAGAGACGCCACTTACGCAAACGTCCTGGCTATATGTTGAGATCATTGGAGCGATAGCACTAGCAGGAGGTGACTTGATTGTTGTTTCTGATTTACTGATATTTTCGTTGCGATTTACGTTCGTATTTGTATTGTTCGTGACTACTTTACTGTCGCTAGTGCTCTCGCTTTTGTTTACGTTTTCGTTCTTGTTTACATTTGTTGAAGTTGAAGTGCTAACGTTGTTGTTATTGTTTGTGTTTACACTTGCACTTACGCTGTTATTATAGTTTGTATTTGTAGAAACGTTGTTGTTATTGTTCGTGTTTGTTGACGTAGATGTATTTACGTTCTCATTCTTGTTAGTTGAATTGATATTCGTATTGTTCACGTTGTTATTATTATAAGTCACTTCACCAGACAAGTTGTTATTGTTATTATTCGTGTTGGTTGAAGTTGATGTGCTCACATTCACGTTGTTGTTATTATTAGTATTATTCGACGTTGTCGTGTTCACATTGTTATTATTATTCGTGTTCACAGATGTAGTTGTGTTCACGTTGTTATTGTTATTCGTCATTGAACCACTATTCACGTTATAGTTTGTATTCGTGCTAGTGTTATTGTTATTATTCGTTGAGTTCACTGTGCTCGTATTCACGTTTGTATTCGTGTTCGTGCTTGTAGTGTTATTGTTGTTATTATACGTTACCTCACCAGACATATTATTATTGTTGGTGTTGACATTTGTATTCGTTGATGTGCTGTTATTTGTATTAATATTCGTGTTGGTATTATCACTCGTCGAAGTAGACGTATTAATATTTGTGTTGGTGTTGGTGTTCGTATTCGTCGACGTTGTTGTTTCGGTCGACGTGTTTACGTTCGTGTTCGTGTTGGTATTGGTGTTTGTATTAGTAGAAGTTGTGTCAGATGTGGTATTAACAGTGCTTGTGCTGTTTACCGTTGAAACTGTTTCGGTTGCTTGACCGAATGCTACGCCTGATGCGAGAAGAGCGAGAACTGCTATTAATCTTTTCATTTTACCCTCTGAGTGTTAACATTACGAAACAATCAGCGAGTTTATAACAAAAATTTAAATCTCGAAGCGGTTATATTTAGTTTTATTTAGTAAATCTCGCGCCAAGTTACAGTGCACCAAACATCTACTGGGCTTGTAATTGCTTGTGCTACAACTACGAAATTTGCAATAAGAGCTTCTTCTCCTCAAGGCTTTTCATAATTATACTACAAATCCAGGCTTATAAACTGTCTTACCATTCACAGTGACTGCTGTGAGTTTTTGTTTACGATTATTGCCAGATGCAGAAACAGAGGCATGAACCCAACCCGAGTTTGGACCTTCCTTTGGATCATAGAATTCTAGAATAATTTGATCAAAGTCGCAATTTTCAGAAACCCACTTTGCTAATTCTGGGTTTGGGAGTCCGTCGATTTCAAAGTCGACAGCTTCGCCATTACAATGTTGTGACTTACTAGAACCACCAACGGCAGCATTAAGGGCAGGACCGCGATAACCAGAGTTAATACGAACAGGCTTCCCAAAATGTTTACGAACAGGCTCAAGTATTTTTTCACATACAAGTTTAAGGTTTGAAGCATGTTGTGGACTCGGTGTATTATCAATTCGTTTACGAATAGCAGTTTCTGATTTCGTAAATTCCTTTAAATTAAAATGTTCTGACAATTGCATGTCAGGTGATACTGACTTAATCGTTGGTTCTGCTTGTTTAACTACTATCGGTGCTGATTTAGCAGCGACTGAAGATGTTTTTGCGCCAGCCCAGCTGAGATACTTCTTAGTTTTTTCGGCGCGATCTGCAAGACCATGAGTTCCGCCATTTATTTTTTTAGTTATAGCAAGAATAGATGCATCATTCACGCCTTGATCACAGATATTCCATAATTTATTTTTCTCAAAGAAAAACATTGCAGATTCAAATGACAATTCATTGGCGACTAAATCGGGATTCGACATTACGTCTGGGCGATTGCAATATTTTGCAAATGCCTCGTAATTAGATCTACCAGTTAGTTGTAGTGCTCCACGACCACGATACAACCATCCATCACCTGAACTTTCTGGACCATTTCCCATACGACTTGCATAAACTTTATTTGCAATCGCCTGTGGATTTCTTTCGTATCGTTTGGCAGCTGCTTCGTTTGGAAAATATTTTTTAAATACGCCGACTAGCCCCTTCGCTGAATAGTTTAAATTTTCAGCAAAGGCTTTATATCCGCCAGTTTCATGAGCAGTTTGACCAAAGAAATGCGCTGCTCTTGCTGGCGATAATTTATAGTATTCCATGGCTGCTTTGAATGTGCCTGGACCCCAAGCGCCATCAGCAGTCACTCCGATTTTTTGTTGAAGTGCTTTTAAACTCATGAATCACCTCAAGCAATTTGATCGTCAACTTCTTCAACTAATTCTTTTATAGGTTCAGGAAGAATATCGTCAACCTTTGGTGCTTCTGGTGTTGGTGGAGCATTGTCTTTTTCGCTCTTACCAAGCATAATACCTGATAGAATACCAGTCAAGAACGTAGCGATAGGTGTAATCAACTCAAAAAATTTCGCATCGTTTGGTGATTGTGTCATTGGCTGTGTTACAAAGATAAGTGAGTATAGAACTACAAACACAATACCTGTAAGTGTAAATGCCAATGAAAGACCGACGATAAATTTCAATCGAGCCATCAATTCAGTTTCAGTATAACGTTGACCCTTAAACATAATCATTCTCCTGTATTTTCAACAACTACATGTTCTTCAACAACGACTTCAACTGGTGTTGCGATTTCCTCGACAACTTTTAATTCTTGTTTTGGCGGTAGTCCATTTAATGTATCATAACACATTCCATCGGCTTCGCACACTGGACGATTGCATTCTGCCTTATCCTTATTTGCAGGATCCTGGCATGGATATCTATATGTATCTGAGCATCCAATTAGTAAAAATGCAGCAGCAAATAACATTAATATTTTCATGTTATCGTTTCCCATATCTTAAGTATACCATTGCGCCCGTTTTTTCATCTTCTATGATAATTGGAGCGTCTTTATTTTCTTGAGCATACTGTTTTATTGCCTCACCGATTTCATCTCTACCAACATAACTTGCATAGTGTTTAAATTTTTGTTTTCCAAGTTTTGCTTTATTAAATGAATCTGAAGAGACAACAAAAACTTCTGTATTCGCAAATTTTTTTCTACGAATTAAATTATTTTTTGTAGTGATTCCTTTTGGAACTGGAGGAATATCAGGTTCAAGCCCTGCTATTTGACCGCTCCCAACGGTATTTACTATCTCTTCTTTTAGTTGCTTGAGTGTTTTCATTATTCTTTATTTATCATGCGCTACGCAGCGACTTTAATGATAACAATACCAGAACCACCAGAACCGCCACTGAATGAATTTGGGAATCCACCACCTCCTCCACCACCGCCGCCTGTGTTTGTAGTGCCGCTAGTTGCAGATGCTGGACTTGCTCCATTTCCGCCACCACCTGCGCCACCAGCGCCACCTGGGTTTGTAACTGTTCCGCCACCACCGCCACCAGCATAAGTTACTGATGCGCCAGAAATTGAAGAAGCAACACCTGCACCACCTACACCACCTGCACCACCAGGATTGCCTGCAGCACCAACAGCACCTGCACCACCGCCACCACCTGCTCCATAACCTGGTGCACCAGGACTAGGTGATCCTGCTCCACCTGCAAATCCTTGTCCTGGCGTTCCTGCGCCACCTGGTCTTCCGTGTCGACCACCACCACCGCCAGATCCACCACTTACTCCATCGCCTAATGCAGCAGGAGTGCTGTTAACGCCACCCCCACCTCCGCCTGTTGATGAAATGGAACTAAACGTTGATGTTGATCCATTTACACCAACTTGTCCAGGAACACCACCTGCCCCACCTCCACCGATTGTAACAGTGTATGGTGATCCTGGTGTTACCGCTAAACCAGTGCCTGTTCGATATCCGCCAGCACCACCACCGCCGCCACTACTTTGACCGCCTCCGCCACCACCACCAGCAACAACGAGATACTCAACTTCAGTAACACCTGTTGGAGCAATCCAAGTTTGAGATGTTTGGAATCGCCAGACTCTGCCTGTTCCTAAACTGTATTTGATGATGACAATACCAGAACCACCAGCAGCACCTGGTTGTCCATCTGGAAGCGAATTACCACCACCACCGCCGCCACCACTTAATGCAGCAGCTGCTGTTGCAGTTGCATGCCCAAACGGATTGGAAGGCAATGATCCACTTGTTGTTGGACCACCGACACCTCTTGTGATGGCAGTTCCAGAGATAGTAGATGATAAGCCAATTCCAGCAACACCTAGAGTGCCAGCACCACCAGCACCTCCACCGCCACCACCAGAACCTGAGCTCTGTGGAGAGCCGAGTGTGCTAGGTCCACCATTATTTCCTTCGGCAGGAGTATAACCACCTAAATTTCCTGCACCACCAGCACCACCTTGTGCACCACCACCGCCAGATCCGCCAGCACGACTTGCGCCAGATCCACCGCCACTTGAGGTGATAGTAGAAAATAAAGAATTAGATCCGTTTGAGGTGTTGCCACCACCAGCTCCGAGTGTTACAGTATACGTTTGCCCTGCCGTAACTGATAGCCCTGTTCCTGTTCGATAACCACCTGCGCCACCGCCTCCGCCGCCGCCAGCTGGTTGGGCTCCGTTACTGCCTCCTCCACCACCAGCAAGAACTAGATACTCAACTTCAGAAACACCTGTTGGACATGTCCAAGTTGTCGATGCTGTAAATATTTCAACAACGTTAGTTGCTCCACCTGCACCAGCAACAACTCTTCGAAGTCTACCGAATCCTCGAACAGATCCACCTGCAAATGTTGTTAATAATGGCATTTAAGTTTCCTTTATAACTACGCTGCGACTTTAATGATAACAATACCAGAACCACCAGAACCACCATTTGCACTGGCAGATAGGTCAAACCCGCCTCCGCCGCCACCGCCGCCTGTATTGGTTGTTCCATTTGAACCAGAACTGTTTTCCGTTCCTCCATTGCCGCCACCACCTGATCCACCAAGACCACGTGGTGAACCCTGATATCCAGCACCACCACCACCGCCACCAGCATAAGTTACTGATGCGCCAGAAATCGGAGACGATGCACCTGCACCACCAGCACCAGAAGCACCAGGAACTGCATCTCCACCAGCTGCTCCAGCACCACCACCTCCTCCTGTTCCGTTTGCACCATTGTTTCTTCCACCTTTATTTCCTTGTGATGGGCTTACAGATGGAGTGTTACCTGCGCCTCCTGGAAACACATCTGCACGACGATGCTCGCCTCCACCTGATCCGCCACTTAAACCAGCTCTGTGGTTATTATTAACGTCTGAGGATCCGCCAGCACCGCCACCAGCAGAGGTAACAGTGCTGAATACAGAACTACTGCCTGATGATCCCTGACTTGTGTTACCTGTGCCTCCAGCACCAACAGTAACAGTGTATGATGATCCTGGTGTTACAGCTAAACCAGTGCCTGTTCTATATCCACCAGCACCACCGCCTCCGCCTGAATACCCGCCACCACCAGCACCACCACCAGCAACAACGAGATACTCAACTTCAGTAACACCTGTTGGAGCAATCCAAGTTCCAGATCCACTAAATCTCCAGACTCTGCCTGTTCCTAAACTGTATTTGATGATGACAATACCAGAACCACCAGCAGAGCCTGAGTATTCTCCTGGGTTGAACCCTGCTGATGTTCCACTTCGACCTCCAGCGCCACCATTTCCAGTATTCGCAGGACCAGCTGGTAAACCTGATCCACCAGGACCACCAGCAGCTCTTGTAACAGAAGTTCCAGAGATAGTAGATGAAGCACCTGTTCCAGCTGGTCCAGCTGCACTAGCGCCACCTCCACCAGCTCCTTGACCAGGGGAGCTATTACCACCAGCATAACCTTCTACTGGAGTGTATCCACCTAAATTTCCTGCACCGCCTGCACCACCTCCATATCCACCACCACCAGATCCACCTGCACGTCCACCACCACCGCCGCCACCACTCGAAGTTATAGTAGAAAACAGAGAATTAGAACCGTTAGATCCAGCTGCTGGATTTGCAGCACCAGAACCACCAGAACCGATTGTGACTGTGTATGTTTGCCCTGCCGTAACTGCTAATCCTGTGCCTGTTCTATATCCACCAGCACCACCGCCACCAGCAGCAGACTGAGAAAATCCAGCAGCACCGCCACCACCGCCAGCAATAACTAGATACTCAACTTCAGAAACACCTGTTGGACATGTCCAAGTTGTTGACGTTGTAAATATTTCAACAACATTAGTTCCTCCACCTGCGCCAACAATGACTCTTCTGAGTCGCCCGAATCCTCGAACAGATCCGCCTGCAAAAGTTGTTAATAATGGCATTCAATTTTCCTTTATAATTGCTCTATAACTACGCTGCGACTTTAACTATAACAATACCAGAGCCACCAGCGCCACCATTTCCTGAAGTGTAATTTGCGCCAGCGCCACCGCCGCCAGTATGTGCTGTGCCTGTTCCACCAGGTTGACTTCCGCCACCACCTGATCCACCTGCACCACCTGCACCACCATTAGTTGATCCTCCTCCTCCTCCGCCACCACCAGCGTAAGTTACTGATCCGCCAGAAATTGTTGAAGTAGATCCACTTCCACCGTTACCTGCATTAACGTTGCTACCATTTACTCCTGAAGAACCTGCACCCCCTCCACCACCAGCACCGTATCGAGGACCTGCTGCAGTAGCCGCGCCACCACTATTGCCTTGTGATGGAGATACAGAAGGCGTGTTACCTGCGCCGCCAGCACCCGCCGCATTATCACCAAAACCACCACCACCACCACCCGAGCCACCAGAAGAGCCAGAGCCAACACCTGCACCACCATTACCACCTGCGCCACCACCGCCACCACCAGCAGAAGTAACAGTGCTGAATACAGAACTACCGCCTGATGTTCCCTGACCTGCGTTGCCTGCACCTCCAGCACCAACAGTGACTGTGTATGATGATCCTGGTGTTACAGCTAAACCAGTGCCTGTTCTATATCCACCTGCACCGCCACCGCCGCCTCCGCCACCAGCACCGCCGCCGCCACCGCCAACAACGAGATATTCGACCGATGTTACGCCTGTTGGAGCAATCCAAGTTTGAGATGTTTGGAATCGCCAGACTCTTCCTGTTCCTAAACTATACTTAATAATTACAATGCCTGATCCGCCAGCAGCACCTGGTTGTCCATCTGGAAGCGAATTGCCGCCACCACCGCCGCCACCACTTAATGCAGCAGCTGCTGTTGCGGTTGCATGTCCATATGGAGATCCAGGCAATACTCCACCTGTTGTAGGACCACCGACACCTCTTGTGACGGCAGTTCCAGAGATAGTAGATGATAAGCCTATTCCAGCAACACCTTGAGCTCCAGCACCACCAGCGCCTCCCCCTCCTCCTCCAGAACCTGGGGATGAGCTGGGTCCGCCATTATTTCCTTCGGCAGGAGTATAACCACCTAAATTTCCTGCACCACCAGCACCACCTTGTGCTCCTCCACCTCCAGAACCACCTGCTCTTGAAGCACCAGATCCACCGCCGCTTGATGTAATGGTAGAAAACAAAGAATTAGATCCGTTTGAGGTGTTACCGCCACCAGCTCCGAGTGTTACGGTATACGTTTGACCTGCTGTTACAGCTAATCCTGTTCCTGCTCGATAACCACCTGCGCCACCGCCTCCGCCGCCGCCAGCTGGTTGGCTTCCATTACTTCCGCCACCGCCGCCAGCAAGAACTAGATATTCAACCTCAGTGACACCTGCTGGGCATGTCCAAGTTGTCGATGCTGTGAACACCTCAACAACGTTAGTTGATCCACCTGCACCAGCAATGACTCTTCTGAGTCGTCCGAATCCTCTAACAGATCCACCTGCAAAAGTTGTTAATAATGGCATTTTATACTCTCTCTTTTTGTTAAATATCTATTGTAACTATGATTTATGTGAGTGTCATGTAAATTTTTGCAGAACCTCTAGTTGTAGATGGAGAACCACCCGTTCCAGCTCCACCTCTATTAGGATTTGCATCATTACCTGCAGTTGTTCCAGAACCACTATATTGAACGACGTCAGTCACTCTAGATGTGTTTGCGCTAGCAAAATTAGATCCGCCGCCGCCGCCACCACCAGCTCCGCCAGATTGTTGATTCGTTATATAACTAGCATATCCGCCACCACCGCCACCATAATATCCAGCACCACCACCACCACCGCGACGATTGGCGGATGGACCGCTCTTTCCAGCGCCGCCAGCAAGTGCCGAACCTGCTGTGCCATTTTCTGGTGCAGGTGCAGGTGATGAATTTCCGCCAGCGCCTCCAGCACTTTGAGTGCCGCCGCCGCCACCTCGGGGTGACAAGCCGCCGCCGTTGCCTGCAGGATGTCCGCCAGCACCACCAGCAGTGCTTCCTGGCGCTAAACCTAAATTATCTGGGTCGCCACCACCACCACCACCAGCAGCAATTACGATCGAATTCGCCTGAGTCAGACTTGGACCAAAAAATATGCCTGCAGCATTACCGCCACCAACTGGACCAGCACCACCACCTGCACCAAACGTTGAAATATAATACGTTTGGTTAGCAACAAAAGTTACTCTTGCCGTTATAGCGCCACTACCGCCACCACCATACGTTGCACTGAATCCACCACCTTCCCCCCACAAGAAAACGTCTGATGAGAATGTGTTTATTGGTGTTATTGTATAACTGCCGCTTGCAATATTAAGTGGTCCATCTGCAGCAGTCCAAGTGGATTTTCCTTCTAATGCGGGTGATATATTGAAGGCAGCTGAATTCACAACACCAGCAACAACTCTTCGAAGTCTACCGAATCCTCGAACAGATCCACCTGCAAAAGTTGTTAATAATGGCATTTAAATTTCCTCTACAATTTAATCAAAATATTAATTAGATTAGTATCTATTTCTATATCGTCAGTATTAATATTTTTTCCATTAATACCTTTAATTATATTTGGCAACGCTGAAGTGTATGTTAATAATGCTTTCAACGCTCCATAATCTTTTTCTGAAATTCTAACAAACAACATTCTGGTCGTAGGTAAGATTCCAAAAACATTCTGCGCAACAACTAAATGATTTAATAATAATCGTTCTTTTATTTCGCCTGTTACTCTATATTTATGGAGTAATCTTTTAATGTATCTTATTCTTTTATAATCATCATCAAATTCGCTATCAATACAACTAGGTGTCGCATAACATTTTGCTGCATAAAGAATCACATTTAAATCATTTAAATCTTCAAACATAAAGTTAATATTCGCTGGTATTGCCTGAATCGTCATCTCTTCTTGCTGGAAGATATTTCATTGCTGGCATCTCATCATCATTGTCTAACAGTTCATCAGGATTCATATTTAATAAATCTTGCAGTTCAGAATTGGTGACTAATTGCGCATAACCATCAACAAATCCATCGTCGTTCGTATCATATACTGCATAAAGCTGATATTCTGAATCGCCCAATAGATAAACAACTTCTGCTGATAAATCTAAAAAATATTTTGTTGCAGAAGATGGCAAAAGAATACCAAATCTTTCTAATGCTCCACGTAATTGTGCTAAAAAGATTGGAGCATTTTGGTATGGTTTTTCAGTTAATTCATCTAGTGATGCGTTGATATTATCAACATTATTATTTACATGCTTAGAATCAACTTCTAAATATTCTTCTTGTTCTTTCAAATAAGCATTAAACTTTAACATCGAATTCTACCTTTGGTTCTTTGTTGATACGATTCTTTCTTCCTTTGGCAATATCAACAGCCTTTTGAGCAAATATTGCTTGTTTAGTTTGATCGCGCTCTTTTTTTGCTGAGAGTGTGCCAGCTTGCTTTTTTCCCATTGTTTGAGATTTCGCTTGATCATCAAATTTTTTCTGAGCTGCTTTCACGTATGGTTTCATTTCTTCATTTTTAGTCGTCTTAACACCAACAACCTTACCATCTTTTTTAGTAGTGACTACTGTTTTATCTTTGTATCTTACTGTTGATGTAGATGGAATTTTTTCCATTTCTTTTTGCCATTCTTTAGGAAACTTTCCGCCATACCCCTCATTCATCTCGCCTTCCATGTAATTAGCTGCTGTTAAAATGTAATCTTCGGCAAGAGTAATCTTGCTTTGAACCCATTCTGGGAGATTAGTATTTTCTTCGAGCATGTCATGAAGACGCTTTGCGTTGGCTAAAATACTGCGAAGCTGAGACTTCGCCATGTCGCCTTCGTAGTCATACTCGCCCTTATCTTCTGGTGTCATATTATCCATGTTACCTACTCACTTTGCTTGTATTTTTTTACGGATTGAATTTCTAATTGCCTTACGTTTATTGTGCAAATAGAAATCAGTTTTATCTGAGTCGCCATCGTTATCTATATCTTTATCTTCACGACCAACTGGATCTAGACCTTCTTTGGTGACTTGATCAACTTCTTCATTTTTCTCTCTTTTTGCGGCATAGTATGCGCCGAGAGCTTGTTGAATGCGTTCTTTTTTGCTCTTACCAGCAAATTTTGGATTATCAGAAGCAACGAAATCACTGATCCACTTTGATGCTGGATCAGCAGCTGTTAGTTTCTCTTCAATGTATTCTACTTCTTCTTTCATCTTAGCCATAACTTGTGATGGAGACATTTTACCTGCAGCAAGTTTCTTTTGCATTCTATCAGTTTCTTTATCATAAAGTTTTGCTGTGCCATCCTTTTCTGATTTCTCAGTTTTAGGATTGTAATTAATAACGCCACCACCTCTAGGGAAAGAAGTTGCTTCGGTTTTCATTCCCGCTTTCATCGCTCTACGAGCAAGATTACGAACATAGCGGTATCCTGCTGGTTGTTTTCCTGGTGCCATTTTTGGTTTCTCCTTGACTGTTCCACCAAGAACTGATTCGGCTTCTTTCTTGGTCACTTCATCTAATTCAATTTCTTCTTTCTTTAACTCTGCAGTTGTTTTTGTTCGCAACACTTTGCGACCAGAACGCAATGGTGAATGTATTTGGTCGAATGGAACAAGACCTTTGATCGTTGCCTTGACACCAAGACCACGAACATAATTCTTTACTTTTTCTTTCGTTGCTGGATTGCCTTCCTCGATTTGCTCGACTTCTTCTTTGGCTAGTTTAGCAGTTGCCTTTTCAATACCAGTAAGACGTTTTTTAGCACCTTGTCTAAAATCTTTTGCTACATCCATATATGCTGATTTATTTTCAGGATTTCTTTTTCTTGTGCCTTGTGTTTCAAAACTGGCAGCAATTCCCGACTTTGCGCGCACTTGATTTGCTGCTTTGTTGACATAAGAAGCCAATGTTGATTTCTTGAGTTCATCAATCTGCTCGACTTCTTCAGCAAAAGGACGACTCGTATCTCGTGCAGTCACTGGACGCTCAGAAACTTTTGGCTCTAATCCAATATAATTCATACGGCTGACTTTTGATCTAATTGATCCAATATCTTTTTGTAAATTCTTTTTAGCAACATTGCTAAATGCCTTTTTCCAATCTTTTTTGCTTTCTTCAACTGTTTCTTCACCAAGACGACCAGCTTTAATAGTTCCACCTGCTCTTACATAAGAGATAATGTCACGATTGGTTTCTAAACCACCACCAAGACCTTCTCCACTCTCACGTCGACGCTGCGCCATTTGACGAACACGCTCTGAAGAAGATACAAGTTCTTTATTCTTCTTAGAAGTAGCAGCTTTAGCGATAGCAGTTTCACGTGCTTTCTTTTTATTGATTTCGCCAACGTCTTTTTTGGCTTGAGCAGCAGAACGACCTGTTTCTGCTTTTGGCATTTCCATGCCATGCTTCTTATACCATGCTTTTTGAGCACTGGCTGACATTTTGTGTAGTAGTGGTGGAACTTTTACTGCCATTTTTCTTCCTCAAACTCCTCGATTTTTAATACGAGGTCAGTTGATCCTCTTTTAATCCGATGAAATGTTTTGGCTGGAATAAAAAAATGGTCGCCTTTGTATAATCTCTCTGGCAATCCATTTTCGTATTGTATTTCCCAACCAGAACCCTCTAAAACCTCAATATATCTACCTTTTTCGTCACGATGCCATACTAATTCTTCAGTCAAGACATCGTGTTTAAATGTGCGCACGAACGTCCAAGTATTTAGTTTTTCGTCAATATACGGTTCTACCACCATGTCTTGCCTGAATTGCTAAAGAATCTTGGCCAACGGCATGCCCAATAGG
>Ga0208975_1000735_pt1 | contig 15101 bp, 12 predicted proteins | sample GreLakmeER78MSRF_FD_187700 | JGI IMG/M metagenome (GOLD analysis project Ga0208975, IMG submission 187700) | Freshwater lentic microbial communities from great Laurentian Lakes, MI, USA - Great Lakes metaG ER78MSRF (SPAdes) | ecosystem: Environmental > Aquatic > Freshwater > Lake | place: Great... | reverse complement strand
TATATTCCGTAGTTAGTGAGCTCCCCCTCAGGAGACGTTGGATCGTTCTTACCGTAGATTCCCCTAATTGCATCAGCAATATCTTTAATCGGTGGCGTTACCCGATCCTTGGATGTTGCCTCCTCAAGAATAATTCTAGGGATATTGATGTCGAACAGCGTAGTCGCTGGGTCAAGTTGCTGTGCTTTGGTAAGACTGTTTTCAATTTTCTTTCCGAGCCCATATTCTTTTAGGCTATTGGCGTAAGCAACTTGTGCCACACTCATGGCTTCCCGCCCTCTGTCTTCGCTAAGACCAAAAGTATTTGTAATTAGGTTTTCAAAGCTACCGAAAATACTTTTTCTAGTTTCTGCGCCCGCTGGTGTTGCAACATTTTGAGACTGGGACGCTGACATCATGTCATTCATGTACGTCTCAAAGTTATTGTTGGCTCTGTTTCTGGCCGAGGGGCCTGCGCCATCTAAGAATTTCGCGGCTGGTTCCATTAGCAAGTTACCCAAACTAGTCATCGCTTTCTTCGGGGTATACCCACTCTTACCAACAAGCGAAACATCTCCGGCATTATATACTCCGGTATCATTTGGATGCCGTCTCACACCAATAACTTCTAGCCCACCTTTGTTCGTAGATATAGTAATGATTGAGGGGTTAAGGGAGAATCCTTTACTTGAGACAATAGATTTAGGGATAATGATTCTAAGCCCTTTGTCAATCTGTTGCATGGTAACAAGAGGGTTGTTGGTAAACACACCAGCAATAGGAGTCCCTTCAGTATCTTTAACGACAGGCACATCAATATAGCTACTGCCAGCCGTATCCATATTCGGAACTTTAACATTAGACTTTACTGTAGCTGTTCCTTCTGGCACAGGAATCAACGGGAAGTTTTCTGTGACAGCTTTGAATAGGCGTTGCTTGATCTCAGTGCTGTGTGCTTGGAACGGGATGCCACTCACTGCTCTAGGGTCGAACCCATGCTCAGCGAAGTTACTAATCATGTAACCACCAGCAGCCCATTCGGTAAAGAGTTGGGCTTCAGTTGTGTTTCGGAATAGGCCGCTTTTATATACAGCAAGCGGAGGCTGCTTACTTACATACGCAACCGGACCAACGCCTGCCTTCTCTTTAAATTTAGATTTTGCTGCTGCTACTGCCGCTGCTTTCGCTGCTACGTCAGGCGATGGGCTTACCCTGCCCTCCATAATATCAAGAAGATCGTCGGCGTTCCTTTGCTGATCCGTGCGGATGTCAACACCAGAGTCTGGACTACTAAGCTCTTTGATTTGGTTTTCGATTACAGAAGACTTATCACCAACAACAATACGTGCATAAAGAACACTGTCGCGGAGCCGCTTCAAAGCATCAAGAACACTTGACGGCACTGCCCTTCCGGTTTCCTTAGCGGATGATACACGACCGTCCAACTGTAGCAGGTCAACCTCAAGGGTTTCCAAAGTGGTAGCACGACCATCGGCATCGAACACCGGAACGGTAGTAGCGAGTTCTGACAGTTCCTCTTGGAGTTTGGCAGCAACCTCAGTTGGGTTCTCTTCGTTGTCTACAACAGTAGCTGAAGGCAGTGGGGTAACCGGAACCTTCTTTTTGCTAGCGGGCTTCTTAGGTGCTGGTGTGGGGGTGGTGGTCTCTACAACAAGTGGGGTTTCTTCGGCAATAACCTCAGAAACAACAGCAGGTGCTTTAGCGGGCGTGAACTGAGCAACCTTAACGCGACCATAGATCGCCTGCATAGCGTTGAGAGAACCAAAGATCTCTTGTCGGGTTCCGTTAAGGGCATCGTCAAGACCCAAAGCAAAACTGTTTGCCGTGTCAAAACGAGCTTCTAGGTCTGCAAAATCTTCAGGAGTAAACGATTGGGCTACATTATTAATTGCTTCAGCGGAATAGCCTTGGCGTGAAATATCAAGTAACGCTAGTGCTAATGGGCTCTCCTTGATAAGGCCGCTCACAAACGTGCCCTCTTCCGTTTGTGGTTTCGTCGGGGGTGTGATTCCAGTTTGCTCAGCGTCCGCAATAACAACCTCAGCGGGTGTGGTGGCAACGTCCATTGGCTTGCCGCCATCAACACTAACTGGAATTGCGGTAGTCTTCTTGCCCCTGCCCTTAACAACAATAGGAGTCGGTGGTGTGATGACTGCCGCAGGATTTGCTACGGGGGTGGTAGCGGGTTCGACTACAGCAGGCTCATCAAAGAGTCCAAGTTCAAGTTGCTGAGTATTCTCGGGCTTGCTGAGTTCTGCAAACTCAAGACTGTAGTAGCGAAGAGCGTCCTCGATCTGTCCCTTATCGGTGAGGATAATGTCGCTAAGGATATTCTCCTGCCCAATAAGACGCGCATTCTTAATACGAAGAACCGGAGCATCTGCCATGTCTTGGGCGAGAGATACGTTCTCTACTTCAGGCGGTAGTGCAAACTGTTGTTTGTTCTTTGGGTTTGGTGCGACATAAGGAGTTCCAGCAGGGATAGATCCTCTGTGTTCTCCGGTAACCATCAAACGCTTACGGTCAAGTCGAACGCCAGACTTATCAATCGGTTGAAATTTATTGCCGACAACAAGATGAGTAACACCATCGGCCCTAGGCTCATCAAGGTTAAGGTGGACTGCATCACCCACGCGCTCAAGGGTTCCGCCGTAGGAACCAACATAGGCACGCTCACCTTCAAAGTCTGTAAGGAACCGAGTTGTCTCAGGCAACACCATCGAACGTGTGTCTCCAATTGGCAACTCAGCTTGCCCAACAGGGTCGAAGCTAATAGGTTTGTCTATGTTTGTGACAACCTCTTCGAACTTGACTCGCTCTTCTTTCTGTTGCTGTGCCGCGATCTCAAGTTGCTTCTGTGAATTAGCTGCTGCTTGTGCATCATTAAGTTGACGTTGCAGGACTTCAGCGGTAGCACTGCTTCCAGTCTTACGTAGATCGTTGGCTACCTTAGTAAGCACCGAGGCGCGTGCGTCGAGGGCAAGTGAGATCTCGGACTGCTGTAGGGGTGCTGCAATCTGACTAATGGCTGGCACTGCCGAACCTAGGATACCACCCAAAGTGAAGGCGGTGAAGATCTGATTCACACGCTCGGAGAGCGGGGTGTTCTTGTCTAGCGCAGCATCTTCAATGCGTCCTTGGATTGCAGTATCGAGTGCTTCTTCAAAGCCTTCACCGCCGCCGCCCTTAAGGACTGTCCTCAAATAGTTCTTATACTCGCCGCCGATATGGGTACGCAGAACCTTTTTAAAGGCCCCGTCGGAGAGCTTAGCTCCGGCGTTATCCAGATTCTCGTAAAGGAACTTGGCTTGTTTGTAGTTAAGTTCGCTAAGTGGAACCTTACGCACGTTGGTGGCTGTCTCATCAGCAAGGGTAGCGGGACGGAATTTGCCCGTTGCAAGATCTTCAACACCACCATTGCCTAGGAAACTCATTCCGGCAGTGATGACGGCAGTGCTTAGTCCCGCCGCAATTCCGTAACCAAAAGCGTTTTGATGTTTTTCATCGTGGCTCATGGTATCTGGCAGTTGACCGTAGATAGAACCGTAAGTCGAACTGGCAGAGCGTGTGAATGTAGTAGCAAACAAAGGCACAAGTTGCTCGGCGCGGGATAGTTTGACTGCAAGATTATCTCCAACTTCTTTAAGTGCCGTGCTGACAAGGGACTCGCCGCCTGCCTTTGCCGCATCTTTCACCAACACAGCGGTCGTGTCATCAACCATAGACACGGCACCACGCAAGGCTTCGCGAGTAACCGCTTTTGCGCCACCGCGAGCAACGCCTTTGGCTGCGGTATATAGACCCGTAGTTCCAATAGTAGCTAGGATATCGGTTGCAACTTGGGGGATCGTATTGATAAGTTGGAAGCCCAAACCAAACTCGTCACCAAAAAGACGCGAGTATTCTTCGCGATCAGACTGCTCCTTGTTCATGGCAACAAGTGCTTTGGCGGCAGGCTCAAAGCCCATCAAGGCACCAATGCCAGCAGGAAGTGTCGCGAGAGCAGAGAAGGTGCTCATGCCCAACTGTTGAAGCCGCTCCGACATACCGTCATAATTCTGCGAGTTATTGCCAACCCACTCCTCAACGAACTCCGCGTCTGTTTTGCCCGCAGACTTAGCTTGTGCAAAGCTAGAAGCCGCTTCGCTACTCTCGCCTAAGATAAGTTTAAGGATCTTCGGTGCTTCAGTCTCAAGAGCAGCCTGACGACCAATAGTGGCCCGCTCTTTCTGATCATCGTTCAATGGGGCCACACTAAGGGCTTTCTCAAACTGAGCCTTGTTTGCGATAAGGGCAGGGCTAACAATGGGACTACCCAAACTGTCCACATCGATTCCGGTTTCCGGCCTGTCGGCGCGATAGACAGGTCCAGATTGACGCTTAAGGAAGTCACCTAAAAATTTATTTACTTCAGTGTTTGAGAACCGACTTGTGATTGCCTTGTTGTTTGCAATAAGTTCGGACGGTGCGGGTGCTTGTTCCTCAGGATGGGAAAGACCAAAGGCACTAGTAATAACATTAGACAGCGCGTCAAACGGAACAGCCACTACCTCCTTGATGCCCTCAAAGATGGACTCGCCAGTAGTCATTTGTGACTCACGCTTAGCCTCACGGATACGGGCGGCTTCCTGATCGAGAGAACTACGGAGGGCGGGATCTTTCTTAGCAAGCTCACGAACCGTATTGTCGAACACGCTATATCGCGTACCCTCTGCAACAGTCGATTTGCCCCCGTTAATAGGCGACATCAGTTCTTTGACGCTGCGAAGATCGGAAGGAGAGATAGCTCCATTGCTAATCAGAGAATCAAGTTCTCCGTTTAGGTTCTCCGGTTTGGTGTCCGCTCCGGTATAAAGCTGGCGACCGCCTTCTTCTTCGACAGAGATAACGCGATAGTCGCCCCTGTCAACAGCGGACAGACGGGCACTCTTCACTGCGCTCTTGTCGTCAAGATAGCCATCAATGATTCCTTGCAGGTCACCAACCTTATCCGGCGACACTTGTTTGAGCGAGAGATACTTCTGGATCGTCGGGGCTTTCTGTGAGTACTCAGAGCTATCCGCAGCGAAGTCAGTTTGGTAATAGTCGAGCAGGAACTTCGCATCGGCATCCTTGTTCTGCGTCGGGGTAAGCAAACCCTGCATCTTCAGCTTAACATCGGCTTCGGGCTCATCCTCTGCAATCAGACCATCAACAACAGCGCGGTCATACATGCCTTGTTGAATTTCCTGCTCACTATTTTCATCAAGCTGCCCATTCTTGTAGGCATTAGTCCGAACGTAATCGGCATATTGCTTGATTTTTTCGGATCGGTCGGTGGTGGCATTGGCTTCAGCCCATGCGTCAAACGGTTTAATTTCCAGCATTGTGGTAATTCAGTTGTATGTGTTTAGAGGAGGTCTATTTAGACGGAGTAGTGAAAGATGAACGGAGAGAGGGTCGTGCGGGCTTTGCGGGTGCGGGCAACCGTGTGCCGGATTGGATACCAATTGCGATGCCTTGTCCAATAGTAAGTTGATCAATAGCACTTCCGCCTTGGAACTTTTTCTGTTCTTCCGGCGTTCCGAATTGATTTACAAGAACAGATATCGCTTCTTTGGTTGCGGGCTTTTCAAATTCGTTTGATGGCTTAGATGGGTCCATTGGGTTCTTAACCAGCTTACCTTCGATAGCGACATCCAGAACTTTATTCAATCCAGCATACTGCTTTTGGAACCTATCCTGTGCAGCTTTAGATTCTTGCTCCATCTGTTCCTTTAGCTGTTTGCCGGAATAAAGACCAGCACCATAGATATCAATAGGCACATCTTCATTGGCTCCTAGTGAGCGTCCAATCTCTCCTTCATACGCCGCAAGGTATCTTGGGTCGGCTCCGGCATTGAAGTAGTCGAGCTTAGTAACGCGATCTTTAGTTTGTGTGCTAAGGCTGGAGTTAGCTGCGTTAAGTGCATTGGCGACAGCAGGATTAACCGCAGCAACGCCAGCATATTTTACGGCTAGCTGTCCGTAGATGTCTTTTTTGGCGACAGAATCAAGCGTTGTATCTTTCATCACAGGATTAAGTTCCTCCTGCAATTTAGAAAGTTCACCAAACATATTCCGCTTACGGGCGGCTTCCTCCCGCGCTTCTTCCAAGGTGAACTTAGCGGTCTCAAACTGCATCTGTCTGGCCTTGATATCCATGCCCGCCTGCTCAACCTTTGCACGATCCATGTAGGTTTTTTGAGCGGAATCAATATTACTCTTAGCTAACTGCGCCCTTAGTAGGGGGTTTAGTTTCGGGTCTTGCGACAACGCTTTAAAGTATTTTTGCTGAGCGGGCAAAAATTCTTTCTCATAAGGAGTCTGCTCCATCGAAGCTGTAGCTTCTACGGGTGCTTCGGTATCCTCTAGGGAGTCAAAATCAGAAAGGGCCATAATTATTTATTTGCTTTACGAACAGAAGCCATTAATGCGGAGCGTTCTTTTTGTGATAGTTTTTCAAGATCTTCGTCGCTGATGAGCTTACGTCGGGCCTCTAGTCTGGCATTATATACCTCTTCGGCTTTACGTGCTCCGGCCTCTGCTTCTTTTGCATCGGCTCTGCTCTCAAACATTTGCTTAGTTAATGCTCCGAATCCGTATAGGGTTCCAACGGGATTAAAGAACCCTTGTGCTGCGCCTTTTCCGCTAAAATAGTCACTATCCTTAGCAGCTTCTTCCAGTTCGGCAACACGCTGTTTCCGCAAGTTCTCATCCGCATAAAGACTATATGCCTCAATACCCATAGTTGCCGCATCAACAACACCCAGAGCTTTTCCGGCACCCTTAAGCACTTTACTGCCTGCAATCTTTCTGAGCATCTCTCCTGCTTTTGCAGCTTTACCGGCTTTTGCTGTGATCTCTGCCGCCTCAACAGCGACATCGCCTGACTTACCAGCAAGGCCCATGACGGTTCCCTCAAGCGCGGCTTCGGCATCCTTGGCCGCTTTATACGCAAGGTTGGCTTTATCTTTTGCAAGTTCGGCGTTTTTAACGTAAGCTGTTGGGTCAACCTTCTGGGATGAAATCTGTTTAAGCCTCTTTAGTTCGTCTGCATTAGAAGCCACCTCATCCGGTGTAACCAAACCCTGTGCAACCTTCGACATGCGTTCAGCGGCAAGGGCTTGCTGTTTAGTAAGCTTTGCTGCTTCCGTCAAATCCGCAGAACCCTTTAGTGCAACCTCGCCAGCGGCATCTAGGGTTTCACTAGCAACCGTTTTTTCCAAAGCTGATTTTGTAAGCCCAGCCGCTTTCTTTTCTGCTTGAGTAGCCCCAGCACCAAGACCGCGAACTAATCCTACCTGTGCCACACCACCAAACCGCGCCGCTTGTGCGGTTGGGCTCTCTGGGGCACCGGAAATTTTTTCGACTTCCTCAGGGGTTTCGGATGTGGTATCTAATGTGCCTTTTGCAGATTCAGGTGGTCCTTGAAACACGTATGGTTTCGTAGTTGCGGCGGGAGTAGACTTGCCAGTTGGAGCAAGTGGAGTCAACCCTGCTGTTGAAATTGAAGGTAGAGCGGACCCCGTCAAGCCACTTGTAATCCTTGCCCTATCCCCGACATCTTTGAGGATAGAAGCCGTAGCCGCGTCGATCTGCGCCCGTGCCTGTACGGGGCTTAGCCCAGAGGCAACACCAGACTCAACAGCCCGAGCCACTCCGGCTGGTGTGAACATGGCACTCTCTTCTCCGTAGCCTGCGCTAGTGTTAATCTGTGCTGCGAATTGTTCTGGGGTCTCGGCCAACGGTGCTTGGCCTTTGAACTTTCGGATAAGCTGTTCGACACGCAAATCTTTTTTGGCGGGCGGTGCTGCCGCCCCTTCGGCTTTTAAACGCTCCTGCCTTTGCGCCTCATCAAAAGCCATTTTATCTAGCCTAGGCGTGGCAGATCCGTAACCGGAACCTTCTGCCGCCTTAGCGGCATCCTGTTCAGAAGACCCAGAAGCAATGGCTTGCTGGTAAATCTCTTGTTTCTTTTGCTGAGCCTCTGCGGCTCGCTTTTCGGTTACATTCAGAATAGCCATAGTTCTTAATTATTAAAGTTACCAGTTAAGAACTCGCCACGGTATTTGATCTTACCGTCAGGGGTTCTTTTGAATTGAATCAACACACACGGAATCGTGCACCATCTAAAGCAAAATTGCAAGTAATTATTTTGGACTGGACCCTGTATCCTGAATCCTGTATGCTTCATCAGTGGTCCCGAAGAGTGTTCAAATTGCAGGATACAGGATTCCTATTCGCGTTAAGGATTTGAGGGGGGAGTCTTACGGGCAGTATCTGCCTGAGACGAAGGTCATCGAATTAGATAAGGAAACAATTAAGGACAAGAAACTCCTTCGCGAAACGATACGGCACGAAATGGTCGAGGCCGCGTTGTTTATCTCGGGCGTAAGCTGGAGCGAATCCTACGAACAGGAGCCTATCGTCCGCGCCCTTGACGAACTCTTCTGGCCCGCATGGGACAAGGTGTCTGGCAAGCTCTAACAAATACCGTTAAAAGATACCCTATAAGTATTCTTCCCTTTAGGTAATTCATATTAACTCATTAATTCATTTCTTTTTGAAACCCATAAATTATTGAATTATTATGAATTACACTAGTTTGAGAAACTCTTCAGATTTTCCTCCCGTGTAGGAAAGTCCATTCTGGCTGGTTTAGTCGTAGATCATCTGTGAGTGTTTAGACCTGCTGACGACATCGAGATCGCGAAGAGTGCGCGGCTGTCGCATACCGAAGACCCCCTGCTCACGATTCTTCGGGGCATCCACCGCAACCAGCCCGTGCCTCTGTCTTGCAAGATCAAGCGCAATAAACGCTGCGTCGGCAAGGTCGGGCGATTGGCCGGATCTTTGTTTCAGTTCCGCCTTGGATTCGACTTTCACTTTCAACGTGCCGGATTTCACCATGTCGTATCTGCGCGAGCACATCTCCTTTGCCAGTTCCGAATTGATCCCGCAGATCTGTTGGGTCCGCATGAACTCCTTGCCCACAAACCAGAGTTCTGAAACACGGTTGGTGTAAAGCTCTTCCCCCGTCAGTTGACTATTCATGCTCACACGCCGATCTGAGGGCTTGCCGCCGAATTGCACGCGCAAGAACTGATCTGACCACTCTCCGGCAAGGACATCGCAAAAGGGTGAGCCCGCGCCCGTCGAGTCAATTGCTACGTTTTCCGGTTTGATCCCCAATTTCAAACAGTGGTCTCGGATTTGGTGTACAATCTGGTATGTGCGCGGCACTGCTTTATTAGCCGTGTCGTCGTTTAGTGTATAATATTTCTCAAACTGTAACCCATATTGTCCATTAGCAAAGGAGCCGACCCGTGCCGTGTACATTACCGTTCGGTCACCCCCGTTGGTGAAGGCCGGATCTACGCCCGCAATCAGCGTTGTAGGCCCGTTGAACTCCCACGCCTTAGTTGCCCCAGACTTAATCATCTCTGCCTCGCCGTAGATGCCCTCGTTCTCGTCTGAGTCGAAGAACACAGCACGCACCATTCGGTAGTACGCTCTACTTGTTTCGCCTAGAAGGGCTTTGTCCTCCTCGATTTTTTCTGTCGTAGGTAAGAATGGGTATAGCGTTTGCCCCGCCAATACGTTGGGGCTGCGCTCACCATCGAGTCGAATATACTTGCCACCCCACTTCGTAACCCACTCGTCGTCCACTTCGGGCGTAATTGAATCCCAGCCGTTCTCGGGTGTTGACCAGTCCCCGAATGCGTCGAAGCGGCTTGAGGGGTTACTTGCGCCTTTAAATTCGAAGCGCGGGTTTTTACTTAAGTTGGCGAGCGCGGCTTGTTTAATGGCGGGGCTGAGTTCGCCCAACTCGTCACCTATCAGAATAACGTGTTTCTGTTTAAGACCAATGAACTTTCCGATTGCCTCGCGTGTCCTGCTTTTTTCCGCTGCGATCAGAGACAGCCCCGCACGGTCGAAGGTCTGGCCGTTCTCATCAACGTAGTTGGCAGAACCAATCGAGTCTCGGATATTAATTGGAGCCCCGTCGATCACGGAGAGCAAAGAGATCACGGAACCCCACACCCGCTTACGGGCTTCTCGCAAAGTTGTGGATGTCATTAGCACAAGGGTATCCCTCGGCGCAGCAAGCCAGCTAATGATCCCGTATCCGGCAAGGGTATGCGACTTACCGGATGAAGCCGCGCCCCCGATGGCGAGATACTTATTATTAATGCATTCGTGGATGATCTTATCCGCCCAAGGATGCCTCAAGAACATGTGCTCCGGTAGGTCGTCCTTGTTCCACAGCAGGTCCGCAACGCGCCAGAAGTAGAACTCACGGGCTTTGGGCGACGGGTGGTTGGCAAAACCCCACAGCAAAGCCGTAAGCGTGCTGGTGATTGGGATGAGGTAACCACCAACATCCATCTTTTTACTTACAGGATCAATCCTCGGCTCCAATACTGACGTAGTTACCTTATCTGGATTTTGTTTTTTAGCGCGGCCCATACGAGCGGAGACTACTAAATTAAAAAAGGTTTGACAAGTAATTGTTTTTTGGTTTATCTCGGTTCGCCATGCCGGATGCCGCAGCAAAACCAAAAGTAAAAGCCAACAAGAAGGCTAAGTCTAAAACTCAAAAACTACGGGAGGAAGCCACCGCTAAACGGCGCAGGGACGCTGAGATTAAACAACGCTGCTTTGATCTCTACGCGTCCGGTTGGAAACAAGTTCGCATCTCCGAAGAACTCGGAGTCGGTGTCCACTCCATTTGTCGTTGGTTGCGTGATGCAAATAAGACGGTAAAAGGTGGCGATATTACAGAGGAGACTGGACCAGCACCTGAACCGTTCCAGAAGAATCTGGAAGAGGTCGCCGCTACTATCGTCGAAGACTCAAGACTCTCCGCACGCGACGAGGAGCAGCAGGCCCTATTGGAAATAGCGGAGAATCAGGCAAGCCCTTCAGATAAATATCAAGCCTACGTGGCTGCGTCCGCAATTAAAATGCTACGCGACAACATGATGAATGTCCGAGGTCCGAGGACTGTCCGCGAACTCTCTGAGCTTGACCAGCTAATCCGCCGCAATTTGGGTCTGAACCCAAAAGGGGGCAGCAGTTCCGGTGGTGGTCTAAGTATCGACATCTCGATACTCAACAACGCCAAAGCCGCAAATGGCGGATCGAGCGTTGTTGTCGAAGCGGAGGAGGTCGAATGACTGACATACAAGTTATTATCGGAGTGGATAACGGCATAAGCGGTGGCTTGTGCGCCATTAGCAGCCACGACGGATTGTTCATCGAAGCAATCGCGATGCCTACGGAAGAGGCAAGCGGTAAAACCGAAGTCTACGTCAAAGGTCTTTGGGGCTGGCTTGATCAGTTCTCCCCACTAAGTACTTTGATTGCTATTGAAGAACCACTGAGACACGCCAAGTCTTCTCAGGCAATGCGGTCCATGAGCATCTCCTTCGGCAAGATCGTAGGTCTTTGTGAGGCGATTGAATATCCCATACGCAGGGTGCAGGTTAAAGAATGGCAGGATGTCGAGTTGGGCAAGCGGCTTGCAAAAGGACAGACCAAAGTAAAAGCCCTCGCCGTAGCCAGCAACCTCTGGCCTGAGGAGGACTGGCTCGCCACAAGCCGAAGCCGGATTCCCCATGACGGAATGATTGACGCGGCCCTAATTGCCCACTACTATTTAAATCACAAGATATGAACAGGCATTACATCATCGACGCCCTCACCGCAATCCTTGAGGATATTTTACACTATCGTCTTGCATTTCCCTTCCGTGCGGAGTTCGAAGCTTTCTTTGAGCCGGAAGAATTTGAGATGTTTCAGGATATGGTGATGCAAGAGTTTGATCTTGAGGACATTACGATCCTTGAATCTGCCGAGACGTTCAACGAATTGATCGCCCTTCTGGAGGACGAATTATTTTTCTGAAAAAAAGATTGACGACCTGACGGGTTTCAGGTAGTTGGTTGTCCGTAACACGAAACCAACACACCATGTCATTCGGAACCGGAGCAGGAAAAGGAGATTTGCCACGCGCTGTAAAGGGCGAAGCATTTCGCGCAGCGTACGACTCGATCAAGAAGCCCGAACCGCTCGATGCGTTGCTGGCGAAGTTCGATGCCGCAGTCAACGAACGAGATTCTGCTCTCGTCGAACACCTGCACGCGCAGATCAAAGCCCACCCCTACTATCGCGGCAAGCCGTAAACCAAAACAGCGTTCGACTTGATCGAAGTCGCCCCGACCGATAAACGGGGAAACGTAGGTAAACAACCCCACACGCTGACCCTCTCCATGATCGCCGAATGTTTTGACCAACAAAATACAACCAAATGAACGCCGTAATCTTCATGCTAATCTGGATCTTCGCCGCTTTAGTGGTTGCCGCGCTGTGGCACTCGATCATCACCAGAAACGACGACAACTATCCAAAACCATGAACTTCAAACCATTCCCAAAGATGGCTCGCCTTCGACGCGAGTGCATGATTACCGAAAAAATCGATGGCACGAACGCCAGCATTTGCATTGGTGCTTATGACCCACTAGACCCATACTGTATTGGAATTCAGTACACGGAAAACGTCCCGTTGGGGATGTGGGTCGGATCACGCAATCGCTGGATCACCTTGGCGGACGACAACTTTGGTTTTGCTCGATGGGCTTACGACCACACGGCAGAGCTATTTAATCTGGGCGAAGGCCATCACTTTGGCGAGTGGTGGGGTTCTGGCATCCAAAGGAACTACGGCTTTACGAACGGCGAGCGTTTCTTCTCGCTCTTCAACGCTGGCCGTTGGGTTGAACACGATAAGCCAACTTACGGCATCAAGAACCCCAACCCGAAAGCCCCGCCAAAGTTTACGGAGAACGCACCCGCTTGCTGCAAAGTGGTCCCGATCATTTACGAAGGTATCTTTGACACTGACTGCATAAAAACGGAGCTTGCTGCCTTGGAACGATTCGGTAGCTTAGCGGCCAAAGGATTCATGAATCCTGAAGGAATCATCGTGTATCACAAAGCTGCTGGCGTTGGATTCAAGATGACTCTCGACAACAACGACCAACCGAAAGGCCAAGCACGATGAGCGGACTAGACGGCCTCGGGTGGCCTACCCCCGACGATTTTCCCATGAAAACACAATCTATAAACCAGAAAACTTTTACACTCCGCATAAGTGCAAGATCGCCCTTTTCTGAAGGCCCGTCTACAGGAGAACTAAGTGACTTTGACCAATCAAAACTCTATTACAATTGTGATATTTTTGTTAATGGCAAAGCAAAGGCAGTTAAATCCCCGATCTTTAGCAAAGACTCCGACGATGATAGGGACAGGGCGTACTCTATTTTTAGAGAGGTCATTACAGAAACCATCACTCGCTACGTGTTACCCGTAGAAGAATGCCCTCAGTATAAATTTGTCGATGGGGTTGTAACTCCATGTGATATTAACAATCAACAATCTCTATGAACACACAATACAACGACCCCAAAGGCGCAGCAGGCGCACTCAAAACACCACTCGGACTTATCCCTCCATTTGCGATGGAGCAAGCAGCCTTGGCACACAAGCTCGGCAAAGAAAAGTATGGTCCATTCAACTGGCGCGATACTGGAGTATGCGCTTCAACATACATCAATGCGATTATGCGGCATCTTAACGCATGGCGCGATGGCGAGAACTTGGACCCTGAATCCGGTATCTCGCATCTGGCACACATCATTTGCAGTTGCAATATCCTACTCGATGCGGACTACTGCGACACGCTGCAAGATGATCGTAACGTGTTGCCAAACGCCGACATTAAGTTTATGTCGGCGAACGGCGGCTCCCCATACAAACCGTTGTCCGATATAGACGATCTCGTCAACGACGTTTTAGAAGAGTTCTACACAGATAACAATGGTTACGTTGTGTTGGACGATGGAGCAACCATCGAAGAGGGCGACGAGTATTTCGACACCTTTGAAGGCGAATGGGTCAAATCGGGGTATGTGGGTATGCCTATTACTAGCTCTAGATTTTTGTACAGGCGACCAATCGGCAAAGAAGACGATTCGGAGTGCGAGTGCGAGTGCGAATGTGGTCGATACAAAATCAATCACTACACTCTAGGAGTCATCTGCGAAGACTGCGATCTCCAATGGCAAGACCCTTATTGAATTCTTACTGCACAGTAAAAACTCCCAAAACCATTATGAGCGAACCAATTGAAATCAAAGGACGCAACGGAACCCACACGGTAACAGCGGTGAAGATCGCGGACGCACTCTATAGCCTAAGGCTTGTTCAAAATTTCTACCGCTGCGGTGGGTTCACTGATGACACCAAAGGCATTGAGGGTCTGAGCTTCATTGATCCGTCCGGTGGACCCTTCATCGCTCATGGATCTATCGCCCGTGAGTATCATCCCGATCTCCCAAACTTGAAGATCAAGAAGCTGGAGAGTAGGATGGACGGTGGTTTAACCATGCATCTGGCGAGCAATAATTCTCTCAAACAATCCAAAACCACAATAGTTTGAGTAGGTTATTGCTCATTCAAAGAAACGACAACAACTACCCGAAACCATGACAGACACACCAGAGACAGACGCCCACCAAGAAATCGACGGAATGGCCCACGACCACCTATGGCGGGATTTCTCCCGCAAACTTGAACGCGAGCGCGACCAATTCTCGAAAACCCTCGGAGAAGTCAGGGAGATATTGTGTGATGCCCTGCCGAACGAGAATCAGTTGACGAGTTTCATGGCTGCTACGCTCGTCCGCGAGCGCGACGAGGCTCGGGGGCAGCTTGCCGGAATTGAAAACAAAATGCGCGGGGAATTAGGCGGTCACCCCGACAGCGAACTGTGGGGAGAAACCGGACTGATCGCAGCTACCATGCGGTGCGTGGATGCGCTCGATGTGGTCACCGATCAGCGCGACGAGTGGAAGGCAAAATACATCCAGCAAAACAAAGATTTAGGTTGCGAGATGATGGACCCCAACGGGACTATCTGGGACTACGCTAAAAAAGTGCAACGCGAACTAACCGTGGTCACAAAGCAGCGGGACCAACTTGAGGAGAAGCTACGCGTTGAGTTGGGCGGGCATC
>Ga0208975_1000733_pt1 | contig 15112 bp, 39 predicted proteins | sample GreLakmeER78MSRF_FD_187700 | JGI IMG/M metagenome (GOLD analysis project Ga0208975, IMG submission 187700) | Freshwater lentic microbial communities from great Laurentian Lakes, MI, USA - Great Lakes metaG ER78MSRF (SPAdes) | ecosystem: Environmental > Aquatic > Freshwater > Lake | place: Great... | reverse complement strand
CCCGGCCTACGACAAATACAACCAGAAGATCGACGCATGGCTCGCTCACCACAAGCTGACGGTCGAATGGAAAGGCCAACGCTACGAATGCACCGGAGCATCACGCATGGGCGATGTCTGGTTGAAGAATGATGGTTCAACCAACTTCTACGACCACCGGGTCAACGTCGAAGAACTCTTCAACTGGAAACGCATTCTCTTACCCACAAAACCATGAAATACCTCATCCTCCACCTCCGTTGTCTGATGCGCCGCCCCGGGCATTGGCGCTTCCACCTCGCCGGGATGCTCCGTGAACTAACCCTCTCCCACTGATATGAAGAACTACTGGATACAAGCCCTGCTCTACCGCGACTGCCGCGACGATTACCGGTATGACAACGACACGACGTGGCAGCCATGGCTGATTTGTGACAGCGTGATCAAGCAGATGTTAAAAGGCCGCGCTCCTCAATACATTAAGTTGACAATCTCCACCCAGCCTTTGGAGAACGGCAAAGCGTGGCAATTTTACCCCGGCCATTTTGGGTATTGGGTCAAGAATCTCAAGACTGGGCAACACCGATTGATCTTCAGCGAGATGGAAAACTGGTTGCTCACCTTGGACAGCGACACCTTTTACGTCACCGTCGAAGCGGTGAAAGCAGCGGACTACCGCAAAGGCTTATGAGCGACGGCCCCATTCTTGCCTCCATCTTTGTGCTCAGCGGCTACGGCCTGCTGTTGGCGCAGATCGTGAGCATCGAGCTCTACCGCGCCCTGCACGCGCTACGGGAGGGCGTGGAAACGGCCTTTGGCGCGGACCATCTGATTTACCCAGACCACACCCCATGAAACACGTCCTTGATCTACGTAAAAACGCCCGCGTCATTACCGTGCACGGACCGGGCATCATTGAAAACTTTGAAGTGTATCCACCGCTTCAAGTCCATAAGAATCACCCATGGACAGGACCAGATATTCTTGATGAATTTCCAAAAAATCCTGCAGAAGGCTCATTTATCCGAATTGGTGTATATGGCTGTCATCCAACCCTAGAAGTAGCCTACTACACCGTCGACGAACTAAGATCATGACCGCCACTGTCTCCGGCCGCACCTTGCTCAGCCACCGCCCCAATGCCCGCACCTTCGTGCTGTGGCGCGTCGAGGCTGAATCCAGCACGCACTACCACTGGCGGGGTGAAACGCGGCGCTACAAGACCATGGGCGATGCGTACGATGCCATTGGCCTAGATCCGTCTCAAGCGCCGAACGCTAGGAGTGATGCGCCCGGAGCATCTGAATAGAAAATGAACCGCAACAGGGGAGCTTATCCGGGTCGAATCCACTCCCTTGTTCGGCATCTTGGAATTACCCACCTACACCGAAAACATGAACGCTAAAAAAGAACTGCTAGCCCACATTGGAAACCGCGAAGTGAAATACGTCCGCGTCATCCGCGAAATAACCTACACCGAAAAAGTGACGATTGAGGGGGCGCTTGATGAGGTGCTTCCGAAGTTGGACTTTGAATACCATAGCGGCTACGGGAGCCAAGAACTGGAAGGAACCATCTGGTATTCTGACGGAACGTGGTCGGAGCGTGGGGAATACGACGGCTCCGAATGGTGGGAACATCGAGAGTGCCCTTCTCTGCCGAACAGCTCTGCGCAGCCGCCTGACAAGGTCGGCTGACGCGTCCTGTTCGGCTAATCCTCTATCACTATGAACTTTGAAAAGACTCGCGCTTGTCCCTGTGGCTCCGGCCTCTCCTCGTGGTGGCTGCGTGACGCCCGGGGGATTGAATGCTGCCGCGTCTGTGTGGACTGCGAGCAAGAAAAGCGCCTCAAATATCGCGCCGACATCTTCACCAACCCTTCTTACGATTGCGACGAACCGATTGACCCTGATTGATTATGAAAACCATCGAGACCCTTGAACCCGAAATCGCTCGCAATCAACGCCTGACCATCGCCGCCACCCTCGGCGCGGGCTTAATGGCAAATCCAGAAATCCGCTACCAAAACCACACAGCGTTCGCCAATGACGCGCTGGCCCTCGCCGACGCGCTCATTGAAGCCTCCAAGACTCCGCCAACCCCATGAGATCACTCATCGTCCTCCTCATCATCCTCTCCTGCATGTATGCCTGCACCAAACACCGCCAGTTGGCCAATGAACGTCAGCGTGATTCATTGCGGCCCCAAGCCCCCCAGCCGTTACTTCTGCATCATTGACAACCGCTGGGTCAAGTGGGACTTCTCGCATGACCCCGAGGAGAACCGCCGCCGCAACCGCAAACGCAGTCTTTTAGCCTGACTAAAACCATGACCAAGCATTCCATTCAAGTGCGCCACATCAGCGGCAATGTTGAAACCATCACCCGCCGTCTCTACGTCGACCAAGTGGGCAACTTCAACCGTGTCGCCTGCCGCTTCCACGGCCGCACCTACTTGGTGCATTCCAGTCATGGTGATCTGGGCGATCCCTTTCGCGTGACTCAATCCTGCTTCACCGAGCTGTTCCTCAATTCATGGGAACCGTGCCAATGGAATCTTTAACTTAAAGCCATGATCTACCGTTACGAACCCGTCTCTTACCTGCCGATTGGTGGCCAGACTCTTGGGGAAATGATGGAGCATGCCGACGGCCGCTATGTCTACCACTCTGACTACACCAAGCTCAAAAAAGATTTGATCGAAGCCCGCGCCGCCCTAAAACTCATCGCCGAATCCCCTGACCGTTGCGCCCATGCCATTGCTGAAATGGCCTTGCTCAATCTTAAGCCCTCCGGGCTGGAGGAGGAAGTTGTAACCCCGAAAGACACACCCCAATGACCATCACTCAGAATCAAAAGCTCGTCCTGCACAACAACGAGGAAATCAATCCCATCAGCTGGGAGATGATCGGCGTCTCCGCCAAACTCGGCGACACCCCAATTGGCCGATTTGGCTCGGGATTGTGCTTCGGAATCGCCGGCATCCTGCGTCTCGGCGGCAAGATCCAAATCCACGCGGGCGACCAAGTTTATGTCTTCGGCACCAAGACCATGCACTTCCGAGGCCAGACCTTTGACCGCGTCACCTGCAACGGCAAGGAACTCCAGTTCAGCACCGACATGGGCAAGCACTGGGAGCCGTGGCAATACTACCGCGAGCTGGTGTCCAACACCATGGACGAAGGCGGCATCTGGTATCTGGGCGAGGCCCAAGCCGAAGGCACCTCGGTGGTGGTGGACTGTCCGGAGATCCTCGAAGCCGCCAAAAACCACGAGAAGTATTTCATCGGTGAGCGCGAACCCCTCGCCGAAACCAAATACGTCAAGCTCTACAAGGGCGACGGCAACATCTTCTACCGGGGCGTCAAGATCGGTCACGCGGAAGGAGCCGTCTTCGACTACGAGATGATCAAGGAGACCGCCATCACCGAAGACCGCACGCTTCAAAGTGAATACTCCCTCAAGAACGACATCGGCCTCGCCTTCACCCAACAACTCGAAGACGAGAAGCTGCTCAAGCAGTTGGTCATGTGCGAGCACGGCTTTGAAGCCGACTGCGACTGGGACTGGCAGTGGTCCGACGCGCTGAAGAAGGTGATCTCCGAAGTGTGGACTGACTGCCCGACCAAGCTCAGCAGCAAGTTAGTGAGACTGAAAATCACCCGGATGCCCGGCGAGCGCTTCACCGAGCAGGAGATGACGGAAGACCAAGTGCTGATGCTCGTCAGCGCCAAGGCCTTCTTGGCGGACGCAGGCTACGTGGTCACCGCCCCGGTGCAGCTGATCAAAAATACCGACGACAACAACATCGCCTTTGCCTACAACAACAAGATTTACCTAACCGAGCGCTCGTTCTCCCAAGGCTTGTTCTACTTGGTGACGGTGTTGTTCGAGGAGCGCAGCCACGTCATCGGCCATGACGACTTCAGTCGCGGCTTCCAAACTTACTTGATCAAGGAACTGATCACCCACGCCCGCAAGCACCTGAAGCTCGTCTTGTGAAACCCAGCCTTTAGCCAGACTAAAACCATGACCCCCTGCTCCCGCTGCGGCTGCACCCAGCCTAATATCGAGTGTTACGTTTGCTGGGAAGAACCCGCCGCCACCGAACGCGACGCTTACCAAGAGTGGTCCGACGACAACCTCTTCACTGAACCGCTCGAACATGCCTACGGCTGTCCCTTGTCCCGGCGCTCCGGGGCTTACCTCAATCCACAACCTGACAAAACTCCCGACGAACCCTAGAAAACCAATCTTCAATGCAACTCCCGCAAGGACTCAAACCTCAATTTGTCATCTCTAAAGACGCTTCACGCTACATGCTGTGCAACGCGTTGGTCAAAGACGGTGTGCTTTACGCCAGCAACGGCCGCACCGCTTTATTCGCTCTTTACCAAAAGACCGATCCGTTTGAAGAAGACGAAGTCGAGACCGCGCTGATTCCGCACGCCGCGCTTAAAGTGGCCACCAGACGACGATCCAAAAGCACCGCCTACTTCTCTGGCGTGATCAATCTCCTCAAACAAGGTTGGGTGCGCTGCCGAGAACAAGGGCTCGACGTCAAAATCGAATACCGCGCCCCAGACGATGTCGACAGATTCCCCAACTGTGCCAAGACCGTGCCTCGTGAGTGGAGCAATCCTCACTCAGTCCATTTCAACGCCAAGTTGCTTTACGGACTGGCGCAAGCGATGGGCGACGATCAAATCGAGCTGACCTACGACGGCGACGGCAGTCGTGACCCAATGATGGTCAAGTGCCACAAGCTGGGTGACCGCTTTGGTTTGATCATGCCGCTGAGCTCGACGATGAAATATTCAACCGTGCCAAACGTAGCTCATAAACGAGTCTGTGAGATTCGCGACACTCCTAAAGACTCCGCAAATCCTGCAGTTTAAATCCTGTGAAGCTGTTCGCAAAACCGAACCATCATTCATTCTTAACGAGTTACGAAAAGAAAGTTGTTGACTGACCCCGCATATACTGCTTGGTTGTCGGCAGTTCATTCATGAACGCCCCAATTAGCCCGGTATCGAATGCCGGGTTGCGTCAACACACTGCCAGTCAAATCACGGTCCTCGTGCGGTTTTACGGAACCCCGAGGGCCGTCTTGCGTTTAGCCTGACTAAAGAATATGACACCCGAAGACCAACAACACGCCATCGCTTTGGCTATGGGCTACACCTTCACCGACCACGTCATGAAGTATGATGGCATGGACATAAAGTTCCGCATGTGGCGCACCCCGACCAACGGCGGCATGGAACGCAACGGGCCACCTGAATATACGAAAGACCTCAACGCTTGCCACGAAATGGAGAAGACTTTGTCTTTCGAGCAAGACGATGATTACGAATACAAACTGGGTTGCTTGGTCGCGGGTCTCGATCCTGAAGTAGAACATACCAATTTCACCCGGGATCTCATCGTCTCCTACGGCGTCAAAGCCAACGCGGCGCATCGCTGCGAAGCTTTCCTGCGGGCCCTCAAACTGTGGCAACCATGACCCACGAACAAGAAGCCCAGCACCTCCGCGAAGCGTTCACCAACGCCGATCGCCTCCGCACCACTTACCAGCTCCAAGTGGAAGCTCTGCACGACGCGATTCTCGGGCTTCAACAGGCTCGCGGGCGTCATCATACCCAACTCGCCTTTGAGGCGCTTGTAGCGCTCAGGGAACAGCAAAGAAAGGCCAACCAGCCATGACCGAAAAAGAATTCAGGGATCTTGAAAGACGTATTGAATTACGAAAGAAGCTCAAGCAATGGGAACAAGAGATGATTCAAGATAAAAAAGAAACCATCGCCTATTCTCATTTGGTTACTGGATCAGGAAGTATAGGCACTGGTGTTTCAGGGAACGGAACAAGTTTCAAAACATCAGGCCAATTTGAAAGAAGCCAAATCGAATTTGAACCATGAGCCATCTCAAGCTTCCCACCCACTGGACCACCAAGGACAAACGGGCCCTCCCAATCAAGGAGATGACCGACTCTCACCTGCAAAACACCATCGCCTACTTGATCCGCGTCGCGCCGCAGGCGATGGAAGAAAACCTCTATTCCGCGTTTGCCGCCGCCGCATCCTTTGATTCTGATTCTATGGCGAGCTACTACGCCGACGCTGAAATTCACACGCTTGGCGCTGAAACCCTCGAAGACTTCCTTGATCAACAACCCATGTTCCGCGCTCTTACCCGCGAAGCCAAACGCCGCAAGCTTCCAGATCCAGTATACCCATGAGTAAAGGAAAGAAAAGGTGTCACTTCTGCGGCTGTGACCTCAACAACCAAACCCGCAACTCCGTGATGAAGCAACTGGAGTCAATGTTCTACATCTGGGTGGACGCGTGCCACGCCTGCAAAGCCAAGAAAGCCAAGAAACCATGACTGACATTAACGATTCTCTTTATAACTACCTGCTGAAGCTTCCCAAATCGGCTCTTCTTAACCTGCTGCTTTCTGCTGTAGATGAAATGCAAGGCTATAACGGACAAAGTCAAAATTCGGCCATTTGCCGTGCCCTTGGTGCCAAAGAAATTGACGATGAAAAAGGAACTAGATGGAGACTTCCTTCACTTGCCGAAACTAAAGCCACTTTCAAAAATATCTCATGAGCCATCTCAAGCGCACCGTCTACTGCACCAGCGGCGACATCTCAATTGTGAAAGTGGAGCCCTGCGGGCGGGAGCGGTGGGTGTCGTGGGAATGCATCAACAACCGCACCGGCGAAACCCGTCCCACCTCCGAGCACACCTGTCTTCTCACCTTCAACCAAATGTTGATTGAACTCAACGAAGCCAAGCCATGACCATCCACGAACAACTACTGCAAGACGGCTGGCGCACCTTCAACTGCCCGTTCCGCGAAAAACGCACTTGTTACGCCAGATCGTTTGAAGGCTACGCTAAGTGCAATTGCAACAAGCCCAAGAACAAGCAGGTCGAAGTGTATCATTTCCCCTCCAACCGGATTGCTGGATTGGATCTGCCTGAGTCATGGCACGTCGAACTCAATGGCGAGCTACCCGACGAGCACTGGATTCGGATGAGCGTTGAAGGATTGCAAGCCTACGACGAGATCATCACCAAGGTTCACGACCTGCTCCATGCATGGGACCATCTGGTCTCCATCATCCCACCTTCCCCCGAATCAGAATAACCAACACCATGACCAAGACCAAGAAAAAGACCGATGTCGGCATCACCCTGATGACCCGTGAAAAACACGCCTTCGACGGCTTCGCCGTCCGCAAGGAGTTCCGAGGCTATCGTTTCCGCAAGTATGTCAGCGCCTCCAAGCGCAAGTATCCCAAGCTGATGCTGCGCACCCGCCAGTCCCGCGCCCGCATTCAGGCCCGCGCCGAGCTGGCCGTGCTCGTCGGCATCCTCACCGACCCCACCTCGTGGTGGAGAGGCACTGAGCTGATCCCCAGCCGTCGCGCCGAGATCCTCGCTCTTGGTTTCAAGCAAGATTGATTCCATGAAACTTCCCAGAGGCAAATGGAACGGCCGTCGCATCACCGGACTGGAACTTAAAATCAGCTGGCGCTACGACTACCTCTTGGCTTGTCCCCACTTCCATTGGAAATGGGGCGAGCTGGTTCTTTTGCTTCTGGGCTTACGGCTCCAGATCACCCCCACCTACCACTACCGCGATCCATGAGAACCCTCTTCTACGCCACCATAGATCCGCACCTCGACACCTTGGTTGTTTGGCAATTCAACGCCAAGGAACGCAAGGACGGCAGCTACAAAGCCAAAGGCATGTTGTCCTTCATGGGCTACGTCACCATCCTTGCGCGTCATCACCTCAATGATTGCGGCGCGACCGCCCAAGAAGCGGTTGACAAGTTGAAGAAACGCAAACTCTGGGCCATCAAACAAGTTCAATCCTCACATGACCAACTGGTCAATGAGGTCAACCACATCAACGCCACCGAACCCCGCCTGATCCAATTCCCGATCAAGCCCAAAGCCAAAGTCAACGTCGTCATATGAAACCCGACCCCCTGCGCATTGAATTCCGCAAGATTGGCGGCGGCTTCACCGATGGCCCCAACCACCACGGCGTCTTCGAGCTGTGGTGGTTGCTTCATCGTCCAACCTGAAACCAAACAAGAATTCCTCTTGCCGGCCGGAACCCAAGACAAGATGTTTGGCGACGGCATTGCCCGCCTCGAAGGAATTTCAGCCAGACTAAAGGAACAACAACCATGACACTACCCGAACTCCTCGCCCAACCGCTGCCACCCACCTATCGCGACTTTGTCGGGATGGAGTGCCCGATTCCTTATCCCAAGCGCAGCCGCCTTGTCGCCCGCTGTGTCGATGTCTACCTGTTCCGCCGCAACGCCGGGACCTTTGTCGTAGTCTACGGCTTGCAACCGTTCGACAAGCTCAGCCGGGAGGACGCGGCGACCACCTTCGGTCAATGCTGCCTCCACCAAGCCACCTGCGCGGGCCTTCTCTCCTAATACGACCATGATCGACAAATCCAAGCTTCCCCTCGAACTACAAAGCCTTCCCTCGCCATTCCTTCGACTGCTGCTCGACGACCGCTACGACAAAGGTGACTCCGAGTTCTCAACCACTCAGCTCATCTCACCGCCGCAGCGGACGTGGATCAAAGCGCAGGGACACAAGGAAGATGTTTCTATAACCTCATCCTACTACGCCGTGCTGGGCAACATCCTTCACCGGGTGTTGGAAGATTACTCCCGCAAGGAGGAGGGAGAGTTCGCGGAAGAGCGCATCCACACCGTAATCCAAGACCGAAAAGTCAGCGGCTGCATCGACCTCTACGAAACCGATACCCGCACGGTATCCGACTGGAAGTTTATTGGTGGCGTCCAAAAAGAGATCAAGGATGACCACCTCAAGCAGCTCCAAATCAACGGTTATCTGGCCGAACTTCACGGTTGGAAAGTCAATCATGTGGGCATTGTCTATTTCCAGCGCGACTGGAAAACCTTGCAGGCGCTGATCGACCGCACCTATCCCAGATGGGGCATCAAACCCATCGTCGTAGACTATGACCGTGACTACGGCCTCCACTTGTTGGAAACCACCGTCAAGGATCACGTCGACGCCAAGAACGGACACCCCCGCGACTGCACCGAAAGCGAGAAATGGCAAGATCCCGCCACTTACGCCATCCTCAAGGTAGGCGGCAAGCGGGCGATCAACGGTGGACTACATACCTCGCTCAGCGAAGCCGAAAGGGAAATCAAGCCCGGTCATTTCATCCAGCACCGGCCCGCGCAACGCACATTTTGTGAGTTCTTCTGCAAGCTCAAACACGCCTGCCCGCAATACAAGCGCGAGTCGGCCCAAGACCACAACCAATCTGAACCATGAACCAACCGTATAACGGAGGCGCGGCCTTCCCGGCACCGATGACATGGCGTAATGATAGCAAGCCAATGACCCCTGCTGAATTGTGCGCTACCGCAAACGGCATGTCCTTGCGTGACTACTTCGCCGCCAGCGCCCTTGCGCACATCCCCGCTCTCCTTGCCGCCAACGACAAGAACAAGAGCGTGGAACAGATTGCAGGCTGGGCGTATCAAGCGGCCGACGCCATGCTCTTAGCCCGGCTAAAGCCCTCCGGGCGGGAGGGAAAAGTATCTGAACCATGAAACCCACCCTCCTCCAACTCCCCAAGCCGATCCGCCGCGTCCTTGAAAAGCACGGCATCGAAAGCGACGACCTCACCTTTGAAGGCAACGACCTGATCGTCGCCTTTGACGACTTGGACGAAGCCTTCGCCATCCGGGAAACCATGCTCGACCTCACCGCCTGCTGTCTGATCAGCAAGCACGGCAAACCCGCTCTCATGATCCACAACATCCAAAACCAATAGCCATGCAAAAAGCCGCCATCAAACTAAACCTAATCTAGTCGAAGTTTGACAAGACGAGAGTCTTCAGCCATCATCCCTTCAGACGTGACCGGAAAATCAACGTCGCAACCTTTGAAGTCGTGAGACTTCATCCATAATGGGGGTTTCGTGTTCTTTCCGGTCCGCGAAATCCCCATTTTTATGGAAAGCAAAATAAATAAAGCATTCAGGTATGATTCAGAAACTGGAGACATCTACTGGGAAATCGCATGTGGAATACACCATTCGGTCGGAGCTGTTGCAGGATGTTTGGACGCAAAAGGTTATGTTATCGTCAGACTCGATGGGAAAGGATACAAAGCGCATCGTCTGGCTTGGCTTCTATATTACGGCAAATGGCCATCAAATTCATTAGACCACATCAACGGAATCAAAAACGATAACCGAATTTCCAATTTACGTGAAGCCTCATCCCAGCAAAACGCTCAAAATCGCAAAGTCTGCAATGACAGCGCGACTGGAATCAAAGGGCTGTATCGAAACCCGAAAAGCAATGGCTGGCGAGCGTGTGTCGCCCGAGGAGGGCAGGTTTTTGAAAAGAAATCCAAATCCAAAGAACTACTAATCGAATGGCTGAAGACCAAACGAGTTGAACTTCATCAAGAATTCTCAAAACATTAACATACCACCAATGAACAACATCAGACAAAAACTGCTCAACGTGCAACGTGAACTCAAGGCCCCCAAGTCGCAGACCAACAAGTTTGGAGGATATTCCTTCAGGTCTTGCGAAGATATTCTTGAAAACCTGAAGCCACATCTGTCCTCAAATGGCCTTGTCCTCAATCTTTTGGACGACATCGTTCAGGTTGGAGATCGCATTTATGTCAAAGCTACCGCCCGTTTGCTGAGCGTAGACAGCGATGAATCAATCGAGGTTTGCGCTTTTGCTCGCGAGCCAGAAGACAAGAAAGGCAGCGACCAAAGCCAAATATCGGGAGCGGCATCATCGTATGCCAGAAAATACGCGTGCAACGGCCTATTCTGCATCGACGACACCAAAGACGCCGACGCCACGGAAACCCACGGCATGAAGGAACCCGCCAAACCCGCGCCTGCCGCCAAACCTGCCGCTCCCAAAGCCGACGACAGCCTGATCACCCAGATCATCGCGTCGTTCCAGTCCCAAACCACCATGGAAGGACTTGACGCCAAGCTCGGAAAAGCCAAGACCACTCCCTACGGAACCGACGTGAAAGTGCTCCACGCCTACGACGTCGCCGCCGCCAATCTCCTCAGCAAATAAACCAACAAACACTATGTCCAATACCTACGAAATCAAAGGGTCGGTGAAATTCATCGGCGAAGAACAACAAGTCAGCGACAAGTTCAAGAAACGCACCCTCGTGGTCACCACCCCGGATGGGAAATATCCGCAGCATGTTCCGGTCGACTTCACGCAGGACAAATGCGCCTTGCTCGACGACCTGCTCGTCGGCGACGAAGTGAACGTCTTCTTCAACATCCGGGGATCGGAATACAAGGACAAATACTACGTCAACCTCACCGGCTGGAAAATCGACAAGGAGGGCTTCTAAACCAGATGGCTTCATTACACGAAGTCTCAGCCGCCAAAGATGGAGTCGGCTTCATCTGCGTCGGCCCGATCTTGGTTGACCGCCAGATCAGCCCCAAGACCTCGCGCAACGACAAGCTCTACTCCACCCTGTTTGTCAAAAGCGCGGGCAACGAGGCAGTTGTCACCTTGTGGGATGACGCCTCGAAATGGAAGCTGCCATTGACCGAGCTGACCTTGCGCGGCAAGTTCATCAAAGACACCTACAACGGCAAAGTGAGCCTTCGTTGTGAAGAGCTTTCGCCCCCGGAAGGTGCCACGGAGTTCGCCGCCGATGAGGTTCAAGCGCCGGTGGCCAAGCCGACGATGAAGGACTACCTCGACGCCGGGATTCGGGCCGCCGACTACATGGTCAAGAAAGAACGGCCAGAACTTGCGTCCGCCGCGTTCTCCTTCACCGTGGACGCGCTGGTCAAAGGTATAAAATTGCAGTGACGCCGAGTCCATCCTTGGACGCAAAAGAAAAAACCAATGTCTGACGACCCCGCCAACTTCTACGCCCGCCTTCAAAGTTCCATCGACGCTGACACCCGCCGCGAAAGAAAAGCGTTAGGTCCATCGAACTCTACGGCTTTTGCTGACTGGTATCTTACGCAAGTGGGGATAACGCTTGATGATGCAAAGCGCAGGGGCGTTACCGACTTGGGCATATTGGAAGATGCCTTTAACGATGGGCGGATGGTGCCGGATGCTTATTCCGATCACCTAATAACCACCCTCCGATGTGAACTCGAAGAGGCGCGACATGAAGCAAAAATAGCAAAAGCATACAAGCGCGTGCTGAAAGTTGAAAATGAAAGGCTCCGTGGCGCAATACGAAAACTCGGCAGAATGTCACACACGGCTGACCAATCCGAGCTTTGGAATGTAATCGAGGACGCCCAGCGCATTCTCCCGGAGAACGAAAAAGCTCATGCACCCGACACCAATGGACTCTGAATTAAATAAAGGCGCTTCGGCTGGTTGCATAAAGCAGATTGCTAGGTGCTCCTTAGATGATCCTGAAATGCCGCAATGCTGCTGCAACTGCTCGCTGCATGTGGAAATCTGCAAGCCGTGGACAAACTGCGGCAATCCGCCCGGAGGATGCGACTGCGGAACACGCAAAGAGTGGGGATGTGCGGCGTTCCTATCAGAAGGTGAAATAATCGGAGACTGGCCGGAGCACTCCTGCGGTTGTGAAATGTATTCACCGAACGCCGATGTGGATACGCGGCGCGCAGATGCCCGAATCCAACAAGGCGGCTAGTCGCCGTCGTATCCCACAACTTGTTACCTTTCTTAATTATGGAACTACCAAACAGCCCCAATGACATGCCGAGCGCACGGCACAACGATGAAAACTGGATGCGTAATCTTATGGTGACGCTCAACGAATACAGTTGCGTCTCTATCGACTGGGAACGTGACGAACACATGACCCGAGAAACTGGAGAAACGCACGGTGAATGGAATGTGAGTATCGACACGGGACGCCGCCAAATCACCGCCAAGCATGAGGAAATCACGAACGCCCTTTGGTATGTGACGACCATCGCAGAAGCGCATTTGGAATCCGTCTATGACGCGAGAATCAAAGCCCGCGCCGATGCGCTCGCCAAGCTGACCGACGAGGAAAAACGCCTGCTGGGTGTCTCAAGGTAACAGCGAGATCAGGAGCGGTATCCCGTCTCCTGTATCGACCTGTTCGGAATAATTCTCTGCCATCTCGTCAACCGGAGATTGGAGTAGAACCAGAGAAATACGGTGAGGTTGGCGGTCCTCTCAAAACCGCCGCATTTTAGCCAGACTAAACCAACTCGACAGTCGGGTGTGACCGAACCTAAAGGGTCGTTAAAACACTGTCTTTCAAACACTGAGGCGACTAGGTGAATGCGTCAGATGGGGATGTAGCGAGAGCAACGGCAGCCTATGAGTCCATTAGCCGAGACAGACCGGAGAGACGGTCAACCTTTTGAGCATGAGAAGCGCCTAGGCGTTAAGCGTAGAAAGCCGCGTCGCGAACGGCCATGCTCACCCACTCTCCGGCGCGTGTGCGCAGATGTCTTGATGAGCCTGTGCTCCTGCTAGTGGACATCCGTAAGCCATCGAACATCAAATGTCGGGAAACCGAGCGCGTTCGGACCACTTTCTTTAGCCTGACTAAAACCAATGAAAATCAAGAAACCCGACATCAAGGCCGACCTCGAACGCATCCGGAAAGGACTGGACGAGGCGGGCATGAATCCGGCGCTGCTCTCCATGATCGAGCGCAGCCAGCGGGACAACATCGCCAAGAAGAACTACGTCGCCTACGGCATGAACCTCGCCTACTGGTGGGGGGAGATTGACGACTACAAATCAGGGAAACACTCATGAACGACTGCCAAACCCGTCAGGAAGCGTGGCGCTACTTCCGTCTCCATGAATGGAATTTGCTGCGCCAAGTAGCATTGCGAAGGGCAATGCTTGAAACCGTCAAGAAAAACGAGTTTTGGGACTGGAAGCTGGTCAACCGGATCTGCAAACGGTTCCGTTGCGGAGCCGCCTTCTCCTTCTACGCCCAAACTCCACACCTCTACTGGTCATGAACGACATCCTAGAAGAAGTGTTCCTGCATGACGACGTGCGCGGCGGCAAGGCCATAGCCTTCATCACCGCAGGCCTAGGAGCGCCCGGGCTTCCCGTTGGCTACATAGTGAAGCACGACACCCTCGGGCCCGTCTACGTGGCCTACGCGTGTCATCCACAGGCATTCCTGACACCTTATCACTTGAAGACCATCGCCGACCGTCTACAACAGCTGCATGAGCGCCAAGCCAAAGTCCAAAAAACGCCTCGACCTTGAACGTCCCTATTGCAACGGCGAATGGACTGAAGCAAGAATGCGCTCATTTGCAATGTCCGCGTTGCGAGGAGCCCGATGGAACCCCAAGCTGACTGTCATCGACCGGGCTTTTGTCCGGAAAGGCATCAATCCGCTGACCGGAATGCCTTGCAGGCTGCATCGCTGCGAAGAATGCGGCGGGGAATTTCCCCGTGGCAAAATGAAAGCCGACCATGCCCAACCAGTCATCCCGCTGTCTCATCACTGGGCCGCTGACCCACGAAACTTTCTGGGCTATGACTGGAACGAAGTTATGCGACGACTTTGGATTGAAAAGGGCGTCGCATGGAACGTGCTCTGTGAAGCCTGTCATCATACCAAGACCCAGTCCGAACGAGCCGAACGAACCGCCCTTTCTCAGCAATCATCCGGAACTGAAGAACTGTTTTGAGATTGTGAAACAAAAGACGAACGTCCCAGCGGTGGCACCGCCGACGCTGGACTCCGCTTTGCCGAAAGACGTTCCCGGCGGTTGACCACCCGCGCCTTGTTCATCCTCTGCTAGAATTATGAAAAAATATCGAATCATCACTGACGGCCAACGCTACCGAATTCAATTCCGGTGGTGGGGGATCTGGCGCATCGAAACCGAAACGATATACGACCGAGACGGCGAACTCCGTCGCGTGGTCGAGTTACCAACAGCCGAGGCTGCGAAGAAATGGATCGAAACCAGAATCAGCCCCGGATGGAGGATTCTTGGATGAACGCAAAAGTGCAGCCATGAGTGCCTATCACGATCTCACCATTACCAAACAGGCCGATGGCACTCATTGGCTGACACGCCTTGTT
>Ga0208975_1000729_pt1 | contig 15151 bp, 23 predicted proteins | sample GreLakmeER78MSRF_FD_187700 | JGI IMG/M metagenome (GOLD analysis project Ga0208975, IMG submission 187700) | Freshwater lentic microbial communities from great Laurentian Lakes, MI, USA - Great Lakes metaG ER78MSRF (SPAdes) | ecosystem: Environmental > Aquatic > Freshwater > Lake | place: Great... | reverse complement strand
ATTGATCATCACCTTGAAGTTCATCTGAGCCGCTGCTGTCTCCGCCGCAGAGACGATCTCAGCCACTTTCGCTCCGAAGGCGGCTACCGATGAGGGGGTGTCTGTTATGGTCGCAGACTCATCCACACTCACCAAGAACGAGAAGACGGAGTACACATCGTCTTGTGCGGTTGCCGTCTCTTGGATCTGGGAGTCGAACTCCTGTCCTGCTTTGGGTGCGCTATCGACGTAAACAGCCGATTCGTTCACTACGACCTTGAAGTCGTTACTGGCCGAGTTGGCATCTGAGTAGGTCGCCGCTTCGCTGACCTTGGTGGCAAAGTTGACGTTCGACAGAACCGAATCGGTTCCGGTCGCAGATTCTGCAACTGCTGCGCCGAGGCTATAAACTGAAGACACCGTATCTTGGGCGACAACGGACTCTGAGACGGGCGCATTGAACTGCGTACCCGCCCCTGTGTTGGCATCATTGATGGTCGAAGTTTCGTCTGAGGCGCGGTAGTAAACCGACATCCCCCATCCTGCTTGACCCCATGTGCCTGATCCGAAGCCGCCCTCTGACACTGTTTAAACTACAAGTTTCAGTTCCGTCTCCGCGAACCAACGCTGCTGGCTCTGGCCTTCGGCATCTACCCAAGGGATGAGATACCAAACCATGCCTTCATCGTCCATGCGGATCGACTGGACCTTGCCCTGCGGAACTACGACCTTCAGTTCAACGAGGTCGCCTTTCTTGAAAAGACTTGCCATATCTATCTCCTATCAGGCCGCGTCGAGGCTAAAGGTGTAGGTCACAGACAGAACGTCGCCATTCTGCACAACGCGATCACCGGGGGCTGCGAAGTCGGACGCAGAGAACAAGGTTCCGGACGAACCGCCTTTGCCATCTCCCGTAGTCAGGAACGCACCACCGACATTCGCAGATGCATTGATCAAGAACTGTGCCGGGGAGGCCGAGTTCGCAATCACCGAAGGATCTGCGGTCGTGGCTGCACCAAAGGTCGCAGCAGGGCGGGTCGCGTTGCTGTACGCCGTCACTTCCGTCCAACCGGCATGGGATGCCATCGTGTCCGTCGAAGACGGATTGTTGCTGGAAGCCGGGCCGTAGACGCCGATATACCACGCCGCCGTGTAGCCTGAACCCTTGAAGAAGGTGGTGTTGACGTAAGCCAGACCCACATTCACCACGAGGTTATGGGACTTCTGTTCCCACTTGAGGTTGCCGTTTTTGTCGTGGCAACGCACGGTGAAAATACCGCCGCCCTTGAGACCGTCACGGGTGCCATTGCCTTTCAGGACATTTGCACCAACGGCATCAACAGACTTTGCCTTATTGATGAGCATCGTTGATTCTCCTAAGTAAACCGTAGTAACGCTGAGTTGTAAGTGTTTGCAGGCATCTGCACCGTGAATGAGTTCGTGGCAACCTTGTCGTTGCCAAAACTCAGAACTGCGATGGACTTATTGGACTTACTGACGTTGTAAATCAACCCGCCAGCCGCCGTGAAACTGGCAGGGTTCCAAACTGCATTGTTGAAGTTGACGTAGACCACGTCGTTTAACTTGTTGATCGATACCCCAGTCAGAACGACACCGCCTGCGGAATACCCTGTGCCAGATACTTCGCCTGTCGCCGTGTAAACCGTGGTGTCTTCGCTGAGATCGGCAGTGCTGTAGTACAAAGCCAACTTGAGCGTATCCGTCAGGAGATTGTGTTCTCCTTTGAGGATCTGCTCCTTGAAACTCAGGGTAATGGTCTGGTAGATCATGTGACCGGAATCCTATTGAGTCCGCTCCGGTACGCATCCCGACGATCCTTGCCTTCGCCAAGGAGTTTCAGCAGGCCGAGCGATTCCTGATACTTCTGCTCGTAGTACTGCATCATGTCCTGCTCGCCCTTCATGTAGATGTAGGCTTCGCGCAGGGTTCCGTACAGAAGCACGGTCTCGAAATTATCGCCCAGCCAAGACGTGCTGGCCGTGACGATGGACTGCGGGTAGTAGTAGTAATGCAGTTCGACCTGATAGTTGCTATCCGGGGTCGGACCCAGAATGAACGTGTTCTTGTCGAAAATGGCGTAGTACTTGGGGATGCCGATATCGTCCGGGTCCGGATAGCACTCACGAATGAAGTTCACATCCTTATCCAGCAAGAACGTCTGAGCATTGGTTACTGGGTCGATCACCGACAGCGAGAAGTTCGCCAGCCAGTCCGCCGGAACCGTCAGGTATTTGTTGCTTGGGGTCAATGTTCCAATCTGGTTCTTTCGGATCGCAGGGATAAAGACCGCGTTGTAGATCCGCTCTTCGGCCAACTGGACGAAATTGGGGATGTTCGCAACGAACGAAGTCTCCTCGTTCTGCGTGTACTGTTTAACCAGATCAACGAGTTGGGTGTAGTTCATGTCGTTACCACCGTCACGGTTCCGACTAAGCCGGTGGATATCAGGTAATTAGGGGTCAGGCCGGTATCATATCCTTCAGCGCCACCCACTGGGTTCCATCCATATTGGAACATTCGACTACCTCCTGCGCCTTGGTTACCCGGCGCGTAGAAGGTGTTATCAGGGCGAGCGTTGCGAAGGGCTTGCGGGTCATCCATCGGGACACGACCTAACTGCAACTGCGGATGATCCACATCCATACACTCAAAGCAGACACGAATGCCAATGGGGAGCAGGTTCTCATACTGCTCGTTTAAATCATGCAGATCGTACCGCTGACCACATCGGTCGCAGAATCCGAATGCATGTTTACCACTGGAAAACGGTTTGCCCATTAGACATTCCTGCCAATGTACCCATTCATGGGAACGAATCGGACAGAGGCTTTTTCACGATCCTCGCCCGCCGCAAGATCCCACTGGAGTTCGTATTCCTGCTTGAGCATCCCCAAGCGGTCTGCGGCTTCCGGGCGCTTCATGGCGACGTAGTACGCAAGCCCTGCCACGAGACAGGGAAGGAACCGGGCGGGAACATCGATGTTGTTCGCGCCGCCTGTACCGACATCCTGAATACGACGCATCTTCCAGTAGATGAGCGTGTAGGTCTGGGTGTTGTCAGGGACAGGCCAGAGGTACACCACCGGGGCTGCTCTTTGCCGATCCACATAGATCTGCAAAGGCATCCCTTGGGTGAGTTTGTTGCTCAACTGGGCGTAGTCCGACACCGAGATGCGAGAGAGGGTGTAGTCGGTTTGGCCGGACGTGCTACCCGCATCGGTACGCAACTGGTGTTCCAGAAGGTCGATGGTGTCTGCTGGCATGGTGTAGGTGTAGGTTCCGGGAGTCAGTACCTGAGAACCCTGTTCTACCGTCCAGAGGTTGATACCCCGATTCTGCCATTCCAGCGCCATGAAGTTCATGGACCGGCGGGCAGTCTGGAGATCATAGCCGGTACGCAACTCCATACCCGCCCGCTCGAAAGCCTCCTCAACGAGGTCTCGAAACTCCGGGTTAAAGACTGCTGTACCGCTCGTAGCCATTAGACCATCCGACCTTTGGTCTTACCCTTGATCGCGCAGCCATCACGACTGCCACGTCCGGTGGAACCACCTTCTGCGTAGGTCATGCCGCCGCCCATCATCTTGCCCTTGCCATCAGCGGCAAAGAACGGGACTTTCTCTCCGCCCTTATCGACCATCTTCAGGCTACCGCCCTGTGCGTACATCGCACCGCCTTTCTTGTAGCGAGTCATACCGCCTCCCATCATTTCTTCACTGTCATCTTCCATGCGGTCTTCCATGTCATCCATTTCTTCCATGTCTTTACCGCGACCTTTCTTGCCCACGCCAATGGCAATGATCATCATCGGCTTTCCGTTTTTCATCCTCGTGTCCTCCCGCGCATAGCGCAGCCATCAATGCTTCCGCCCATTGCCATCTTCTTTGGCTTGCTCATGCCAGCCTCAGACAAGGCAATAGCGATAGCCTGCTTGCGGCTTTTCACCATTGGGCCTTTCTTGCTACCCGAATGCAGGGTTCCTTCTTTGAACTCCCGCATCACCTTGCGAACCTTGCCCGGCTTCTCAATCTGCTGGGCCATGCTGGCGCGTGACATTGCCATCTCATTTGCCTCTCTGTCTAAACGGCCTTACTTTTTGGGAGATGCCTTTTGGCTGCGCGACGAATTGCTTGCCTTGGGCTTTACCTTTACGTTTGGCTGCGGTGGTACGGGCATATTCCGAAGACGAGAGAGCCTTGATCGCAGCCTCTGGAAGATATCGCTCGCCCGTTTTACTAGATGGCTTACCACTTTTGGTTCTCCACTTCTGTTCCGTCCAAGCCTTCAGTGACTGCTGAGGGGCCTTCATATCAACGCTTTTTGGCCTTGAGCATTCCGCCCTTCTTCACCATTGCCATGTTGCTCATGCGACCCGCAGGAGCAGCCATCGGAGGAGTCGGGGGAGCATTACGGGCAGCGCGGGCAGCGTCGAGACGCCCACGAGCAGCGTTCACAGCAGCCTGCTGAGGGGAACCCGGAGCGCGAGTCTTATCGGTCATCGCCCGGCTCATAGCCAAAGCGCGAGCGCGAGACTCAGGGTCAGTTCGCTGACTCAGCGGAACATACGGGGCTTTACCGCCAGCCTGCATCTTCTTAACACCAGCCTTCTGATTCGACAAAGTACGACCTTTCATAAGAACCTCTTAGGTAATAGGCCCACCAACGAGCCATGCATCGCAGGTACGATCACCTGCAAATTTGAAATGGAAGAGTTCGCAATACCCCAAATTGCTGGCTTTATTGAGATGGATGTCCAAGGTCGCGACAGGGCAAGCCTTTAATGAACGCTGTGTCGCTTTCATTTGATCAGCCACCTACGATTCAAAAACTAGGGTTTACTTCTTCGCCTTCTTAGGCGGAGTGTGCGTAAGCAACTTACTTTTCTCAGTGTGCTTTGCACCAGTCATCAATACCTTTCCAGCCTTATGGGTCGGCCCTTTGTAGACCTTACCGTCAGAAAGATAGTGGGTAGCGTTCTTGCTCATTTGTAACCTCCGCCTTTTTCCTTGTACTTCTTGGCAAGCAACTGTGCCTTACGAGCGGACCACTGACCTGCTGATGTGCCTTGGACTGCGGAACCCTTGATCTGGTTGAACAGTCGCTTACGCATCTCAGGCTTGGTGTAGTTCCCGGCCTCGTTGACTTTGCTCTTTGCCTTAGCCATGTCAGCAGTTCCACGCACGAAGAGACTTATTGATCCGACTGTTCGGATCATTCGCCGTCTTCTTGCTAGTGAGTTTCTTTTTCATGCCCTTCATCCGGGCGCAGAAAGAATCTCGACGTGGACCGCCTTCGGGTTGCGGGCGCTTCAGCCCCGGCTTGCCGGGATTGGCACGGTTATAAGCAGCCCTGCCTTTGGCATTTAAACCGCCAGCAGGGTCTTTACCTTCTTTCCTTTGCCATGCCGGGGTCTTTGGCATAGATCACCCGCAAATAACAGTGACTTTCGACACCTGATCCAAGGTCAGCACGGCGATATCACCACGTCCAGAATTGCTCTTGGTCGTGAGAATACCTTCCGGCGGAACCATGGCATCGTTAGCCGTTCCATCGGCAGGGGTGAAGAGTTTGAGAATCACCGTGTTGTTCGGCTGCGCGGTGAAGGTGATGCTGCCTGCCGTTCCAGTGGCAACATAAAGCACCTGCTTGATCCGCGTTCTGGGAAACGCCAGATCTCCACCGTAGCCAATCTTGACACCGCCAGCCGAAGCCGCGCTGACGCTGATGCTGTTGATGCTAGTGTAGTAGTTGGTCGAATAGACCACCGACGCACTTGGACCCGTCACCGTTTCGGTCACGATCCCATCGTAGCCTTCAGCGCCAACTTTGACCCCAGTAATGGTGAAGGTCTTGTTGGCATCCGCACCGTTAGAGGTGATCGAAACCTTATAGCCGGTACCGTACTGACCGACATTGGTCTTCAGGAGAGCAATGCTTCCTGAGGCTGCAATCGTCGCAGAGGCGCGGAAATAAGCATCGTCGCTGGTCGGATTTACCGCCCAGACATCGTACTGTGCCATAGAGAATCCTCCGCTTTAAAATTAAACGGTGACGCTCTTGTACAAGGCGATGTAAGCGGTGGTCGCGCCAACGAGAACCTGAATGTAGCCCGTCTGAGCGGACACCAAACCAGAAGCCGCATTCACTGCTACGGCAAACTTGGTGCTGCCAACCGTGAGGCTGGTGCAAAGCAGGTTGGTAACCGTACCCGAAGCGGCCTTGATGACTGTCGCGGACACATCACCGATGAAGCCATTGTCCGACTCAACCGGACCAGAGAAAGTAGTCTTAGCCATGTTTAAACCTCGTATGCGAGTCGTCCACCAGTCTGCATACCGTCAGCCGGGTCTGTCTGGCGGACTCGTTTTCCCGGTAATGCGATTAAACACCACGAATGCACAAAAAGAAAGGGGGACCGAAGCCCCCCCTTCTCTGCCTTTTGGGCTATCAGGTCGAACCCGGCGAACCGTAGATGCCCAGCGGATCGCTGACACCAAACGAGTAACGCTCGCGAGCCTTGTACCGGACGTTGCCGGTGTCAAAGTCGCCATCCATGCCGGTCGAGAGCGGAGTACGCACAAAGTGCTTCATTCCGTTCGGAACGTCAGTGATGAGGAAGAAGGCGTTCGTGTCGGTCAAGTAGTGGTTGACCGCATAGCCTTCCGGGATCGCGCCCATGTTACGGATCGCGTTGATGTCGTTATCGGCAGTCGCCGTGCGGAGAGTGGTCTCCATGAGGCGCTCGGCAACGAACATCAACTGCGACGGCACAATGAGACGGCGCGGGCGGGCGGCGATCAGAAGACCGCGCTCGTCCACGAAATTCGCAATCGAAATGATTGCGTCTTCCAGCGACGTTTCATTGAGGTCCGCACCCACGGTCGGACGGTTGGCATTGGTGCCACCGCTGACCAAGGGGTGAGCCGTGCTAAACAGCGTCACGCCGTCACCAGATTGGAACGTCGTGAAACCGTTGTTCAGCAGAGCAGCAGCCTTAACCTGCTTCGTGTTCGCCATACCACGGGCGAGAGCCTTGGTGTAACGAGCAGAGAGTTGGTCATAGAGGTTGTCCTCCATGGCTTCCTCAGTGATCGAAAAGCCCATTGCAATCGTTTCGTGGTTGTAGCGAGCAGTCCAAGCCTCCTGCGCGTTGTCATAGGCAATGGCCTGACCTTCCGGCTTAACCGGGGCCGTGCCGAAGCCCGACAACTTGACTTCCTCTTCGAAAGCCTTCTCGGAGTTCTCGGTGTCATAGATGAGCGTATGCTCATCTTCATACTTGGCATACTCCAAGCCGAAAAGGGCGTTAAGCCCCGGCAGGAGTTCCTTCAACATTTGTGCGCGTGAAATAGCCATTTTCTAGAACTCCTTAGGCTGTGACGCTACTGTAGTAGCCGTGGGTCAGAACATTGAGTTTGACCAACAACTCCGGGAACGTCGTGAACACAATGGTTGATGCAGACGGGATAGCAGTGACGCTACCCGGCACATCAATGGCTGCGTTGATGGTGACGGAAGTATCGCCAGCGGCGGCTGCCGTAGTGACGAACGAACCCGTCTGAATCAACTGACCATTGCTGGCATAGTAAGCCACACTCGTTCCAACCGTGATCGCCGCCGGAAGACCCGAACCCGTGAGGGTGATCGTAGTCGAGGAGGACGAACCTGTAGCCGTAATCGAAGAGGAAGTCTCTTCAACCACGCCCACACAACGCAACGGGAGGATTGAGGTCGCAGGCGTAGCCGTAGGCGCGAGGATCGCGTTCGCGGAATTGCCTGTATTCACATTACCCGTGTTGTTGACGCAAGAGAGGTTGGTTCCAACGAGCGCATACGCGCCCGATGCCATGACCGTAGTCGCAGAGCAGACCGCAGCCTTGAACACAGTGTCCGGATCGTCAACGACATACGCCAACGCATCACCAGCCAGCGTCGAAGCCGGGTAGTACTGCGAGAAACGCTTGTCCTTGGTCACCGGATCGGTGTAGGAGCAACCAACGAAAACGCCGGTCACCGCGTTGGAATTGGTGGCAGCACCAATCGAAACGCGAGTAGCCGAACCTCGCACGACTTTGACGAAATCTCCGTAGAAGATGTCCGTCGCGTAGCCGTACTGAATCGGGTACATACGGGTGGAACCCGCAAATACCTGACCGCCGATCAGGTTAATCGGCTTCAGCCCATAGGGGGCTGTCACATTAGTTCCTGAAGCCATTTGAAATTACCTCGATAAGTGGAAAGATAAGGATTTAACCTCGTCCGAAAGTGGTGCGCGTCGAACGCTCCGGATTAAGGAGCGGCATACGCGGATCATTCTCCCGCAGATAACTGCGGTCCACACCGTCGATCTGTCGATCTGAAAGATCTTGGAAGTACTTCTGGCGTTGCAACATCTTCTCTTGGGGAGCCTTGCAAAGCAGCAAACCACCCACTTCGACGTTCCCTTTGAACTGAGAATTGATGTCAGAGAGGATCTTCAACTCAGGATGATCTTCTGACTTAACAGGTTCCCAGCCCTCGCGGAACTGACGTGAGACGTTGGTGTTATCCGAACGCCCCAAAGAGGAAGTGCGAATCCAGCGGAACACCCAGCCATCTTTCGGCTCGGGGACCGGCAATGCGGATTGCGGCAACCACGAGTCACTAGGACGCGATTCGGCTGCACGGTCGATACGAATTTTGCGCTCTTCAGCCATTGTAACTCTCCTTAATGAGTTGTTTGGCGTACTGCTCGGGAGTGAGGCCAAGTCTCTTAGCGACGGAAACTTGTGTGGCAGTCAACTGGATTTTGCGTGGCTTCGCGCCGTTGTTACGGCTCGCTGAAGCAACCACGGTATTAGGGGTGCGTTGAGGGGAAACAGAGACTTGTACGTCATCTGAGTCCTTCTCAAAGTAATCTGGAAATCGTTGCCGCATCGCAGCATCGATCTTTTCGTAGTATTCGTCCGAATCGGCTTTGATACCGTGTTCACGGATCAAGGTCTCATGGACTCCGTAGGCCAATGCAGTCATCTCGCGGTTCCCCTGAGGGCCGAACCAAGGGTTTTTCTTGGTCCAATCCATAGCCTTATTGCTTGGCTGAGGAGCCTGATACTGCTGCACAGGAGGCTGGTAAGCCTGCTGTACCGGCTGGGGCTTGGGTCGAGACTGAAGAACACGCTCGTGCTTTTCAGCCTCCCGAAACTCCGTCTGGGCGTTAAGGAGTTTTTCCTGAGCCTCAATGATCTTCTGGGCATCACCGGCTTCGTAAGCGTCCTTGTACAGGTTCTTGGCCTGATCAAGGGCGAGATTGGCACGGGCTTTGATCTGGGCGACGAGTGCGCCTTCTCCGCGCTGAAGTAATGACTCGTACTGCTGGTTCTTGGTAACCAGTTGTTGTGCGTAACGAAGTGCCTCTTCACGCATACGCTCGGCGGCTTCCCGCTGACGCTGCGCTTCATGCTGCTCGTACTTGAGTTTGTTGATTCTCTTGCGGACTTTTTCACTGTAGTCCGACAGTTCCTCGTCGTTGTCTTCCTTCTCAGCCTGCCTTGCTTCAGGTTGTTTAAACTCAGACTGCTTGGCTGGCTGCTTTGGAAGATCATCAACGATCTCAAGTTCAACCTCGGGTTCCGGGGAAGACTTGAGGGTTTCTTTTTCAGGGATCTGCAAGGGAGCGGAGACTCCGAAGAACTTCTCCTCCTTGCTCATGCCTGCTTCGGTACTCATGCCTTCACCACTCCTCGCGGATCTTCGACCACCGCCTCGACCGAATCATCATTGATCAGGCGGAACTCTTTTCCGTGAACCTTAAAGCGAGTGCCGGAGTAGGATCGCATCATGATCCAATCCCCTTCCTTGCAGTAAGGGCCAGAAGGGAAACGATCAGGGGACTTGTAAGCATCCGGTCCCATCGCGAGGACGAAACCAACGATACTCCCAATCTCCTCAGCCTCAAGTGTTTGAGTAGCCTTGAGGATTCCACCTTCTGTCTTCTCTTCGGGGTTAGGTAGCGCAATGAGTACTTTGTACCCGGTAGGTTTGGGTAACTGACTTGCGACTTTGTTGTCGTTTTCCATCGATTCCTCGCGCCTTTTCGGCGTTTGCACCCCTATCGGGGCGGTTGCACTGTTTACACAGCGAAGTTGTTAAGCCGTTTAATCATCGTCAATTTGTTTAGTGAGGTCAAGCAATTCTCGTTCAGCCCGTGCCAGACCCTCAATAACGCCACAGCACCGCTTGTACTCATTGAAGTCGGCGCAGCCGCCACCGGCTATGTGGTCGGCCATGTCGTTCATCTGCTGGCGTAGGGATTTCCGCAGATATTCTGCAACGTTATCGCTTGCGGCTGGCATTGCGATCTCTCATTTCTTGCTCTTTGGCTTGGGTCGAAAGCAAGTTTCGGGCGATCTCTACGCCCAACTTGGCTCCCTCGACCTTGTCTCTGGAGGCAATTTCCTTGCTCTGGAGTTCGTTTGCGGCGTTGGTGGAAGCGATCTGCACACCCAGACGCGCCCCTTCGATACGCTCTTGAACCTTGAGCCGGTCCTTTTCGGACTGCATCCGCATCTGCGCCTTCTGCATATCCGCTTGGACACGGGCCATTTCGGCCTGTGCTTTCTGCTGGATTTCCTGTGCGCGAAGTTGCAGTTTCTGCATCTCCATCTGAAGGACAGGGTCTTGCTGCTGCTGTTGCTGCTCTTGCATCTGGGCCTCTCGCTGGGCTTTTCCAGTGACCTGAGCCGCAGCCGGGGCGACCAGAGCCGAGATCCGGTATTCGATATCCTCTGGGAGGGGTTCCCCCGGAGGAGGCAGTTTAAACCCGAGTTCCTTCTCAATCTGCTGCCGGTAGGCGAAGGCCAGATGTTCCGACACATGGGCGGTAAGGGCGGCTTGCATGGCCTGCGCGGCTTGAGGGGCCTGCTGGAGCATCTGCTGCAAACGCGGATCTTGCCCAAAAGACATGTGCGTTTGGATATGCGCCTCATGATCCTGATAGATAAACGCCTTGATGGGCTTCATCGTGAGGGCGTTCATGTTCTCAGTGACAGGGTCAGTCGGTGGGATTTCCGTCTGATTCGGCAGAACCTCACTAGAGTCGGCAATCCCAAGCGCCTCAATCATCTGACGATGAAGCATGGGCAGGTCATACAACTGAGGGGCTTGAGAGGCCAACTGCAATGCGGCCTGATACTTCATGATCCGCTGGGCCATGGTTCCCGCGTTGGGATCTGACACCGGGATCACATCCACCCTGTCGTCGAAGTCTTCCTTGGTCAGTTCCTTGCCCGGAATGTCATAGGGATATTCCGTAGGACCGTAGTCAAAAATCACCTGAGCCAGCAGTTTCAGTTCCTTCTTCATGGAGGCGTGTAAACGCGCCTGCACGGCTGACATCACCTTCATCGACCTTTCGATGATTGCCAAGGTAGTTCCGACAGGAGCCTCGCCGTTCATGTCCGCGACCTTCATGTCTGCCTGAGAGGCAAACCGGCGTCCTTCGTCCACGATGTTTCCGAGCAACTGATACAGGGTACCCGAGGGTTCCTTGTAGGGGAGGAAGGTGATGTTGTCCCTCAATGCGCCGGATGGGATATCCACATCACGGAACTCTCCCGGCATGATCGGGGTATCGTCGCCTTTGATCCGCAGGCCACGGGTCTTGAGACCGCCCGGAAGGTTGGAGAGGGTTCCAGCGTCAACTAATTGACGCAGGATAGAGGTGGAGGATTTAGCGAGTCCTCCCACGAGATGCACCAATCCAAACCCGTAGAAACCCAGTCCGGGGATGTAGGTGTACTGAACGAAATGCTGACGGCGCTTCTTGAGCGGGTCATCTTCGTACCAGTTCCGTCGAATCGAAAGGATGATCCTTGAAGACTTGTCGATGGTGACGACGTAAGGCAGCGCAATGCCTGTTGGATTGCCTTCTGCGTCGGTGTCTTCGAATCCCGGAAGATCGTAATCGACGACCATTTCAAGGAGCGTATAGCGCGAATCCAGATCCATGCCCTTGGATTCACCGTTCAGTTTGTCGTAAGACTTCTGGATTTCGGTGATATCTGGAGAAGGGGGAGGAAGATCGACATCGCGATAGAAACCTGAGACCTGCAACTTTCGAATCTCGTTGTAGGTCTTCTTCATGACATGCGTGGCGCGTTCGCAGGTGACTAAATCACTTGCGCCATAAGAGACTACAAAATCTTCTGCGGGAACGAAGATCGATGCGGGCCTACCGAGAGAAGGGTCGTAATAGACCTTTCGAAATGCCGCGCCGGAGAGTGCGAGAGAGAACAGCAACTTCTCTGTCTCTGAGCGATATTCGCTCATCTTTTCAGTCAAGAGATAGTTTAAATACTCTTGAACGCGCTCTGCTTGTTGAACACGGTCCAGATTCACTTGACCTAGAATCTTGGTCTGAACTGGTCCCTTTGCAGGGAAGATCTCTTGAATTGACTGTGCTTGGAAGCGAACAATTGCCTCAGAGAGCATCGGGTGAAATACACCGCAGGCTCCTTCCCATGGCTGGGTACGATCTTCGATCTTGAGTCCGAGAAGATCTAATCCCTTGATGTAAGTTGTTTCCCATTCTTTGCGAGAATCTTTATCCGCATCGAAGAGGGTAACGAGTTCAGAGGCCATGCTCCCGAGGGTGGAGTTATCGATGAACTCCGCGAGATTGTCGCCATGACTCGCCTCAGGATTGGGTTCCGGGGAGAGACTGATCTCTACACCACCATCGGGCAGTTCAACCACGACGGATTCATTCGCATCTTGGATGGGTACTTCTAAAGACTGCCCTCCCATCAAAGAGGGCATCAAAGCGCGATCAACCGCCATGGTGGTCTCCCTTACAGGTCGCGGAACTTACCGCCTTTAACGGCAGCGCCCATACCACGAGCAACGCCAGTCGTTCCCATGGTCTCGCCGCCGCCATACATTTTCTTGGATCGCTTGGCACCGCCTACCATCACGGGCTTCCCAAGACCCTTCATCTTCCCAACAAGCACGTCCTTGGGCTGCTTGCGAGACTTCGGGGCTTCCATCTTCTCAGTCTTTGCAGTTCGGCTCTTCATCGTTTAAATCCTCAGTAGTAGGCTACTTTGCGTTTGTAGACAGGCTCATCCTTGTAATCGGACTGGAGGGAGACGAATCCGCCCCTTCGATAACGGAGCAATGCCTGTGTACACGAGTCCACATAGTCATCATGCTCTCCGGCGGGAAAAGACGCAAATTCTTCAACGACTTCCTCCGCGAATCGGGTGTTCGGTCGCCAGATCTTTCCGCTCGAAAAAAGATCCGCAATGGCGTTTACACGGGCTATCTTGTCGTTCCCCCGAGAGGGGGTGAATTCCGAGACCGGAATCCCCATGGCCCGAAGTTCGAAGATGAGGGGGGTTCCCGCCGCCTTGGCTTCCACGATCAGGGTGTCTGGCTTCCAGTAGTTGTAGAGTTCATACGCCCGCTTCTTTAGGGTCGGGAACTCCATCTTCTCCCGGTGGGCATCCATCAGGATGATGTTCGGTTGCATGGCTCCAGAACCATCTGGGTGGTAGAACACACCCCAAGTGGTGCAGGCGGAGTAGTCCGAGCGTTCGGATTTCAGGAAGGCGGTATCCCATGACTGGATCAAAAACTGACACTGTGGCGGGGAATCCTGTTCCCAGACTTTCCACCACTCGCGTTTAATCAACGCGCCTTCTTCGGAGGTGGGGTTCTGCTGGTACTGGGCTTGCCACTTATGAACCGGGATTTCTTCCCGGATGGCCTCTAGTTCTTCGATGGGCCAGAACTCCGGCCAGAGGGGTTTGCCCGAAGGCATGATCGCCGGGAACTCAATGACCTCCCATTCATCGCCGCCTCTCTGTGCAGAGGCCTTGAGTACCTGTCCGACGAGGTCTCTTTTCGACCAACGGGTACAAATGACGACGATGGCCCCGCCGGGCTGGAGACGCTGACGAGGCCCGGAGGTGTACCATTCATAGGCATGGTCAAAGACGGCAGGATCTGCCGATTGGCCCTCTTGTTCATCATGGGGGTCGTCAATGATGAGCAAATCGGCACCCTTTCCGGTCACCGCACCGCCGATACCGATAGCGAAATACTCCCCACCCTTGGAGGTACTCCACCGACCGGCGGCTTTGGAGTCCGCACGGAGATGGGTATCTGGGAAAACCCCACGGTAATCCTCTGAATCGACCAAGTTTCGGACCTTTCGACCGAATCCCACCGCAAGTTCCGCAGTGTGAGAGGACTGAATGACCTTCTTGTGGGGGTATTTGCCTAAAAACCACGCCGGGAAGAGGAATGACCCGAATTCTGACTTGGTATGGCGAGGAGGCATACAGATGATCAGCCGTTTGAGTTTGCCCGCAGCAATTTCCTCAAACTTCTCGCCCATGATCTTGTGATGACGACCAGAAATGAACCCCGGCCACATCTTATTCACGAAAGGAATGAACTTCTCTTGAGCCAGTTCCTTGGATTTCGCCTTCTCCCATTCCTCTAACAGCACTAACCATTCTTTCTGCTGGTCATTAGGCAAGTTCTGCACTAAAGCCATGATTTTAGGCAGGTTTTCAACTGTTAGTTGCACTGATGGGAACCTCAAAATGCAGGGACAATAGTCCCCGTTTCATCACAATCCCAACCTCTCCCTCTTTTTTTAGCCCTCCACGGCGATTGAGTGGCGTAAGTCTTCAAACACATCGCCTGTCTCATCATCATTTCGCTCGAAACTAGGTGTTTGTTGCCTTCTTACCTCTTATTCTTAAAAGCCGAAGGCAAAATTCTTGAGAAACTACACCCTTACAGCGAATTTAGTGTTACATTTAAACCTAGTTTCTCGCTAACTTTTCAATACAATACCGATTGTATCACAATCCGGAAGGAAAGTCAATAGAGATTGTCAAAATTTTTGCAAAAAAAATTTCTACAACCTCACTGACACTCTACAACAAAATCCTACCGGAACCTGAAACACTACAACCGCTCACAACGGAACTTAACCCCTATACCCCGTCTGTTGTTTAGACGCAACAGTAGGGGAAAGTAGGGGAATCGTTTGAGGAAAATCGTATGTATGGGTACGCGCAGGTACCCGAACGCGCACGGGGGGGTGCGGGTGCGCGATTAGACCGCGCGTGCGCCCGCGTTTAACCCCCCACGGGCG
>Ga0208975_1000727_pt1 | contig 15172 bp, 22 predicted proteins | sample GreLakmeER78MSRF_FD_187700 | JGI IMG/M metagenome (GOLD analysis project Ga0208975, IMG submission 187700) | Freshwater lentic microbial communities from great Laurentian Lakes, MI, USA - Great Lakes metaG ER78MSRF (SPAdes) | ecosystem: Environmental > Aquatic > Freshwater > Lake | place: Great... | reverse complement strand
AATAATCCGCGCCACAGCATATTTCATCCTGAGGTGTGGCAGCAATGCCTGAACCAGCTTGCGTGCTCCGCCGCGCTGCAATGACCAGATCGTGTATAGGCAAGCATGGTCATAGTGTTCATTGCCTTCCTCAAACAGTTCACCTTCGTCAATTGGAATATAATCCATCAGCGAGGCACAACATACGGCCGCAGGTTTTTCATCTACCCAATAGATGAATACCGCATTATTAAATGCAAACCTATCCTCGATGGAAATGTTAGGGCGAACAGGATCATCCTTTAAAAGATCGACAAGCCAAGGTTGTGATCGGCGATATTCTACAAGCACCTCATTCCCCCATGTCAGATGCGTCACGGAATCCTTTGAACACCGGAAACCGAGGTTTGTCCTTGGTGCCGATGGCAAAGTATTTATAGGTGACAATCTTACCCAACATATCTTGTCGGCCGTCCCATAGCATCTGTCGTGTAGCCTGATCAAAGCCAGACCCGATGCCGAACTCGATACCATCAAACTCGCCATTGATACCACGAACGCATAGGGTACCCATGGTACCCTTAGCCACTAGGTTAGCCTGATGGCTTGACCGCTTGCCTAGACCCAACTCGTTGGTGGTAAGCGGATTATCGTTCCGCATTTCCTCCAGTAGGTCGACAATCACAGCCTCGCCATCAGAAAACCGCTTGACCTTGAGAAGGTAAGCTTCCTTAGGTGTGGATCGACCTTGCTTGTAAGGAGACTGCGGATGGCGCAACATAACACCCTCATAACCTTCATCTAAGGCTTTGGCTTCATAGGTTGCGAGTTCAGCCTCATTGAATACAAGGAAATTAGGTACGATCCGCAGGCGATCCTGCCACCAAGGAATCTTGATATCCTCATTACGGAGAATGTCAAACCGTTTGGTATAGTCGGCTGTACCTACACGGTCGAATACCCAGAAGGTGAAGGCAGGACGGCCGTCCTCGCTGTTGACAGCAGAGGAGGTTACATTAAACGCATCTTTGGCGTTTGGAGACCCGACAATTAACTCGCCGTCAAACTTTTCGAGGGCCTCGGCGTTATCCTTAAACCATGCTTGAATAAAGCGGTTACGGATGGGCTTCATAGACCTAGCCCAAGCCACACCGTCAAAAGCCAGACAGCGAATACCGTCAAGCTTGGGGCTGGCCAACATTGGCCAGCGCACCGTAGCCTTGTCATATTGACAGGCTAGCATGGGTCGGAAAGTGGCCATTAGGCCACCTTCTGTTCGGTGATTTCCTCAATCTCCAGGGCACCCTCTGGGCCGAGGTCACGCTTGCCCATAGCCACGATGGCAGGACCATCTTCTTGGAGCATCTGAGCCAGCTTTTCGGTCGGGCTAAGCGGCCCACGGAAGCTAGACCGCTTAGGCGTCGGCATGTCATACTGCGTAGGCTGACCAGGGACTGGAGTGGCGCCCTTGGGCAGCTTGACCGCAGTCGGAGCCTTGGCCACCTTAGCCACCTTGACCGCCTTAGCAGGGGCGACCGCCTTGACCACCTTAGCAGGCTTGACGGCCTTGGCCACCTTAGCAGCCGTATTGGCCGCAGCCCGCTGGGCCGAACCAATCTTGGCATCTAGGTAGGCAATCACCTCGCGACCGTCGCGGATCGGCTCGAGGCCGATACCCTGCTCGCGGGCCAGAAAGATGGCCGAGCGAGAGCGTCGCTCGGTACCTGCGGCGACCAGAAGTTCGGCCACGGTAAAGCGGCCGTTACCAGCAGCCAGCAGGTCGGTGATAATCTGTACCTTATCGTCACGCTTCATAGACATTGTGTCATACCTTTCATGTTGTATGCGACCATTATACCATAGGCCGCGGGGCTTGTACAGAGGAAAATTGGCGGGTTAGCCGGCATACCCAGAGGGTGTGACATTTTTATCACACCGACCCTTGCGGGTATAGGATCCCCGGCCACGCCGCGCGCGGACGACCTTCGACCCCAATGCGCGGAGAGCCCTCCAAGAGGGATCACGCGGCTTCGGTATAGATTTCCGGACCGACATCATTATCCTCCAGCGTTTTCACCCAATCCAAATAGTCACGGACTAGCTCCATAGCCTCTTCCGTAGTTACCTTACGGCCCGCAACATATTCCGCCCATTCAAGGTCGAAATCATTAAGTAGCCGTTCAGTTTCGACATTGTATTCCATCGGAACCTCCTCTTGATGTGACCATTATACCAGGGCCTGGAAGGGATGTACAGGGGTATTTGGTTAATTTTGGTTAACCATCTGGGTGGTGTGACAAAAATATCACACCTAACGGTTGTAAATTAATTACCGTAAATATCTCGGGCCGTTAATGATACGATATCAGACCATTCTGATGTCAAAATAGTTACGGTATTTTCATCATATACCACGGATCCAGTAGTCGTGCCCCTTCGGCGCTGCATGTAAGGAATATGAATTTCCGTAAACCCTTTTGCCTTGGCCAGATGCTTAGAGAAGGCATGACAATCGGCACGCTGTGTATCATCGACTATGATCATTCTGGCCTTACGTATGGCTCGCTCCACAAGCATGTTGCCTCTATAATCACGCTTACCTCTTCCTGTTGGTCCATCAATCATGACCAAATCATACGGTGTAATATCCATCGCATTATCCGCGGGTTCACTATCATACCAATCCGTCGCTGGATCCACAGGCACATGTCTAATGTAGGTACCAGGTAAAAACATGAGCCTAAGGTCTCGATATATTTCAGCATACCATACTGGAGACTCCTCAATGGACACAAATGGTACATTGGTCTCATATGCATATTCAGCGAAGAAGGTAGTGCTTCTACCTGCACCCAATTCGAGTATTGATTTGGGTTTGCATTTTAAAAGGAGTGTCGATAATAGACACCAAAATTTATGATCCTTCGCACCCCATAGCTTACCATCATAATATAGCTGTTCTGGATCAAGCATAGAGCATATCCACCACTCGGCCCTTTTCATCGACAGCACGCACACGCGCATCTTTCCAGCATCTTTTAGCTATCTGCATTTGATTGGTAATAAGTTGATCTGTAGGATAGCTAAGATGTGATTGATCTCTCCAATCACCTATTGGTTTACCATTGCTGGTTAGGAATTGAACCTGGATCCTAACTATACTATACATGTCTGTCTCCTTCAAAGCCATTATACCAGGTTATATTCAAATGTACAGGGTTAAACATGGCTTTCTACATTACTAGATAGCCAGATCGGAGGGCAATGCTTAACCACTCATGTTGGATACATATTGGTACGCATAAGCGTATAAGTGGAGGAAGATATGTTTATTAAATTGCTAACATGGCTTGGCCTACGCAAAGTTGAGGCTGAGAAAAAGTTTGAAGAAGTGAAGGCTGAGGCAACTGCGAAGCTAGATGTCAATAAGGACGGCAAGGTAAATGCTGAAGATATTCAGGCCGCGGTTGCAACCAAGACGCCGCTTGATGTCAACAAAGACGGCAAGGTCAATGTCGAAGATGCCAAAGCTGCTATTGAAGAAGTAAAGGCTGAGGTGAAGGCTAAGGTCACTCGCAAGCCTCGCGCACCCAAGGTAGCTGCGCCAGCACCTGTTACTAAGGGCAAGCGTAAGACAAAATGATTAGAGCGGGATTTTTCATCGCCGTTCTTGCGGCCACTCTAATCTATGCTATTGCAGCTCTGGGTCGAACACCAGAAGCTGTAGCATATACATGGAAAGTGATCCGGGTCGTCGATGGGGATACTGTTCAATTTGAAGCTCCATGGATTCCTGCTCCGATTGCACAGCGCATATCGGTCAGGGTCTATGGGGTTGATACACCTGAAAAAGGTCATCGCGCTCAATGTCCGCAAGAAGCAATCATGGGGCAGCGAGCCACTGATTTTACTAAAAATGCAATCGCATCTGCATCTAGTGTACAAGTGATGCTTATGGATTGGGACAAATATGGCGGCCGAGTGCTAGGCGATATAATGATCGATGGTCGCTCGCTACGTTCTTCATTAATCGCAGAAGGTCTGGCACGCGAATATTTTGGTGAAGCCAAAACAAGCTGGTGTAATTGAATGTGACTAAAGCTTGGGTAATCACTAGAAAACTAACTGAAGAACAATCAAATAATTTAGATATCTCAGACCTTAAAGCTGAGAAAGATAGCAATTTTTATGAGGCTATCAAAATTAAACAAGGATTTATTCAGCTTGGTGTTGAGTGTAAAATAGTTCGTTTAGATGATTTAAAAACAGAAAATTACATATCTCGTATGAAGCGAAATGAAATTCCAAATATTGTGGTTGTTAGATGTATGTTATGGGATCCAGTAGAAATTTCTATACTTAATGCCTTATCAAATCATGGAACAATAGTCCTTAATAATACTAGATCCCAATTACTTTGCATAAACAAATGGATTCAATATAAAGAACTTTTGCGGGCCGGTATTCCTATTCCAAAAAGCGGACTGACATCATTATATGTAACAAAAGATGACGTACACTCGTCAATGCAAACTATCGGACTAGAATTTCCAATAATTGTTAAATCTATTTGTGGTTCTCGTGCGGATAGTGTTTACAAATGTCATGATATCGATCAAGTGATGGAATCTTTTATTAAAATAAATGAAATATATCCAAAAACAAAATTTGCCATGCTTCAGGAATGGATTGATCATAGATCAAAGGGTGTGATATCTGTGCTAACTTTTGGTAATAATTCATTATATGCCCAACAGCGTACAGCAAATGAAGAAATGGATTTTTTCATATCAAATCTTAGGGCCAATTGCAATAGAAATGCATATGAGATTACTTCGGAAATTAAAGAACTTGTGACAAGAACAATTCCTGTCATAGGAAAAATTGAATTATCACGATTTGATATATTACATGATGGTAAAAATTATCTAATATGTGAAGTTAATTCACCTGGATCATTTACAGGATATGATAATTCGATGGGATTGAATTGTGGTTTAATGGTAGCCGAATATGCATTAGAAAGATATCAAAAAGATAATAAGCTAATCTAATGAAATCAGTTTGGATATTAACGTCAGAAGCACCTGATAATGAGCAACATGTAAATCGTGATGCATTGATATCCGAAGGTACCTTAGGTGGGCAATATGAAAATATAAAATTATTTGATGAATTTAAGAGCCGCAATTTTAATGTATCGATTATGGATCCCAGCAAAATATTCATTGATAAAAATTTGCCTGATATTGCATTGATAAGAACGACAAATGGAAATAGTGTAAAAACTCTTCAGTTATTAAAAAAATTAAATGTAAAATGTGTCAATGATATTGATGCACATCTAACATGTGCCGACAAACCAAAACAATTAGAAATATTGAATAAACATGGGGTTAAAATACCTAAAACTAAAATTATCGACATACCTTTTGATGAAAATGAATTAAATGACATAACCTTACCAATTGTTGTAAAACCAATATCATCGCAAAGAGGTGAATTGGTTAAATTATGTCAAACAGTCGATGATATCTATATTCACTGTAAAAAAATTCAGATTAGATTTCCAAAACAAAGAAAAGCGATATTTCAAGAATTTATAGAAGGCCCTATCATAGTAGCTTGGGTGATAGGAAAAAATCCTATTGATGCACAAATAAGATATGCCAAATCAGATAATGATTTTTTTATATCAAATAGTAGATCAGACGGGATTCGTCATTCGTATAAGATTACTGATGAACTTAAACATATAATAATCAAAGCTGTAACTGCATTAAATATTGATATTGCTAAAATCGATATTTTCAAATCAATTAATGGCTATATGATATGCGAAGTAAATTCACCTGGTGGGTTTTCTGGAAGAGATGAATATCTTAGCACCAATCATGCGAATGACATAGTAACCTATATTAGTGGGATGTTATCATAATGATAAATGCATGGTTACTAACATCACCTTGGCCCAAATCTCATTTTTATGAGACCTGGCGGTTCTTAGATGAGATGAATAAGCGTGGTTTAAATTCTATGCATGTTAATCCTGACATGTGTAATGTTATCAATGAAAAATTATTCATTGATAATATACCTTCCACACCACCAGACTTAGTTATTATGAGACATGCAGTATGGAATCCAAATGGTCTTAGAAAATTAGGAATTTTGAGAAAATATGGTACTATATTTGTAACTGATATTGAGCCTCATATACATGCCCTTGATAAAATACATGCTCATAGAAAATATATTACAGCAGGAATACCAACACCAAAAACATCTATTATAGATTTGTTAAATGATGATGCTTCCGAAGATATTAAAAATACTATTGGATATCCATGTGTTATTAAATGGAGATTTGCTGCTGGGTCTGAGAAAGTATTTTTATGCCATGATGAATTTGAATTGCAAGTGATTACTGGTAATTTAATTAAAAGTTTATCTAATAGACAATTTGCTAGACGACTATCATCAGATCCTAAAACACCCAGAAGCAAACATAATACCAGTGTAATTGTTCAAGAATATCTTGATTTAAATTATATGATAACTGCTCATGCCATTAGAGGTCGTAATATACAAGGCACCATGCAGGCGATACCTCCAACATTTACAGGGTTTGATAAATTTCAGGCAAATTTTGCTAATCATGAAGGTAGGGTACAGCTACCTATAAAACCATGCAATAAGCTAAGAGATTTGATTGAACGGTCTCTACAAGCTCTCGATATAGAATGGGGCCGCGTGGATATATTTCCTACAAAGGATGGATTCAAACTTTGTGAAATTAATCCGTCAGCAAATTTTCCAATGACAGAAGCATGTTCTTTGCAAAATCTAGCTGGTCATATGGTTGAACATGCTATTGATAGATATCATTCTTTGAAAAGATGATCTCTGTTATTCAGATCCTCAACCCATCTCTGAATATAAAAATCATATGCATCTGGCATTAAAATTTGAAGTTCATTTAACCAATTAGATGCTTTGTCAATCCATATCTGTCTTTGAACATTAGACAGAGATTCCCATTCCCTTTGTTTAGATGGCCAGTCATATCCAACATGTATATGTTCTAATGGAGTTATATACATGCAACGAGCTATTGTGCGAAGCATTTCATGGGGATATGTCATAATCTTATATATGGTGGGGAAGGTAGGATTCGAACCTACTGCGTTTCTTATGTGCCGGATTTACAGTCCGGTGCCCGTCCGCCATCCGAGCAGCTTCCCCGCACTAAGGGCCATACCTTATTTTCAAAATAGAGTGTGGCCATATCTAACGGATATTCGTGAAATGTCTTTCTAGTCTTAGGAGGTAGTGAATCAAACCATTCCCAAAAATGCTTTCGGAATTCTGTTTGATCTGATAGTTCTGGAGCGGGGTACGAGAATCGAACTCGTGTCCTCAGCTTGGAAGGCTGTGATAATGCCATTATACGAACCCCGCAAATTGGTCGGCGCGTAGGGAATCGAACCCTATCCCAACAGTAATCAGCTGCCTAAGGAGGTATAAGCTCCTGGTGAGCACCAGCCCTCACGCCGTAATTATTATGATAGAGTCATTCTCGTGCGATGCGCGAGAGTCTCCTCAGAACCTAGACCATTATCAGATGGCTCATAAAGAGGATCTGCTGGATTAGGTTGTTCATTAATCATATGAACCTTAAGCTGAGTCCATTGACCATCATCACCCAAAGATTCCATCCAAAATCTAGTTGGGCCCCAAGCCAACGTACCGTCGGGTTGTTGAATCCAACCATGGTCTTGTACCACTCTAATATCATGAATCATCTATTATTCTCCAACCATTTTATATAAGGTTTAACTAATCTATCTATGGTCATAATATGATGCTGTCTAAGTTCATCAGACTGCATATATCTAACAACCATACCTCTATTATCATGCGCTGATATAAAACCTGAATCAGCACAAATCTCGCGAACAGAGTTAGCTACAGCATTGACTAATGTTCTGGATGTATTTCTAGAAACATACAAACCATGCCAATGATAAGCATATAACGCCGGATGAACAAACCCAACCGAAGATATATGCGGTACATTTGGATATGCCCTTAATGCACTACCATCATCTGTAGTCTGAACCAGTAGTCTCACTTCACCTGCTTCTGCTGCACCAGCAATAGAAGCGAGAGAAATATAAGCCGCATCAATAACTCCAGCTAAAAGGTCTCTTGCAGCATCTCCTGCACTTCTATAAGGTATATGCGTAAGCTTGCATTCTGCTAAATTAAATAATGTATCAATTAGATAATGTGCTTCTGATGCCGCAGTACCAACCGATACATGTCGTAACTTAGCTTGATCTAATAAATCTCTAATTGAGACTGCTTTAGTAGATTTGACTGCCAAAACAAAGGTTGCAGTGCTAAACATACATATCGGTTCAAAGCTATCTACCGTATAGGGTAAAGTTTCTCTTGCAGGCGCTAAGAGCAATCCATTTGGTCCACCGACCAGAATAGAACCGGAATCGGATGCGGCCCTAAGAACATATAACGTACCTTCAACACCAGCACCAGCCGAACGATTTAAAACCTTTGTCGGTAGTCCAGATTCAATCAATTTTGATGATAGTAATCTAGAAGTTATATCTGCCGATCCGCCAATTCCTGAGGGTACAACCAGGGTTAATTCTTGCTGTGCTTTGGCAGGTGTTGCCAAAGCTGCACAAGATCCTAATAGCATCCTACGAGTTAACATCTTAATCTCCTCAATATTGGCGACCCCGGCACGACTTGAACGTGCGACCCACAGATTAGAAGTCTGTTGCTCTATCCAGCTGAGCTACGGAGTCTATTATGTATGGTGGACCCGGTAGGACTCGAACCTACGACCAAGCCGTTATGAGCGGCCCGCTCTGACCAACTGAGCTACAGGTCCAAAAGAGCCCGGTGGGATTTGAACCCACGACCACATGATTAAAAGTCACGTGCTCTACCGCTGAGCTACGGGCTCGAACTTTGGTAGGCCCGGTCGGATTCGAACCGACACTGAAAGGATTTTAAGTCCTCTACCTCTGCCGGTTGGGTTACGGGCCCTTATCTGGTTTGTGTTCATAACATGTATTGCGATAACCATCAGGAGTAGGAGTGCCGCAACTCACAGGGTCATAGCAACCTGGCTCGTCGCATAGACCGGCGAAGGCCTTGACCTTAGGGTTATCAATACCCTCTTCCTGTAGGACCTGGGCTAGAGACTCAGACCGAGAATAGTCCAACTCATTAGTGATATTCATACCACCAGCAGAATATATTGGCACATAAGCTTCAGGACCAAATCCCATCAAGGTATAGATCAGATGACGAAATGAACCTGGACCACGACCAAAATAATCAATCTTGCTGATGACCCAAGCTGTAACAGCCAGCTTGGTATCAGGATCACATTTGTCAACCAGCTCCTGAATCTCAGGCGAGAGTTCGGTCACTGCTTCTTTTCCTCTTCCTTCAAAGACATGAACTCATAACCAAGTGCGGCCACAGTCACAGTCAACATGACTACAAACAGTGCAGCCCAGAATCCGACGTCATAACCAAAGATGAAACTAAGCCACCAAGAAGTGACAGCGAGGGTCATCGGAAAGGTCACGAAGAATGCCACAGCCAGAAGATATGGCAAAAACTTATTCATCATACGCATTGCGATAATCCTCAGCCTCATCATCGCGAACCAGATTATAGAAGCGCGCCATATATTCCTGATGCTCGGAATGCGGTGTGTAATATGCTAGCACGGTACGAACCGCGGCCAGGTTGCGCCGGCAGTCTAGAAGGTCTTGCACTTGGTGGGGCATCAGGTCATCTCTATCAATGAGATCCAGAATCTCTTTCCAGATAGCCTCATATGAAAGGCGAAGGCTTGCGACAACAAGCTTGTCGGCCATTTCTGGATCAATCTCTAACTTCATCATATCTCTCCTCATGATGATACCATTATAACAAATTATGGCCTGATTGTCAATGGCAAGTTAGTGTAGAGTCATACCAATTCGTTCGGATATTGGCAGTACAGTTTCATCTGGTAATTCGCCACGTTCAATTAGCCGTCCTCGCCCAATGGCTAATTCTTCAAGGGCTATGATTCCCATGACCATCTGAAACTGGCTATCTTCATCCATATCGGACTCGATGCATAGCTTCTCCAACATGTCAAGGATTTCTTGCTTACGTGGATCTATCATTGGTTTTCCTTTTCGGGTATAGCCTCAAGCCACCATATTACACGTTTACCAAGCTTGCGATTTCCAAATCTGGTAGGCACGCGACCAGACCAACCATTCTTCCTCGCCTGCCCGCGAGAAGGCCAAGCACCAATGGCGACGGCTATGTCCTCAAAAGACAGCTCATCGGAATCGATGCGAGTCACTTTCTCGTGCGGCTCGAACGGCCCGAACAAAAGTTCGATATCGCGGTCGGTCGCGTGCCTATTTACAATATTCATAGGAGTATTATATCAGATGTTTATAAGAATGTACATGGCTATATTAGTTGTGCATGAAAGTTTTCGATGTATTGGTTTTTAACTATTTCACCATAGGGAGTAAACATATCACATGCACAATACGCACAATTTTTTCCATTAAGAATATAATTTAAAACTATGTGCTGATATACTCGATTGACATCGGAGTATATCAATAATGGTTCAATATCAATACCGTTTAGCTCTAACAGTTTTATCGTATTAAATACGAAAGACCGATCATCGATATGATTCAATCCAATATGCTTTATAAATTCCAGATATTTGGTTTTATTAAATCTACCCAGACTATATAAAACAGAATATACACTACCGACCTTGTGAACCATATCATCAGACTTAAACATATCCGCAACATCTGTAACTAGGCCATCAGCGGATATATCTCTTATTGTTCCTTTGTCCCACAAAAAGTTCCAATCATTCTTTACGGTATAATCAATTAACTCTCGCAGCTTGGATGGATTACCCTCATTCAAGTATTTTTTGCGGTCACATTTATAAATCAATTCATAATAGCTCTGTTTATTGATGGTATCAAATTCCACATAATCAACAACCTCTACGGATGATAGAGGAAATGTAATTGAATTAAGAACAATAATACCCTCTTTGATAGAGCAGGCACCTATGAAGTCTGGATAGAAATGGGCATATTTTTCCTGAAAGATACCAAATTTTCCATGAAAGCATTTCTTTGCTATGTAATAGCCAACATAGAAAACATCGGATTTTGAGAGTATATTATATTCATCATTTGGAATAGATAACATAGAGTGACGGGTGTAATTTACACCGACGCCTTTATAATAAGAATTTTTACCCTTCGATATTCGACCATCAATAAATTCTAGATCATCAGCTATTTCTAGCTGGTCGACCTTTTCACCTTGTGTGTCATATATTGGTATGATCGTCATTCCATTTCTCTCAATTTTATTGAGATATTATATCAGATGTTTATAGAGATGTACATGGCTAATTAAGCCAATCTTTCCCAAACCGACTCTGATGAATTTGCTATTTCTGTATGCCACTTAGGTCCTGTATGCATAAGGTCCCTAGCATTATTATCTAAAAATTTTGATAATTTTTTTCTATGACTATCACTTAATATTAATAACTCAATATTATTGAGACTACAAATACCAATTATAGAATCCCATGTTCTGAGATATGATATTTTCAATTCATCATTATCAGATATTCCAGAATACAAAATTGCTCTTTCATTATCTTTGTTCCAATGACCGAGCATTATAACATTAGTCTTTTTATTTCCACTCCAGTGGGTTGCATTACTTGTGGATGACAAAATTTCTCTACGACCAAAAAATGAACCCAGAGTATATACGCGCTTAATATTAAGCGTAGATGCCCAGACTTTTAACATTCTATAATATGTCTCGACACCAGAACCTGGCCAAGACAAATTTACATATTCTAATCCTCTTGACTGAGAATGTTTCCATCCCCAGGTATCTTCTAGATTTAATCCTACACCAAAAGTAATACTACAACCTAGATATACTGCACATTCATTTCCTATAATGGTTGAAAAATTTTCATCCATTCTGTAACCAAAATCATTTGCTCTATATTTCACATTGTCAGCAGTCCATGATAACTTATCCAGAGCAGATTTTTTGATTGGATCTTTGGAATGATTTAAGAAAGAATTATATTCTTGACTTCCTGCCCAGTTTTGAATAGAATTTGGTGCAAGTGGTCCGAAACCAAATTTAGAAATATCTAATTTAATATTTGAATTAGGAACAATATAATCCAAAATTATATTCCATTTAAATTCATTGTGGTGGGCGACCTATTATGTATTCAGTCGCCCACCCAATATTAATTATTCTGCGGCCTGAGCACGAACCGCTGAAAGATATTTGTCACGATAGTCATAGGCGTTATCTGTACCCATTGTACGATTGTGGTCGCGATGCACTACCACAAGGTTATTGAATACAGTCTTACCACCTCTGCTATGTGCAACCACATGTGCACCCTCGGCCTCAGAAAGATTTAGAGGATTGCCGCTTACCCAACATGTGTAGTTTTGCTGGCTCAATTTCTCCTCGATCATCTTACGAGTGAATGTGCGCTTTGGATCAAGTATCTCGACAAGACCCTCAGCCACAGCATCGAAGCCAGGATCTTGACGAGGATTACCATCCTTGTCAGGACCAAGTCGACCAGGCTGTGTCAACCACAAGCATGACTGACGAATTTCATTGGATGAGTCATGTGATGCAAGCGCACCAGCAAAGGCACCCTTTGCACCAGCAAGGTGGCGGTTGCCCTTTTCATCTTCATCCGTTTCTTCATCACTCGACGGTGTGATATTCTTAGCACGAGTTACCTTCTTGTATGTACCAAGAACCCATTTATCCTTATCATCACCCATATAGCGATTCAATGCACGCTCGAATGACTTATAGAACTCAATGGGATTGAGAAGAGTGTATGGACCATTTTCTTCGGTGAACCAAATGTGCCAGCGATATAGCATCGTGAACTCATGTGATGCAAGTCCATCTCTCCCTTTAATGGATTTACGAGCAGCAGCAATCTTCTGCAAGAAGTCGAGGCAAGGCTTGACCTTTTTAACAAGCAAGGCCGCTTCTTCTTCCGTAACACCAATCTCATACATCTTGTCAAGCATTTTGTTACCGCAAGGTGCAATCTTACCACCCTGCCAATACATGGCTACAATACGCGCAACCATTTCATCATGCACAAGACGCTTGTTAGCAAACTTCAGATAATCATATGTTGTTTCATAGTCACCTGTGTTCTGATTCAGCACAGACTTTGAATCGAACAATGGGTGTGGTATTGTATCGACACCAGCGACAGGTCGAACCAGACCACGAATCAATGTTGCGATAGGTGCATCACCATATGCATTCAACATTTCCATGTGATTGACAGGAGTGCCGCCGTTGCGAAGTCGGAACAGCATACCTTTCTGCGCTGATGATACAGCTTCATAAAAGACCAGACGAATGGCAAAGTTATCGAAGGCCTTGCGCTGATCTGAATCAAGGTCTTTGTAGTATTTACCTTGACGCTTACCATTTACCATAGTCACTAAAGAGTCATCACATGTAGCATGTAACGGAAACTTATTGTTTCGAAAATTATAGATGGCTCGAATACGATTGGCACCATCTAGAGTTTCATACGGATGTGATGCACCAGGCTCTGTGCGAACAATAGTAATCTCGCCCAGATCGTAACCCATGAGTACTGATTCACAAATACCCTGATACTTAGAAGCCTTCTTACGGCCGCCATGGTAATTTGGTTCTACCATGCCTCTCTGATATCTAGGATCGTTGTTTAGGATATTGACGTATTCGGTGATAATCCCTTCCACCGTCTTGGTCTCTTGGTACCAAGAAATGCGCGCACGCATTACCATTATGGTAGTCCTTCACTAATAATGTTGCCGGTAGCAATATGCTGGACCGGGTACCACCTGTATGGGCATTCATGCTCCTACGGTGATATACTCATTTATACAACAATCAGTGTCGAATGTCAATGTTTATATTTGGCTTTGTAAAAAACTTTTATAATAATTCAACCACAGTTTTGTGTAGCGATTTTCTGTATATGTTTGATGCCATGGTCCACCATCAGTATAATGCACAGCTCGCGGATTTTCAAAGTGATAATAACCTTCTAGTGTATTCCACTCCAGCGGTATGCTATCAACAGACTCTGTCCACTCCATACGATGCAGTTCTTTGGCCGAAGCCTTAGCAACATATTCTGGAGTCAGCACTCGACACTTAGCATTATCAAACAACATGAGCGACGACCAATTCTTACGCGGATATCCAACTTGAGTCTGACCATCCATCTTGCTTATAGAACGTGGAACATAGTCGGGATGCTGACAGCAAGCTACAGCCGATTCTATCAGATAATTGGATAATAGATTGACGTCATCTAGAAACAGAAAGTCACAATCGACGAATAAACTTGTTCCTTCATATCCACTAAGATATGGAACAAGAAAACGAGAATAGGTAAATTCTGTAGATTGGCCTTCGGATGATATGCGTTTCCATCCGTCTGGTGATCCGATTAGACGATGCACCTCTACAGATCCATGCAAAGAATTATGCAGAATCGAATATCGACATACATCCCATGCAATTGGTTCTGTGGAATCATAGCCTATGAAAACTTTTAACAATGAATGATGCTCGATAGAAAATCGGTGGGATAAGAATATTTCAATAGGGCCGAATCAAATTCATGAACCTTGTTGGTGCATTCCTGCACTAGCTGATCAATATCCGATAGAATGGAGATATCACCACCAACCTTCGCAGGAAACATCTTTCTAGTGATATTCTGATTCTTGGAAAACAACACCATCGGAACTCGTAGATGTCTTGCAACCCATGCACAGCTACCATGATAACCCATGAATAGACGACAGTCAAGCAGTTTTTGAATTAGCTCGTTCATAGGTGTTCGATAGGAAACAACATCCGCATCTAGATGTTCAATAATAGATATCCACTTTTCACCGAGCGGATCCTTCCATGCTTTGTTTCGAGAAAACGGAATCATATTTTCAGTCGGTGGGCATATCACTATACGGTTCGATGTACATTTATGAGTAACAGTCGACCACCAGTGATT
>Ga0208975_1000724_pt1 | contig 15274 bp, 17 predicted proteins | sample GreLakmeER78MSRF_FD_187700 | JGI IMG/M metagenome (GOLD analysis project Ga0208975, IMG submission 187700) | Freshwater lentic microbial communities from great Laurentian Lakes, MI, USA - Great Lakes metaG ER78MSRF (SPAdes) | ecosystem: Environmental > Aquatic > Freshwater > Lake | place: Great... | reverse complement strand
TGCTGTTGAAGAACTAGTGCGCGGCTTCCTTGATTCGAATCCGCACTTTAAGATGGCATCACCGTCAACTACCAATACTAGAAGTAATATCTCTAGTGTTTCAGCGGAAAAGTTGGATATCTCAAAATTAAACATGAGCAATCCAGAACATCGTAAACTCTATGCACAACATCGCAAGAGTTTAGGTTTAGCCTAATTAACTAAGGAGAATTATTATGGCCGGTTCAACAACCACAACATTAAACGACCTGTTACCAGCAATTGTTGCTGAAGCAATGTTCGTAGCAAACGAGAGATCCATCATGCGTGGTCTCGTAAAAAATTATACTTTGGCCCCAGGTCAAGGTAAGACAGTGACTGTTCCAGTTTACCCACAAGTTTCTGCAGCAGCCATCACTGAAGGTGATATCATCAGCAACACTGAAGTATCTACTGGTGGTGCAACTCTAACAGTGGCAACCAACGCTATCCGCACTATGGTTAGTGATTTGTCTGTTGCTGGTAGCTCTAGCAATGTAGTAGCTGACCTAGGCCGTTTATTTGGCGAAGGTATTGCTCGTAAGATTGACAAAGACCTAACAGCTTTGTTCGCTAGCTTCTCTAATGGTGTAGGTGACTACACTGGTCAGATCACTGCTGCTTCAATCTTCAACTCAGTTGCAAAATTACGTGGCGCTGGCGTTGGCATTGAAGGTATGGTCTGCGTATTGCACCCAGAAATCGCTTATGATTTGAAGGCTGCATTGACATTGGGCGGAAGCACTGCTGCATTCTCTATGGGTGCTTACAGTGAAGTTGGTAACGAAGCCATGCGTCAAGGTTATGTAATGCAATTAGCTGGTATTCCAATCTATGAAACCAGCAACATTGACTATGTTACTAACGCTGGTGACTTCCCAGGTGCCGTGTTCCACAGAGACGCATTAGGTCTCGCTATGATTGGTGATGTAACTATTGAAACTGCTCGTCGTATTGACTACTTGTCTACAGAAGTTGTAGCAGCTTGTCATTACGGTGTTGGTGAACTTCAAGACAGCCTAGGCCGTGCATTGAAGTTTGACGCTAGCATCTAATAGGAGACAAGAATGGCTTTCGTAACTGAAAACTCAATAGTAGTCAGCTTTGCTGAATACTCTGACGTCCTACAACAGGATCAACGTCTGTTTGAAGTAAATGAAGGCCTTTCTGATGATGTAGTTGAACCACTCTTGATTCGTGCTACTGAACGTATTTTGACCAAGCTGAGAACCAGTTCATGGTGGAGAAGTTATTTTAGAGATCGCAATACTAGTGTTGCAATCAATACAGTAGCTGACATACCTGCGCTGAATCCTAACTATATCAAACTTCGTCAAACTGACTTTACTGAACTATGTGTCTATGTTGCACTAGCAGACTATATTTTGCCAGGAATTGCTGACTTCTCTAATCAAGATACAGCAGAGCGTCAAAAGATGGGCTACTACACCAACAGAGCTGATGCATTATTCAGTGAGCTAGTTGAAGCTGGAGATTGGTATGATTTTGATAACTCAGGCACAGTCACTAGTTCAGAACGCACACCAGGATTGATTAACTTAAAGAGAATAAGATGAGACAAGAATTAGTTGATTACATTGGAACTCAAAACTTAGGTGCATTCATCTTAAGTCAAGAATTGCCATACTCTAGTTCAGGTGTCCCCCTGTATATTAAGAACGTAAAAAGAATCTATGTGGATCGCACACAGTTTTCTAATGAACCTCTTATTGTTACACTGGATGGCACACAAGTTGATTCTGAAATTGCATCAGTTCGTGTCTACTTTGCATCAGATGCTAAACAATTACCCCCTAACTATGACACGGTAGTCACAAGTCTAAGAGCTGGTAAAGATACTGCCGCTATCACAGGCGTAACACGTCGTGACTGTGTGATATCAACTACTTTTGAAGAAGACTTACTTGTCACAGAGTTAGAGTTTCGATTCACAACAATTATATAAGGAGCCAACATGGCATATTCATCACCAAGTCCTGGCAACGCTAATGCACAGGTCGTTCTACAGATTAACATCATTGGGTCAACTGCCCCAGCTGCTGTTATCACAGGCGACCCTGCAACTGCTATTGCCATGGGAACACCACTGGTTGTTCCCGCGTTACAAGACGTAACAATCAACTCTGCTAACGATGTGTTTACATGGAGTCAACTTGACTCTTCAGCTAAACAACAGGTAGCAACAACTTCAACAAACAGTATCAGTATGAACTGTGTTGTTGATCCAACAACATTCTTTGGAACAACATTGGATGCTGCTTCTACTACTGCTATTGCAGTTCAGGGCCTATTAGGTTGCAGTCGTAACAAGACTAAAATCGCATTTGCTCTGCGCTTCTTAGATTCAGTTCCAGATGGTAGCACAACTACAACCAATGACCGTTGGATTAAAGGTCAAGGATACATCACTGGTCTAGCACCAACTGTATCTGCTGATGCTCCAGTATGGGTTACACCAATTACTATCACAGTGACTGGCGAATACCTAGTTGCAGCCACAGTAACAACCTAATTAATCTTAGGTAATGAAAATAGGGTCTTTTATGGCCCTATTTTTGTTTAGGCTATAAATATAGATGAAGGAAAGATCAATGGATATATTAGATTCAAAGACAGATAAAGAGTTATTAAAAAGCCTAGTGGCGGAGTTAGCCAAGTCCAGGAATGAATTGACCTGTGCCCGTGGCGACATAGATAAGATATCAAGTAGGATAGGTTTCCTACTTGCTGTGACAAATACACTGATTAACAGAAAGGAAGATTAAGAGATGAAACTATCACAACTGGCTGCAAAGCCCCAACTAACAAAAATTACGCTTGATGACCAAGATGTTGTCAAGGAGTTTGGTGAGACTATTGAGTTCTGGACTTGGGATCGCCAACCTCTAGATACATTCATGAAGTTAGCCACTGCAACCAACACTGATCCTAAAGTCATGTTTGATATTGTTAGAACATTAATATTAGATGAAGAAGGTAAAGAAGTTATTCAAGGTGACATAATGTTACCAAGTAATATATTATTAAAGGCCATTTCAAAGATTGTTGATTTACTGGGAAAGTAATTGGCGGGGATCCTGATTGGGACAGTCAGGATATTATGATGATCCTGACATTGGATAACCTCGCCCATAGATATAAGTGCTTGCCCAGTGAAGCATTGGCTAACGCAACAACATTTGATCTATATGTGTTAGATGTCAGCACTAAGTGGGAAAATCATCGTAATGCTGTGGCAAATGGTGAAGTAAAATCAAAGCAGCCAACTCAAGAAGAAATGTTGAGTATGATTGCTAGAGCAAGGAGCGAAGAGTGAGTATACAATTTGACATTAAGTTTAATGCTAAAACTACATTAGACAAATTAAAAACAATTAGCACACAGTTGTCTAATGTGCCTACAGAAGCCTATCAATATTTTAAGAAAATAACTCCTATTGATACTGGTAATGCCCGTAGTAATACTAGCTTGCAAGGAAGAACGATTCAGGCAAAGTATGACTATGCAGAAGTTCTTGACAAAGGTCGTCGTATGACTGCTAGTGGAATGCGTGGCAGTAAACAAGCTCCAAGAGGTATGAGCAAGCCAACAGAACAGTTTATTCGTAATCGTGTTCGTCAGATAACAGGAAAATAATATGTCAATTGATGTTCAAGTAACCGCTAACACCAATCCAGCAATACAAGCATTGGATCGTCTTGGCACAAAAATAGAACAAGTCCAATCAAAGTTTAGTGACAGCTTTGGCAAGATGAATGTTGCAGCCACAGCATTGGGTGGCGCACTGCTGGCCTTAGGTGCTAGTGTTGCACGTTTTGCTGATGATGTCACAGACATAGCTGCTGCTAATGGTTTAGCTACTGCTGAAGTATTGGCATTTCAATCAGCACTACAGTCAAGTGGAGGAAAGGCTGACAATGCTGGTCAGGCCTTGCAACGTTTAAGCAATGCTGTAGATGATGCTAACAATGGCAACATGAAAGCTGTTGGCAGCTTTGCCAAGCTAGGCGTCACAATGACGGACTTAGGTCGTCTAGGACAAAGTGAGATCAGAGAAAAACTGCTAACTAGTCTAAGTCTAATCCCAGATGCCATGCAACGTAATGCATTGGCTACTGAATTCTTTGGTAAGAGTTTGATTGGTGTTGATCTACAAAAACTTATTAGTCAAGAAAAGGCAGCACGTGAAGAAGCAGAAAAGTATGCACCTGCATTAGAAACAGCTGGCGCAGCATTTGATAGAATCTTAGGCATTACTAATCAAATTAAAATGGCATTTGCACAAGCATTTGAGCCCCTGTTTAAAATTATTAGTAATCTAAACATTCAGACTGATACACTAGTCACAAGTTTTAGACTTATTGGTTCTGCATTAGTTGCAATTACCGCAGCCAGCACTGCCAGCGCTGTTCTTAAACTTGCAACAGCATTTGGTGTATTGAATACCGTAGTTGCTAAAAATCCATTAATTCGTTTAGGCATTGCATTAGCCAGTGCTGCATCAGGTGTTGCTGCCTATGTTGGATTAACTTCAGATGCTACAGATGCTACTAAAAAATTAAACGAGGAAACAAATAAACCTAAAGGTTCTACTAATAATCCACAAACAGGTTTAATTGATGTCTTAAACAAACAAAAAACAGCAATTAGCAAAAGCAGTGATGAACTCTTACGTGGATTTAGAATTGCTCAAGACAAGTATGATATTGACTTAAGAGGATTAAGTCTTACAGAAGATCAAAAGAATGCTGAAGCTGCCAAGGCTAAAATACAACAGGACGCTGACAAAGCCAAAGCAGATGCACAGGCAGCATTTGATTCACTAGACAAAACCAGTCAAGGTATACAACGAGGATTTTTAGCTGAAACACTTAAAGGCATTGATGATCGTGCTATTAAAGAAAAAACAGCCAGTGATGAAAGATTGAATAATATAGCTAAGGAGCGTGACTTATTAAAACAATTGCAATCTATTGCTAGTATAGATGGAAATCAAAGAAAGGCTATTTTTGATGCACAGATGAAATTTGATAATAGTCGCATCATGGGCATTAATGATGAAATTGCTGCTGAAGAAAAACTTAAAGCCATTGGTAATTTACGTGCAGAATTATTATCCAGAACCAGCAGACTAGCTGAAACTGATAAAGCCAAAGCAATAGATGCTATTAGTAGTATTTTAGATAATGCAGAAAATCTTAAAAATGGTGTAAGTGATGTTGGTAGTTCATTAAAACAAGCCTTTAGCCAAGCCAATTTATCACCAGATGCACAAAAAATATTAACTGGCGATCCATTTGGACAAATTATAGAAAATGGACAAAGAGCCGCTGCGGTTAATCAATTAATTTCAGATCAATCAAGAACTTTTGCCTATGGTTGGGAACAGGCATTTAAAACTTATATAAGAGAAGCAGACAATGCTGCCAGTCAGACACAGCAATTATTTGGCACAATGACCAAAGGAATTGAAGATGCATTTGTTACACTTGCACAAGGTGGCAAACTTAGCTTTAAGAGTCTTCTAGCTGATCTTGCAACTCAATTACTACGTAGTAATATTAGGCAACTATTGGCCAGTATGTTAAGTCCATTAAATGGAGCAACTAGTGGTGGAAATATTTTAAGCACTATATTCAATGGAGCTAAAAGCCTATTGGGATTTGCCAATGGCGGTATGATTCCAACTAATGGACCAGTGTTAGTTGGTGAACGTGGTCCAGAATTACTAAGTGGAGCTGCTGGTAGAACAGTGACGCCAAACAATCAATTAGGCGGCAGTGTTGTTTACAACATCAATGCAGTAGATGCACAGAGCTTCAAACAAATGATCGCAAGAGATCCTGCATTTATTCATGCAGTAGCTAGTCAAGGTGCTAAGGGCATCCCAGGGAGATATTAATGTCATTTCAATATATTATAAATGCCGCTGAATCAATCAGCGTGAATAGATTAAAAACTGTGGCCAGCACACAGTCACGTGATGGCACTACAAGAGCTGTTAGCCGTGGTGGACAAGTTTGGTCATTTGAAGTCAAGTTACCTGATGGACTTGCTTGGTCTGACTGGCGTGGTAAAATTACTGAACTTGAAAAGTTAGATAGAGTTACCAATGGATCTTTTTATATCAGTTCAAGTGGACTAAGTTGGATCAGTGGTTATCAAGGTAACAGTGTAAACTCAACAGGCTTTGTTGCCAGCATTATCAAAGGTAATTCAAGTATAACATTGACCACAAGCCCAACTACATCAAGTGGTTATAAATTTAGGGCTGGTGATATTATTCAATTAGGTGCCAGTGGCAAAGTCTACACAGTAGCTGCTGATGTAGTTTATAATTCAAACACAGTTACACTGCATAGACCAATATTAGAAGACACTGCCAGTGGTGTTAGTCTACGTGTAGGAGCCAATTGTCAATTCAATGTAATTTGCACACAGTTCCCACAGTGGACTTTATTTGCACGTAATCAAGTCAGTTGGTCAGGACCTTTCATCTTTGTTGAGGCCATCATATGAGCATTGACCTTAGTAATTATTCAAGTATTGAATCAGCATTACTAGTTCGTATTGAGTGTGATTTTTATAAAGCCAGTAACAGTGCTGATCCATTTACTACTCAAATTTTACGTTTTAGTGACTACCTATACACTGTTACATTAAACAGTGAAGACTATATTGGTCTTGGACGTCTAATGGCAGTGACCAGTAGTTCAAGTGAGCTTAGAGTCACCAACAATGATTTAACTATTACTCTAAGTGGCATTCCAAATCTCAGCATTGATGAAATTATCAACAGCAGGATCAAAGGCAGCACTATCAAAATTTATCGTGCATTAATTAATCCAGCCACAGGACTTGCACTAAGTATTGCAGGCAATCCTATGATGAGATACAGTGGTATTATTAATAACTATGGCATTGATGAAGACTTTGATGGTATTAATAGAACTGCCACTAATACTATTTCATTAACTTGTTCAAGTTTCTTAGATGTGTTAAACAACACTGCCAAAGGACGTAGAACAAATCCTGAAGATCAAAAGAAATTATATCCCAGTGATCTCAGCATGGATCGTGTGCCAAATTTAATAAGAAGTAAGTTTAACTTTGGAGTAGCAACATGAGTTTTTTAGATGACATTGTAGGATATGGCAAAGCTGCTATTGGGCTAGTCAGCGGCAGCGGCATTGGACCAACATTGGCAAGAACTGCTCTAATAGGTTTTGGTCTAAATCAAATAACAAAAAGTATCAATAGAAGCAACAACGCCGCCACTGTTGACAAAGGTGTTAGACTGCAAATTGATCCCAGCACTGACACTAAGATTCCAGTGGTCTATGGCGAAACTTATCTTGGTGGCAACATCACTGATGCGCAGTTGACTAACTCTAACAAGACCATGTATTATGTATTAACTATCTGTGAAACAACAGGTGTCAAACTCAGCGACAGTGCTGCCAGTGAAATAAGTTTCTTAGACATCTATTGGAATGATGAAAAGATCATATTTCAAACAGATGGCATCACTGCTGACTACACCATTGATCGTAATGGCACTCTAAATTATAAGATCAAAGGACTAGTTAAAATCTATTTGTATAAAAATGGCAGCAGCAGTCAAGTAGCCACTTCGCTTTACTCTATCACAGCGGCTAATGCTTGGACTATCATGCCTGAGTGGACATCAGCACACACTATGAATAATTTAGCATTTGCCATAGTTAAAATTGACTACAACAAAGAAAAAGAAGTCACTGGGTTGCCTAAATTGGATTTTCACATAAGCAATTCAATGTCACAGCCAGGCGACGTATTATATGATTACATGACCAATACTAGGTATGGTGCTGGCATTGACCCAACGGAGATCTACGCATCATGAACAGTCTAAGCGATTTAAATTCGTTTGCCGCCACATCAGTTACCTTTACTGATAACAGAACACCAGCTGTAATATTCAATAGAGAACTAGCACTTGATCAATTTGTTGCAGTAGACACCACTGTTGGTGTTTATACACACGTCTTAAAAATTGGTATTAATATTATTGATATTATTGATCCAACAACCTGTGCAACAACATACACTGTTGATCTCAGCGCAGCTACTGGAGATGCTACACTTACATGGGCTACACTGCCAAGTGGAGTTACTGCCACTACACCCAGTGCTAATGTTTATAGACTAAGCGGCATTAACAGCAAAGCAATATGGGATGCAATTAAAACGCCAACTATAACTATTGCTTCTACATTTGCTGGTGCATTTACCTATACTGCCACCATTGCCTATGTTGGCGGTGCTAGTAAAATATGGAATACTGCTGTCAGCGTGTTTAGTTTTAATATTCTTACTGCTGTTAGAAACAATGGATATTATCTAACTAACACAGAAAGTCTAATCACAGGTGGCCCATTAATAACTGATGCAACACATGATGGCTTAGGACAATATACCATGACTGTGGTTCCAAGTCCTACCAGTGCTATTGCATCATTGACCAGCGCAGGAAGAACTGAATGGATTGAGCAAACAAGGATAACATTACCCGTTAATAGCAGTGCGGTAAGTAAATTAAGTGCTAATGGATTATGGTTAGTTGTTGCTGGTGAAAGTTTTGCATATCCTGGAAATTCAGCATATAATGGGTATGGAAAAATTTATACTAGAACAGATACTTCTATTAATACTTGGACCTTTTTTAATAATATAGGTTATGGTCAAGTGTTAAGTGCAGGCTTAGGCGGAGATTGTGCAATAAGTTCAGATGGATCTACTGCTGCAATAACATCAACTTTAGAAGCAAATGGCACTGGCGGTGGCGAAGGCAAGATCTATGTCTATACTAAAGGTTCTACTAGTTATTCACTTCAGGCTACAATAAATCCAACTGAAACTGGTGCTGCTGATACTACTAATATCAAAATTAGTTCTGATGGAAATACTATTGCGGCATTTCTGTATGCTGAAGATAGTAATACTGTTAACGATTGTATTGTTATCTATACAAGAAGTGGCTCTACATGGACTAAACAAACTAAAATAGTTCCTACAGGACTTCCTTCAATTATTAGAATTTATAGTTATGATCTATCTGCAGACGGACAAGTTTTATCTATAGCTAGTGGACAGTTTAGTTATGGTAGTTATAAATCATCTGGTGCTGTTTGGACCTATTTACGATCAGGTTCAACATGGACTGAAACAACTACCATATTACCATCTGATGTAGGTAATTTTAAAAGATTTGGATATGGTGCTATAAGATTAAATGCAGATGGAACTGAATTATTTGCTAATGCTTTTGGATTTACAACACAAAATAGAAATACTCCTACTATAACTGTTTCTGGCAATACCACTAGCTCAACTGCACAAAAGAAGTTTGGTGCTGGTAGTGTATTTTTTGATGGCACTGCTGATTATGTAACTATTACTCAAACAGTTAATTCAAGTAATTTTACTGTTGAATGTTGGCTTCATAGAACTGCTGATAATAAACAGCAATATGTATATCGTGCAGACTTTGATCGAGCCATATATTTTACATCAACAAATTATTTACGATGGGCAACAGGTGGATCAGCACCTACAGAAATTCAATCTACAAGCACATTAGCTATTAATACTTGGTATCATATTGCAGTTACCTACAACAGTTCAACTAATGTTCACACTTTATATGTTAATGGCGTTAGTCAAGGAACAGCAACGTCAACAATAAGTAATAGCAATACTTCTATTAGTCTTGGTAGATATAGTGCTTCATCTGGCACTACTGACTTCTATCAAGGCTATATTGATGATTTTAGACTTACTCAAGATCAATCTTCTGATGCAATAGTTTATACAGGTAATTTTACTCCGCCAACTGCGGCATTGACTAATTATCATGGTAGAGATTCAAGTGGAACACCTACAAATATGACCAAATTATTAATTCATGGTGATACAAATATCACTGATAATTATCAAGGCGGCCAAGTATTAGCTACACAACAAAGTTATATTTTTACTAGAACTGTTGATAATTGGAATCAAACTTATTTGTTAGGTTATGTTAATGGTGTTGTATCACGTGATTTAACCACTGTGGCCACAGATAAAACTCAAATAACTGAAATAACTGAGTCTACATTAATTCAATCCAAAACAAATAACACTACAAATACTCTTGATTATTTTAGTGTAAGTGATGATGGTGATTTAGTATTTGCATTTGATAATACAAATGATCAACTAGTGCCATTTCTTAGAACAGCTACTATTGGGTCAAGTTATAATTCTACTACAAAGACTCTAACACTCACTGGCACTAGAAGCGAAGTCAATGCTGACATTGATCAAATCTTAATAACTCCAGCAACTGATTATACCAGCAGCTTTGTGTTGAATTATGCAGTGGTAACTCCAACTAGTGATACTGAGAATAGAAATCAAACAGTTTATAAGCAATAAGGAACAATATGGCTACATCAACCCAACCACAATTTGAAATCAATGGTGTCATTGATACTAGTAAGACTGTTCTGCAGAATTTAGAAGTTCTTTGTTCAGCTAGTGGCTGCTGGCTCAGCTATGATATTGCACAGGCCAAGTGGGCAGTGGTAATTAATCGTGCTGGATCCAGCGTGGCCAGCTTTGATGACACTAACATTGTTGGCAGCATCAGCATTGCATCAACAGGTATTACAGAACTGTATAATTCAGTTGAGATTGAATTCCCTCACAAAGATATCAAAGATCGCATTGACTACGTAACACTGAAGATACCTGATGCAGATAGATTTCCTAATGAACTAGATAATGTATTAAAGATACAATTTGACTGTATCAATGATCCACTTCATGCAGAAATTCTAGCATCAAGAGAACTTAAACAAAGCCGTGTTGATAAGGTTATAAATTTTAGAACTGACTACAGCTACCTAGGACTTAAAGCTGGCGATCTCATTGATGTAACTAGTAGTGTCTACAGTTATTATAACAAAGTTTTTAGAATTGTAAAAATAACAGAAGACGATGGCGATGATGGCACTTTATCATTAAGTATCAATGCACTTGAATACAATGCTGATGTCTATGATACCACAGGATTGATTAGAACTGAGCGTTTTATTGACAATGGCATTATTCCTGAAGAGACCAATACTGCTATTGATACCAGTAAAGATCAATCAACTGGCACTCAACTGTTGAGATTATTAGGCTCAACTGCGCTAACAGGTTTAATTAATTCAGTATTTACTAAGAATCCGCTTACAGGTAAGATTACTCAATTATTAAGTCCTAAAGATGCCACGGTTGAAGAAAATTTAATTGCAATGGGCACTGGTGATAGAGGAGCATTGTTAAAAAGTATTCGCAAGCCTGATGTTGAAATAGTAGGAGTAAGTGATATATGTGAAGGTTCAACTTTAACTTTAACATTATCTTTTTGTTCAGATTGTTTATTTGATCCAGTATCATATAATTATTCTATATCAGGAATCCAAAGTAGTGATATAAATTTTCCACTAACAGGCACTGTGAATGTTCCTGGAACTATGACAATTCCAATATTGGAAGAAGGTGGCTCTGACTCAGCAACTATGGTTGTTAATGTTGGTGGTGTTAGTAAATCTATAGTTTTACGTGAAAGATTATCTTACACATACACAACTACAGCATCTTCATATAGTATTCTTGAAGGCGCATCTACAACAGTGACATTGGTTACAACAAATGTTGCAAATGGACAAAATATTGCATATGTAATTTCAGGCGATACTAGTCAAATTTCAACAGCACTAACAGGTAATGTCACAATAAGTTCTAACAGTGCTGCACTAACTGTTAACACAACTGGTGGCCCAGCAATTGGAGGTCAAACGTTCACAGTAACTTTTACATCTCATACTGGGGCTACTGATTATTGTAATCAATTAGATAATGCAGTGACTATTGCTGTAACTGCTGATGCAGACACCTGTCAAGGAAAGATTACTGTTCCTGTTGTTTGGTGTCCATTTTATGGACCTCGTTATGTAGGTGGAGTTCTAAAGAAAGTGTTAGTTTCATTAAAACCAGTTAAGTATGGAACTTTTGATCAGGCAAAGTTCGATATCAATGTATATCCAACTGAAACCTTGTTATCATATTATAGTATACCTAAAACAGTAAGCGTAAATTATAGTGGATCTAGTGAAGCAGTAATAACTGTTACATCAGTTGAAGCTATAGATGCAGAAGTAAATGCAAAAGCAGGAATAGACTTTAATGTATTAACTAGTTTTAATTCTATTCCTCATTTTAATGTTAGTAGTGGTCCATCATTACATTATCTTTATTATTCATTATCAGGAACTGTGGTTAAAATAAGAGGATACTAACATGTCATGCTGTGGTCAGACTGTAGAAGCAACAACAGCAGTTGAAGATCAAGTGACTTTTTTGTTAAACAAAGAAACACGCAGTGAACAACGCATGGCTGTGTGTCAAAGTTGTCCAGAGCTTGGTGCATTGAATCGTTGTGGTCAGTGTGGTTGCTTTATGACTATTAAGACACGTATCTATTCAGCTAAGTGTCCATTTGGTCTGTGGTAAAAGTTTTATCACCTTTTAACAGGGTTTTTTAGTGATTTTTTAAGTTTACGATAAATATCTAGTGAGAACCGTTCTCACAACAGACAACCATATGTTGTCTGACTGACAACATATTCAAAAGGAGACGCTATGAGCGCCGCATCAAATTATTTAGAAAACAAACTATTAGACCACACGTTAAAGTATGGCACAGCACCTTACACTGGTGCATCAACAATCTATCTAGCATTGTTTAACAACACATCAACAGCCACAGCAGCTAACTTAGAAGCTGGCACACTAACTGATGAAACATCAACTTCAGGCACAGCATACAGCCGTAAGGCAGTGACATTTGCATCAGCATCAGGTGGTAGTTCAGCTACCAACGCTACTGTGACATTTGACGCAGCCACAGCCAACTGGGGCACTATTACTCACGTGGCAGTTATGGACGGCGGCACTGCAGGTGCAGGCAACGTCTTGTTCTGGGGTGCAGTAACAACCAGCAAGACCATTGAGACAGGCGACACATTCCAAGTTACTTCAGGCAACTTGACAATCAGCTTGGCCTAATAGCCAACAACGGGAACGGGGCTTAGGCCCCTTTCCTGCTGAAAACACCCAGCACTGAGAACTTGGACTCTTTCTTTGCTGTAGAAAACAACTTAGTGGAGCAAGTCACATGGCAACAATCGTAACACGAACGGGCAAAGGTTCAGCACTAACCTGGACAGAAGCAGACGCAAACATAACTAATCTCAACACGGCAAAATTAGAAAATGTCGTTGAGGACACTACACCACAGCTTGGTGGCAATCTTGATGTCAATGGTAATTCAATTGTATCAACTAGCAATGCAAATATTACCATTGCACCTAACGGCACTGGCGATGTTGTATTAAGTGCAGATACAATTCAAGTAGGTGATTCAGGTGCTGCTGCCACTATCACTACCAATGGTGCTGGTAATCTAGTATTGAATACCAATAGTGGAACTAGTAGTGGTTCCATAACAATCAATCAAGGTGCTAATGGCACTATTGCAATAGCAGCCAATGGCACTGGTATTGTTACTGTAGGCAGTCCTACCTTTGGTATTTTTGCAACCAGTCCTGGTGCCAACATAGCACCTTTTACTGCTCGTCATGGCACTACTACTAGTGCCAGTGATACTTTGCCAAGTTTCATAGCACAAAAACATCGCACTGATATTGCACTGGCCAGTATGACAGATGAACCAGTGGTTTATCAATTTACTGTTCGTGACAGCAGTAACACTAATAGACATTTTGGTCGTTGGATTGGACGTTTCCAAGGCACCAGCACTGACCCTACATTTACCTTACGTGGATCTGCTGACTCATTTACTACTAATAATCACTATGCCACATTTAAGACCAATCAAGCATTACTTGGCACTGGCACTGACTATACCATTACCAGTGGCACTGGTGGTGCATTAAAACTAACTGCCAATGCTGACTCTTCAAGTGGTGTTATCACTGTTGCCTCTGGTGCTAATGGTAATATCTCAATTGCACCAAATGGATCAGGTAATATTCAATTAACACCAACTACTGGTAAAATTATTCTTGGTGCATTAGATTTCCCAACAGGTATGGGGACAAATGGACAGGTGTTGACTACCAATGGATCAAGTGCTTTGTCATTTACCACAATATCAAGTGGCATTGCCTCAGTTAGTGCAGATACAAATCCAAGTCTTGGTGGCAATTTAAATGTTAATGGTAATTCAATTGTGTCATCATCTAATGGCAATATTACCATTGCACCTAATGGCACAGGTGATGTCTACTTAGATGCTGACACTGTGCGTATTGGTGATAGTGCTGCTGCCGCAACTCTTACTACCAATGGTGCTGGTAATTTAGTATTGAATACCAACGGTGGAACCAGCACAGGTTCTATAACAATTAATACTGGTGTTAACGGAAACATTGCTATTTCCCCCAGTGGCAGTGGTAATATTCAATTAACACCTGCAAGTGGTGTTATTACACTTAGTGCAATAAACTGGCCTACTAATACAGGAACCAATGGTCAAGTATTGACTACTAATGGATCAAGTGCTGCCACATGGACTACACCAAGTGCAGGCGGCGGAGCACAAAGTGCTTATGTATATGTTAGCAATCCCAAAGGCACTCTAATTACAGGAAGTGAATATAGAGCAGCCATTGAAGAATGGTGGGATCCTAGTGGTATCATTTCAGTAGCCAGTAATATAGTTACTTGTGCTGCTGCGGGAACATATGTTATTGAAATGGACAATGTTGAATATGTAACTAATGCCAATACTTGGCAACATAAAATATTTAATAACGGATCTACTGGCGATTGGGTTGATAACACTAGTGCTAATTTTAATGGTGATAATTATCCTGCTAGATCATATTTGGTTGCTACAGGAACTACCTACAGATTTAGTCAAAGGTGGACTCATGTTTGGAGATCTACAATTAGTAATGCAACATTTCAATTGCGTTACCTATTAAATTCTACAGCAGACACTGTCAGCACTGATTTTAATGTTAAGATTAAAATAACCAAACTGTAAAATTATGACACAAGATCTATACTACGTTGACAGTGGCTATTTAACACCTGACTCAGGTTATTATGTCTATACGGCTGATGCTGAAGC
>Ga0208975_1000723_pt1 | contig 15276 bp, 19 predicted proteins | sample GreLakmeER78MSRF_FD_187700 | JGI IMG/M metagenome (GOLD analysis project Ga0208975, IMG submission 187700) | Freshwater lentic microbial communities from great Laurentian Lakes, MI, USA - Great Lakes metaG ER78MSRF (SPAdes) | ecosystem: Environmental > Aquatic > Freshwater > Lake | place: Great... | reverse complement strand
GGTAACAGGGCCACCACCAGTAACACCGCTTGTTACTTTTTCTGGCATTAGCGAAGCATAGGCTGTGCTAACTTCAGCATCTGTAAGGCCATACACTTTCTTAGCATGAGCAGCCAAAGCTGCTGGGTCTGTATCAGGCCGAGCTGAAAGTTCTTGGCGAAGAGCCAGATTAATTTGAGATTGTGTCCAATCTGTTGTAGCCAGTTTAGGATCGAATACTACAGCACCCTTATTAAGTTTAAGTACATCTCCACCCTGAGCAAACTTACGCAGACTAATCAATCCACCCCTAGCCATGCGCTCAGCAAACTTACCAGTGATGGCAGCATACTTAGCTTCCAAAGCAGGAGATGACGCAAGGAATTCATCGAAGCCTTGCATAGGGCCATCATAGCCTAGCTTTCTAGCAACGATTTCTTTTTGCTGTGCTGTAAAATCTTTCATATGTTTCTTGGTTTCTCTATTGCTTCAGTTAAATAGTCAAGCATATCTCTGTTATCTCTAAGAAGTGCTAACACTCCTACAGCCATACAATACACTTGTCTCTCTGACAGTTTTAATTGGAAGCAGTCGTCTATAGCGTGTATACATTCATGTAACAATGTATCTGCCTCCGCTAAGGGGTGCTGACCAGACTTTATTTTAATTGCATAATCGTCATAGTTGTACTCTCCTAGTTGATCTGGGAATACATCTACAACTTTAATCGGCACTTCTCTGCCAATAATACTTAGAGAAGCTGGTAACATTATATACCTTTAAGCCTTGTCATACCACAAATAGATGATCTAGTCAACCACCTAATACATGTAAGGCATGTTCAATATGCTTCTTACGATCTTCAAGTCCAATAGTACCACCATTGATACGCTTTGTCATGGTTAGGATGTCACCGCTATCAGCATACTGATTGAGCCTGTGAGTCTGCCAGAACCATCCGGCAGTCTGGGCAGCATACATAGGTGTACGAACCAGCTCTGGTTGCATAATGAAGTCAACTCCCAAGGCTTGTCCAGCGTGGTAGAAATTATTCATGCCAGTTAGCTGGAGGAAGCCGGAGCCACGGAACCTGAACCCATCCCCTGATGCCTCATCCCTGTTGCCCATACGATTGCCATAAATCCTATTGGCGATACGTTGTGGCTGACGTTCATAGGCAGCAGCAGTTTCAGGGGTGAAGCCCCATACACGCTTAGGATTCTGAGGAAACAACTTAAGCAAGGTAGGAGCACGATAGTTCAGGTTTTCTTCCATGATGCGGAAGTTCCCACACTCATGCCCACATTGACCAATCCATGAAGCCTGTTGTGCAGGAGTAACAATACCAAACCTTTCAAAGGTTTCATTAAAAGGATCTACCAAGGCAGTATCAATTTTAAGTTGTCTTAGTTGTTCAGCGTTTACCATTAACCAACTCCCTCATTTCGTTGTAGGCTGCGACACAGGCTGTGTGCTTGGCGATGGCTTTGTCTCCTTCGGCAACGATGTCGATAAGAGTGTTAATAGTCTGTCGCTCAAGTTCGGCTGCATCAGCTCCGCTATCTCCTGTGGCAGGGGTGGAACCTGTGCTGGTTTGTATACAACTGGTGGTGGGGAGGCGCAACCTACCAGTGTTAGCAAGCTCACGCATAGCAGACTGTTTGTTAGATATTTCATTCTTTGCCTTTCTTAATGCTGTTTCTTTATCAGCAAGTTTAGTAGTCATGTTCTTCTCTAGCTCACGGGCTTCTTCATTCTTCTTAGCTATCTCTATCTGCATCTCTTCGTCACGCTCAAGCCAGCCATAGTGATGACCAACTTGGTATGTGCCAAACAGTGCAATGGTTGCACTAATGATGAGCCAAGGGAGTGGTATAGGAAACATCACTCAGCCTCTTTTCTTGCCAGAGCTATCTCTTCTCTTTCCTCATCAGGTTCCATGTGTTCAGGAGGTGTCGTTGGTGGTGGACCGGGAGTCCAGCTCTCATCTAGCTCTGGGTTCTTCCACACAGGCATAGCACCAAAAGGTTGGCTAGGAAGGCCATAGGCAGACTGTGGCGAGGCGTAGCTGCCCCCATAGCCACCACCTCCATAACCACCGCCACAGCCCTGCATTGGGGGCTGTGTTGGCTTGAATGCATTCTGTGCTGAATTAACAGCCCTCTTACCTACAATGCCACCAATGCCACCTACAATAAGTAATACTATATCATTAAGCATCTTGGTATAGGCTTGGTCAATCGGAGCCATACTCTTGATTGGTTGTGTTACGAAGGTAACAGAATAGAGCAAGGCAAACACAATGCCAAATAGGATGACTGTAATAGCCACCACTACAAATCCCCAAACCCTAACTTCAAACTCTTCAGTTGTTAGCTTTGGTTTGGGCTGGCTTGGTGTCTTCATTCTTGTTAGCAAGTCTATCAATTTGTTTCTCCAATATCGGTGCAACTAAATACTCAGGGCATGTCTGTGTGAATTGACATCTAGGTTTCTGACATTGCTCAGCATGAAAGTTGTCAGGGTTTTGACAGAAGTATCTGTACTTTTCATCACAACCAGTAAGCAGTAATAACAATAATAAATATCTCATAGCCCAACTTTTCCTAATAACAAGTTCACAATCCTGTCAGACAGATCATCAGGCAAGAACTTCAGGAAGCCTAAGAAGTACAGAGCCACACACCCATAGACAAATATCTTTATACATAAGTCAAAGGTCTTTTGATATTCATTCACCGCCCACACCTTCTAGTGGTTTCACAAAACTCCATCAACTCATAAATACCAATTCCAACCAAGAACAAAACAAAAGCACAGCCACCAATAATTATTGCCAACTCATTCATCTCTTGTTCTTTTTGTTTAGCCTTCTTCTCTGCTCTCTCTAAAGAGCGAAGCTCTCTTGCATCGTCAATATCCATCTGTGCTTGACGTTCTTTAATTTTATTCCAAACATCAATCTTACCTGTTGTCATGAAGAGCATCTTCAGCTCTTCCTCAAAGGCTCTAGCTTGTTCAAGTGCCATCTCAATCTGAAGAGCAGTTCCCATGTTGGAACCTTTACCCTTCTTCGTTTCAATCAATGCCTTGGTAGCTGTGCTCTTAGCATCAAACATCTTGCCAATCATTGGGGCAAGAGAGCCTAAATCATTGGCTACCTTGCTGGCCTTCTTGACCATGCTGATAGCACTCTGTATGCCAGCAAGGGCGGTGATAGGATCAATCATCGCTCAACCTTTTTCCATTCAATGCATACAACTTTTCTGTTATATACATCTCCAGTCCATGTCCATCGGACACATTTATATTTCTCCTCTTTGGACCCGATAGGGAAAGATACTAATAATAGAAATATTATTGATGCAGCTTGTTTTCTATAGCCAGCCATATAGCCCCACAGAAAGCACCAATAACTAATATGGGCTTTACTGCTCTAGCAAGCCACTCAAGCACAGTGAATGCACCAGAAGCTGCATTGAATGCAGCCACCACAGTTTGTGTGTTCTTATCTAGTTGGTCCACCTTAGCTTCAACTTCGCATAGGCGTTCATAGATTTGGGAGTGGGTTACTTCGTCTTGCATGTCAGCTCCACTTGATGATTACAACACCAGAGCCACCGTTGCCACCCTGTACGCCACTTGAGGGGCCAGCAGCACCACCAGTACCAGAACCACCACCACCACCGCCAAGGCCAGATGTGCCGTTTGAGCCAAACAAAAACGGACCTTTTGAACCTGCACCACCACCACCAGAACCACCTGCACCAGCGCCACCAGCAGAGTCAGCACCACAACCGCCACCACCACCACCAGCATAAGTTATTGATGTACCAGTAATGTTATTAGCTGTTCCTGCACCACCAACGCCACCTGTTGAGTTGTATACGGCATTACCACCAACGGCACTTGAGCCACCACCACCGCCACCACCATCTTGGTAGTCACCAACATCAACACCGCCACCACCTGCATAGCCTTGAACAGGTGATGTAGAAGGTGTATTACCTGCTGCACCTGCCGCACCAAGATTATCACTACCACCACCACCAGAACCGCCAGCGACAGACACTGCTCCGTGACTAGCGCCACCACCCCCGCCAGCAGAAGAAATGCTATTAAAGGTTGAAGTGCCGCCACTGCCTCCAGCCACACTTGAATTATTTGATCCAACACCACCAGAACCCACGGTTACTGTATAAGTTGTACCCGCAGTAACAGACATGCCAGAAGCAGTCCTATATCCTCCAGCACCACCACCACCACCATTAAAATTACCACCACCACCACCGCCACCAACAACTAAGTATTGAACTTGTGTTGCACCAATGGGGGCTGTCCATGTACCAGAAGAGAAGAACACAACTACATTGTTTGCAAGCAAATTAGTTGGCGTAGTTGGAGCCAATGTACCTGAAGCTGTAAATGAATGAACGACATAACCATTGGCATAGGTTACTGTGCCACCAGTGAAATATTGAATTGAGCCGGGGTAGCGAAGGATGACAACGCCACTACCACCAGTGCCACCAGTGCCTCCAGAAAAAGTACCAATCGCACTACCACCATTACCACCACCACCACCACCAGTGTTAACAACTCCATTAGCACCACTAGCTCCTTTACCACCAGCACCACCACCGCCAGCACCGCCTAATCCAGAGAATTCGTTAGCGGCAGCCCCTGAATTATCATTAATTCCACCACCGCCACCACCCGCATAAGCAGTGACAGTGCCAGAAATAGCAGATGCAACACCAGAACCACCAGAGCCAGCATACTGCCCCGGTCCAATGGCACTAACACCGGGGCCAGCAGCACCACCGCCACCACCACCAGCATCTCCTACATTTCGTCCACCTGTTCCAGCACCTCCAGCAAAGCCTTGTCCACCTACTCCAGTTCCACCTATTCCAACATTTCCACCAACATAAAAACCACCACCACCGCCCGAGCCGCCACTCAAGCCAGCGACATCAACACCACCACCGCCTCCACCACCAAAAGCGACTAAGCGACCAGTAACAGCAGCACTAGAAGTAGAATCAAATACAGAGTTAGTACCTGTGGTTCCTAGCCTACTACCACCAGAAGAACCTGCACCACCTCCACCAACAGTTACAAAGTAAGAAGTACCCAAAGTGATGCCAGCGTGTCCCGCAAGTAAACCACCTGCTCCACCGCCACCACCCATAGGCCAGTCATTGTTAACACCACCACCACCGCCTCCACCGCCAACAATCAAATACTCAACAACAGACGGAGGAATGCCCGTCCAATTCAAGTTTTTTACCGCTTGACTGACTTGTTTAAGCGTCCACATTCCACTGTATTGAGGCATTGTTTGCTCCGATTATTCTATAACTACTTCAACCCAAGAGGTTGTGTCTTCATCCCATTTAAACATCTTACCTTCTTCAACAGGCATAGGTGTAGGAGCGCCCCACTGACAAGTGGTTTCATTCAATACCCATGAAGCGTAAGGCTTTGGTGGAATGAATGCATCACGCTCTGCATCATATGTATATCCAACACCTGCATAGTTTTTACGCAGAGGTGTTCCACCTTGTGAGTGAACACCACCATTAGTGTTGTAACTTGTTTGAACCCACAAGGAAGGGTCACCCCAATGTCCTGTGTTCAGTGTTTCTTGATCGATGACAATGACCTGAGTCACTACACCGTTTTCTACTTTTGCAAAATGTGCCATTTAATTTTCTCCTTAAAAAGTAATAGTGGCTGAAGATGTGAAGGTATAAATTTGATAACCTTCTGCATAGTTTAACTGATATCCTGTACCTACAATAGTAGTGATAGGTGGAAGGTTTGCGGGGTAACGAATGATGACAACACCAGAACCACCAGAGCCAGAAATGCCACTATTTACTTGACCCCCACCGCCCCCTCCTGTGTTAGCCTTACCGGAACCACCAGTTTTTGTTACAGTGTTTGCACCATTACCACCACCAGCAGTGCCTAATGGGATGTTTGCTAAAGTTGATCCATTACTACCTGCACCACCACCAGCATAAAAAACTGGAGTACCTGTTATAGTTGAACAAAATCCAGCGCCTCCATTACCTGCTCTAGCAGTAACAGATGCTATTGCTGCTGCAGAACCAGCGCCACCACCGCCACCACCACCATTATTTACTCCAAAACTTCCAGCATTTCCTTGACCTGCTGTTCCTGCACCACCAGCGCCTCCAGTTGCAGCACCACCACCGCCAGAACCACCAATAGCACCTGTACCACTAATATAGTAACCACCGCCACCACCACCAAAAGCAGTAATACCGCTGAAAACAGAATCAGATCCAGAAACACGATTTGCAGAGTTTGCCCCAGCACCTCCAGCACCTATGGTAATTGTTAATGGAGTGCCCGTAACAACAGGATAATTAGCCGCAGTTAATAAGCCACCTGCACCACCTCCCCCATTCCCAACATTAGTACCTCCGTCTGCACCACCAGCACCGCCACCCCCAATAACTAAGTATTCAACAGTTTCTACTGATCCCGCTAAGGGATCATAAGTTGCAGAGATAAACCCACCTAAGTTTTGCCCACTCATTTGTTTTCCTTAGAAGGTAATTGAACCACTAGAGGTCCAAGTGTATACACGATTTTTGTAGCCTAAGCCTGTTGCAAAAGGAGAGGCTGAGTTCCAAGCAGGTGTTCCTGTTGCAGTAGCGCTAAAACCGTTGCCCGATCCATCAGCGGCAAAAGCGCCTGATACAGTATTTAAAAGCAAACTTGTACCAGACACAGCAGTAAGAGGCGTAGTTGATGGCGTAAAACTACTTGTGTATAACGCAGTGCCTTTGACAACACGCACATTAGACATATAGCCGGAAAGATTATAGCTATAATTTCCACGAGAGCCTATAACTGGTTGGCTGTTTGTTGGTAATACATAATTGTATGTGTCCGTATATGAGCCATCTAGCGAACCATTGACAAACATCCTAGTGGTGGAGCCAGAACGACAAATTGCAACATGATACCAAGTATTAACTAGCACTGTTGTTGTGCCAATAATTCTGTCGCCACTATTTGATTCGTATCTAAACTTTGAAGTTGGGGCGTAAAAGTTTATGTTAAACGGAAGACCTACATATCCAGAAGGAGTATAAAAATCAAACAACCACGAATAAGTAGATAATGAAGTTATATATACCCAAAACTCAACCGTGAATTCACCTGTGCCAAAAGCAAACGCACTATTGGTTGGATATGTTAATGCTGCTGATCCATTGAATGCAATGCTACCTGACCCACTTGTACTTACAGTGGGTGAGCCTGTTGTAGATGTTGCTGCTGCATAAGTATCAGGGTAGGAAACAATGACAATGCCAGAGCCACCATTGCCTGAAGTGCCACCGCTAGTACCACCGCCACCACCACCTGTGTTGGCAGTTCCATTTGTTCCATTTACACCGCCCGAACCAGCGGCCCCACCACCTCCAACACCACCAGTACCAGAAATTGTAGGGCCTGTACCTCCACCACCGCCAGCGTAAGCTGTAACGGTTCCAGAAATAACAGATGCAAGACCTGCTCCACCATTACCTCCAACAGTCGTACTAAATGAATTTAAACCAACAGTACCAGCACCGCCTCCACCACCATAACCATTTAAGTTTGTTCCAGCATTGGAACCACCAGCATTACCTTGTCCTAATACACCAGAGCCTCCAGATAAGGGAGCTGCAAAAAATCCACTACCACCACCAGAACCCCCGTTAGCACCTTTACCATTACCCCCACCCCAACTGTTTGATTCAGTGCCGCCCTGTCCACCACCATTAGAAGTTATGTTTCCAAAAACAGAATTAAAACCACCAGTAATAGACGCTCTATTAGCATAAGATTGACCAGCACCACCACCACCAACAGTTACTGTAGTTGCAGAGCCAATTACAACAGGTACAATACCAGATAATAAACCACCAGCACCCCCACCACCACCATTTGCACCACCAGCACCACCGCCAGCAACCACTAAATATTCAACAGCATTAGGCTTTTGCCCATTCCATGCTCCTTGACGAAGAGCTTGTACTTGTTGCTTTAATGTAAAAAGTCCAGAAGCCATAGCCTACCTTAAAATGTTATTGTGCCTGAGGCAATGAATTCATATACACGCCATCCGTTGATGACATACATTGAAGGAGATCCTGTTGTTGACACAGCAGGAGCTAAGTAAGATGGGTAGCGAATTATTACAATACCTGAACCACCATTACCACCAACACCTTGAGCAGCCGGGCCATTACCCATTCCACCACCACCACCACCAGTATTAGCAAGACCATCAGTGGCTCTAATATAATAGCCCGAAATATCTCTACCAACCCCATTCCCACCACCACCAGCACCACCGGGGGCGGGTTGCGTACCTGCTATAGCCTCATATACGCCACCTCCACCACCACCCGCATAAAAAACTGGAGCACCAGTAATTAATGATAGCAGTCCAGTGCCGCCTGCACCGGGGCGTTGATAAGGAGCACTTGATTGAGTACCTGCAGAACCTGCGGCTCCTGCTCCACCGCCACCACCACCAACATAATAGTATGTACCACTTCCTAAACCACCATTATTTCCTTGACCAGCAGTGCCAAGCCCAACAGGATCCCCATAGTTTGCACCACAGCCGCTTCCACCGGGAACGCCATAAAGACTACCTTGAGCATTGGCATTACCACCACCTTTAGGGGAGATAGATCCAAAGGCAGAAGGATTTCCATTTGTAGCACTGGCAGTAGCAACAGGTTGTCCTGCACCAACAGTAACTGTAATTGCTGTACCAAGCGTAATAGGGTATCCGGTCCCAGTCAACAAACCGCCAGCACCACCACCACCACTGGCAAGTGCAGAATTTGCACCGCCTCCACCACCAGAAACAACAAGGTACTCTACTGTTGAAGTAGGATTATTTAAGCCATTACTAGCATAGGAAATAATATTACCATTATGATTGATCGACATAGCGATAATCTTTCTTTAAGACATCTCATCCCATGAGGTAGTAACCGTTAACGCATTAGAAGTACCAGCAACAATGCCTAATGATTTGTCTTCCAACAAATACATTGTTGTTGTTCTGTCTAGAACAATCAATGAAGCATAAGCAGGTACAGAGATTGTTGATGCAATTGCTGTAGCTGTACCAGCCAAGTCATCTTGAGGGTACAGATTGATTGTTACATTGCAAGCAGATGAGCTAACATTAGCAACAACAATAGAATTAATTTTATAAATCTTATTGCTGCCAGCAGCATTATTCACCATTGCTGTAGCAAATGGATTTGATGTAGAAGACACCAAGAAAGAACTAGTATTACCCAGAATACTAGATACACCGATGATATTAGGGTTTGACATTATAGCTCCTTAGAAACCAAAAATAGAAGAGAGTGCAATTGCTTTACCAGCAACAATGAGTGTACCTGAAGTAGGCAACGTAACGGAAGTAGAACCAGTGACAGTCACTGTAGTTGGATATGCTCCAGAAATAGTTACTGTACTAGCAGAGTTATTAGCTACACCAGTACCACCATTAGCTGGACTCAAAACACCCAACACTTCAGTGGCTAAATTTACATTACTGACAACAGTTTTTAAACTGCCAGCAGAATTAAATGTGCCATCAGTAGTAAATATATCACCAACTTGCAAAGTTACCTTAGCAAACTGACGAAGTGTACCACCATTATCTAAGCTCAATGTAATAGTAATAGCAGCAGTATCACGATTATAAATCGTAATAGCTTTAACCACACGCCTATATCCTGAAGAGGGGGCAGCTACCAGAGTGACAGCAGTTGTACCATTCAAAGCACCATCAGTGCTACCTTCAGTGAACAGTGTTCCATTATTCTCTGCCCAAGTAGACACGAAATCAGGATTGGTAGTAGCTGCCGCACCCGACATCACCACCTTGATCGTCTTGCTTGTAGAGTCAAGAACTAGAGTTTTCATTATATTGCTCCTTTAGCAAACAAACCAAGCATAGGCATTACCAGCGCCACCACCGCCACCAGTACCCCAACTTAAATTACCAGCACCATCGGTCTTCAACACTTCGTTGTTAGCACCATCAGCACTAGGTAATATCCACAGAAGATTGGAGGCAATGCTACTAGGAGCACGGAAGCCCACATAGTTTGAACCATTGTCTGTATCTTCATATACCTTCAAAGCTCCACCAGCGGAGGAGTTACCTAAAATATCTAAACCAGCTACCACTGAAAGAGAGCCAGTCATTGTATCGCCAGTCTTCTGGACATAACCAGAAGCAGGTAGATATGCAGCTTCCCAAGCAGAGCCATTATAAACTCTAATCTGACTTACTGTACTATTCCAATACAAGTCACCAATACCAACAGCATTACCCAAAGGATCTAGTGCAGGATCTGAAGACAAAGAACCATAGTATTGTCCTTTGAAAGTATTCAGATATGTTAGAGCATTAGAGGCTGAGGTGGATGCATTGGTTGCTTGGGTTGTAGCAGTTGATGCGCTTGCTGCTGCATTAGTAGCTTGTGTTGTAGCGGTGGCTGCAGAAACAGCAGCAGCAGTTGCAGAGCCTAAGATGCCATCAACATAAACTTTAGTTGCTGCGTCTTGATTTGCTGTAGGATCGCCAAGACCTGTAATCTTAGCAGTACCCATAGCAATGGCTCCAGACATTGTGCCACCTGTTAAGGATAGCTTCAATGCATCAGCAGTGTCTACATAGGTTTTAGTTGCTGCGTCTTGATTTGCTGTGGGATTGCCAAGACCTGTAATCTTGTTTGTACCCATTGCAATAGCACCACTCATAGTGCCACCAGCAAGAGCTAGCTTAGTGGCAATGGAGTTTGTTACTGTGGTGGCAAAGTTGGCATCATCACCTAAAGCAGCAGCCAATTCATCTAGAGTGTCCAACACTCCGGGGGCAGATGCCACTAGGTTGCTGATAGAAGTATCAACATAGCCTTTAGTGGCTGCATCACCAGCGTTGGTAGGTGTTGTTAGGTTGGTAATAGTGGCTGCTGAAGAAGCATCCATATTCAAACCACCATTGATTGTTACATCATTGAAAGAAGAAGTGCCTGTAGCGGCTGTAACATTACCAGTGACATTACCTGTAACATTACCAACAACAGCTCCTGTATGTGTACCTGCTGTATTACCAGTGACAGCACCAGTAAGGCCACCAACAAAACCAGTGGTGGCAGTAATTGTAGTGCCTGTAATGGCTAAGGCAGAAGAGCCACCAATAACAGCACCATCAATAGTACCTGCATTGATGTCAGCAGTAGCTGCAACTAAAGAGGTGTTGGCAGTGAGAGAAGTGAATGTACCAGCAGCAGCAGTGCTTGCACCAATAACAGCAGCATCAACAGTACCACCATTAATGTCAGCAGTGTCAGCAACTAAGCTATCAATGTTGGCTGTGCCATCAATATATAAGTCTTTAAATTCTAAAGCGCTAGTGCCAAGATCAATATCATTATCTGTTACTGGAACAATAGCACCATCTTGAAAGCGCACCTGTTCAACAGCAGCACCACCAACTTCAACAAACACACCATGACGATTGTTACCTGTATCAGTAGCAATCTTATTTAATAAGTCACTGTCACCAATGACAGGAACAGGGTGTCCTTCAGCCGTAGTGCCATCATGCTTATGACCACCACCAGTAGCAAAAGCATCACGCAGAGCATTAAGCTCATTATTAATTGGAGCAGCACGGACTACGCCCGTTGGGACGATATCAGCAGCCGATTGTCTTACATAACCTGTCAAGGTAGTTCTCCTTAGCGTCTATCATTCATTGAATAATTCAAGACCAAGCCCTGAATTGTATGACTAGCATTCGTATCATTAGTCACATATTTGAAAGCAATGGAGAATCCAGAGCCTTCAATGTTTGTCTTTTCCACTGGTGATGGATTACCATCGTAAATTGCTGAAGCATCATAGATGGCTTCATTGTAATAAGCAGCAGCACCAGTTGTTAAAATATTGTAGTTGGCTGGGTTAAAGACATTGACAGAGTCATCAAAGTCATAAGCCACACCCATCACAATATTAGTTGATCCCTCACTACGCAAGAATGTAGAAATGTTATAGAAATTTTTACGGATTGAAGGATCTTGAAAATAATAGAAAGGTGTTTGATAAACACTTAAGATTTCTGTATTATTAAAAGAACTTCCTGTCTCTTGCTTATAGACCTTACCAGTAGAATCCCCATGAATAATAACTTCATCAACCCCAATATATCCACTAGCAGCACATGTTATTGTAAATCCAAAAAGCTGACTGTATTCAAAAGACACACCACCTTCGCTGGCCCTAAGACCACCTAACAAACCAAAGGTTCCTTCGGCTGGTAAGAACAATCTAAACTGTGACTTCTTACGAATTACTACAGAGCTTAATGTTTCTGGATCAATAGAACCAGCTACAAGTTCTTGTAAGATTGATGTAATGGTGAATTGAATTTGTTTTGAAATTGTTTCCAATTCCACATCACCAATCTTACTTGTTCCAGCCACTGGTCTAAAACCATCAGGACCAAGGAACACTAGATTACCACCCAGTTCTATCACACTATCCGGCACAACACAACCTAAATTTGTTGTCACTTCACCAACCACAAAGTCAGCAATGTTAGTACCTGTCAAACTCTTAATAGCATTCTTACCAAAGATGTACAGCGTATCTCTAAACTGTTTAATCTGAACAATCTCAAAGCCTACATTAATAACCGCAGCACCATTTGCTGGATTAAAGTTTGTCTCTGCCAAAGGAGAAGAAATATATAAGTTGTAAGGATCTGTTGTATCACCAGCTAAGAATAAATGATTCTTAAAGGCAGCAGAATACTTAGGACTATTAGGAGCATTAGCATCCGTAATTTGTGTATATGTAGTTCCATCATACACAGCAGCCGGATTGATTCCATCAGTTAATACAAACTTAGGAGCACTCCAATTATATCTAGTAAACCTAACCTTCTTAACTCCAACCATCGTAACACCTGCTGGCGTTGTAATGGCTGACCAAGTAGATGAAGAAGCTACCCACTTATAAAAGTAACTTGTACCAGCAGAAGGTCTGCGACATGCAAAGATGCCATCATTTAAACTCTCTGCAACCATAACACCAAGTACACTACCTGTGCCAGTTACAGTTCCATAACTATTAGCATATCCACTAATTCGTCTATATCCCCCAGTTACTGATGGTTCATAATTAATAAGCTGTGTGGCTGAGCCGGGATACATCTCACCTTGAGATAGTACATCCCTATTGGTGTTCATTCCACCAATACATGTAACCTTAAAGCCACTAATTCTATCTGCCATTAAAACACTCTAGGATGGAATGATGGACTAATAGATGCTGTAGAACTCATATACAAAGGCTCATCCAACAACAGTCTTCTCATTGCTCTAATACCAGTATCAAACTTTTCTTTGTACACTGCTGCACCTTGTTCATTAGATCTGAACATTAGCATGTAGAACATAGCACCATCAATTAATACATTAGTGAATCTGTCTGGAATAATAGCTACATCAGTAGATTCAACTAAGTCAGCAGGGAAAGACCAATACTTATATTCAATCTGATATGCCTGATCTGGAATAGGAGTAACGCCAAACTTAGACTCTTGTGTTTGATAAACAGCAATCGTAGGTCCATAACCCCCAGTGCCATTAGTGTCCTCTTGAGGACGATGGTTGTTTAGGTAGTCAGTATAAGTAAGAACAGAAAGACGGGAAGGTTGATTGTTAGCTGCAGAAAGTCTTTTTAAATAAAAAGAATCCCAGTCTACAGTGGACGTATTAGAAGGAAAACTATATGTACCTGTACCAACAGTTAGTGTCTGGGTCTGGGTAGCTAAAGCAAAAGGCCACTCTTGTGCAGAGTGCATCAATTCTCTAATGGATGAATTGATAGCGTTCTTAGCTAGAGACTGGATGTTTCTAGCTCCATCGAATTCGGTGGTGTCCAAGACAACCTCACCCATTCTTCGTAGCAATTCATTCGTTAAAGAAATGTATGTAGACATATTTTTTAAACAATAAAAGGGAGAGGCAATTACGCCCCTCCCTATATCAACTAGCTATTAAGCCAGTTGCTCACGGTCAGCAGTAGCACGAGCTGGGCGACCATCGATGTTCATCAACACAGCCCATACACGCACTTCACCAGAGGTGGGAGCAGTAGTAGCAGTTGCGATCAACAAGTCGATAGTGTCAGCAGCACCAATCACCAAAGGCTGATAAGCAGCAGCGTTTTGTGCGTAAGCACCAGCAGCAGCAGCGTCAGCATCAAAGCCATCAACGAAGTTGTCAGGCTCAGTAGTAGTCACGCCCAAATCGAAAGTGGTATCGTTTGACTCACCACCCAAGACGGTGATAACTTCAAGACCAGCATTCAAGATGAGAGTATTGGCGGGTACATTGATGCATTCGATAATGTCAGCAGCAGCCAAGGCAGAGCCTTTAGCTGTAGCTGCAGCAGCGAAGTCAATAGTAACATCGACCAAGTAAGGGACAGCACCAGCGGTGCGACCAGCGGAGGCTGAACCAGCCAAAGTTGTAACAGTTGCCATTATCGTTCTCCTTAAGCAGCGTTGTATTTAGCAGTGACGATGCCTTCAGGACGCAAGATTTTGCGACCATAAAGATGCATACCACGCACGATGTCAGCGAAGCTGTCTGGATCACGATATGTTTCAGTCTTAGTGATTTGCTGAGCAGTTGCAACAGCAGAGTCATGACCACCAACAATCACACCGTAGTTGGAGTTCTGGTTAGCCGTACCTGTAGTGCCGGGACCAGTACCAATTTTTGGCAGGTTGTTAGAAACATAGATGCGGAAGCCATGCAAGTTGTTAATGACCAAGCCGTTCTGCAAACCAGAACCACCAAAGTCACCATTCAACAAACGGCTGTCTTCATCCTTCAACAGTTCAATGAACACGGGATCGACCACCAACCAGCGACCAGCGGAGTCAACAAACTGTTGATCCAACAAGCGGCCCATACGAGACACAACCATCAAAGGTGATGCCACATCTGTAGGCAGTGCAGTTGCACCGGGCAGACGGGGAGCCAAAGGAATGGAATGCTCACCAGCAGAAGCTGTAGTGATGTTACCAAAGCTACCTTTTTTCAGCTTCATAGTAGCCAACAACTCATCAGCACCAGCGGCAGTAACTGCCTTAGTACCAGCGGCTGCTGTACGAGCTGTATCAGGATTCACATGCTTTGCAGACTGTGA
>Ga0208975_1000721_pt1 | contig 15278 bp, 31 predicted proteins | sample GreLakmeER78MSRF_FD_187700 | JGI IMG/M metagenome (GOLD analysis project Ga0208975, IMG submission 187700) | Freshwater lentic microbial communities from great Laurentian Lakes, MI, USA - Great Lakes metaG ER78MSRF (SPAdes) | ecosystem: Environmental > Aquatic > Freshwater > Lake | place: Great... | reverse complement strand
ACCGTGCCTTGGATCGAATTCGAAAGTTTTCCGCTTGCGTCTTTTCCTTGACTGCGTAAATTTGCCTTCGCTTCATTTACTACGATGTCCCTAAATTTCTGTAATGCTTTTAATGTTTCACTCATTAACAAATTGTCATATTGTTTGCCACTAAAATATCGAAAGTCATTGTCCAACCAGCTAAATAGTTTTCAAATCGTTCTGCAAATGGTTCGCAAGTTGGGTTACCATCTACCACAAAATTATCTGAGTACAAATCACCTCTTCGTAAAATTTCATACAACCTGTTTAAAATTGCTAACTGCGTGTTTAAAACATCTTGTTCGTTGTCATTACCAATAAATATTTCTGTTACTTCGTCCTTTGATATGTCCACAATATCCATTGCTAATAAACTAATATTGAAACGAATTACATTAGCTTCAAAAACCGCCGAATTTACCATTATATGACAAAGAGGGAAAATCGTTTGTTTGCCTAAATCAACTTGAAAAATATCTCCAGTTGTTACCGTGTTTACAATTGCGTCATTATCCAAATGATTTTTTAACGTGTCGATTATTGTGTAAAAGTTAGCCATGTTTTATTCTTTTGTTTAATTCGCGTTGTTCGATTTCTGTTTTTTGTCGTTCATAAGTAAGAAAGGTAAGACACTTTCGAAGTCCAAGCCTTGTAACTTCATCAAATTTGGTAACATCTCCTTTAGCAACTGCATAGATTGAGTTATACCAACCCCACTGCTTTCCAAACTGCGTTCGTTCGCTGAAGTCATTAGTTTCGGATTCTTCGCTATCTCCATCTCCAAATAAGAAAGCGAATTGTTTACTAAGTCGTTTCCTAAATTCCAAAAAAAAACACTCGCTGCCATTACTACGTCTAAAGGTGCGAACTTCATTAACTCGCTGAATTCATCCGTTCCGGTGTATTGTGTTATTTCGTATTTATCTTTTACGCGTGTTTTGATCGGCCTGTACATTACAGCCATTGCTTTGTGAAAATTGTCTACGCTGGTTATATTGCTTTCTAAATCTATATATTCACCAAATGTTATTTCGTCCAAATTAGGAATAAATCCAAACTCCATGTTTTGAATTTTAAACGTACTTTGAAACTTTGGTTTTTCCTGAAACAATTTATTAAAATGTACCGCTAAATCTTTAACGTTACTCCACTTAATTTTTATTACTTCTTTTAAATTTAAACCGCAAAATATTTCAATTGTTTTTTCTGCAATAAATTCTTGATCGTTTGAATTGTTAATTACCTTCATGAATTTTTGATAGTTCTGTAAAGGTATTTCAGAAAGTTTTGTAGGTACGTAGATTTCCGTTTTCATATTGTTATAACTATTTTTTTTGTTTATTGTAGTAAGTAAGGGAAATTGAATAGGCTTCGTTTAACATTACTACGTGTTTTCTAATATTCATTGGATCGTCAAATATTATTTTAATCCGTTTACCGGTTTTATCCTGAATGAATTGCTCAACCGTGCGTACCATTGTCGGTAGTTCATCTGTCATTAGTGTAAATTATCTAATAAAATATTGTCCTCTCATAGGGTTTTCTAATTGGTAACTAACCGCGTATCGTATTGCATCAATAGCGTGGTTATAGGAATCAATGGGTGTAGCCGATTTTTTTTCTAACCAGCAATAATTATTTAACTCTTTTATTAATTCCGTGCTTTCAGGGTCTATAATTAAATCAAAGTCCTGAAGTAATGCTATTCCGTATGTTACAGAACCTTGACCTTTAATAGCTGAAACAATATTATTATTCATTTTAAGTTCTGTTATTAGTCTCGGTTCTGCGCTATCAGCAACTATTAAATTATCTTTAGCACACCTTTTATTTAACTCCGATATTTGCGAAGTTGTTAAACCTTTTTTGTAATAATGTAACTTTAAATAAATTCGTTTATTGGTTTTGTCTATTGACGTTTCTACTAACGTTGTTGGGTCCGCACTAAATCCAAAATCTTGACCAAATACACTTGTACTTACTTGAACAAAATTACCTATTTGCCAATTTGAAAAAACAACCCCTTCGGCTTTATCTAACCAACCGCCTAAAATTTGATGCTTATATTTTTCAGGTCTACGAAGCTTTATATTTTCTATTTGATTAATATAACTTTCGCTTAAATTATCCAAGTTGTCTAAGTAGGTAGTGTGAATATAAGTAACATCTTCTTTAATACCGTTAAACCCTTCCTGTATTCCCCTATCTTCAAAGAAGCGTTTATATATCCAATGTTCTTTTGTTGCTGGGTTTAAAATAAGAATAACACGGTTTTGTTTGCCCTTTTGCCTAATTGATAAATCTATTTTATCAAATGTTTCTTCGTCTATTAATTCTTCAGCTTCGTCTAATACCCATGTAGTAACACCTTGTAAAGATTTTAAGTTCGCGGTTTGATCACCTGAACTTGTTTTAATACCTCTAAATATTATATCGGTATTGGAACTTATGTTTTTAATTTCGGTTTTGTTAATTTCAAAGAATGGATTGGCTTTCATTAACTCAATCTTTTCTTGAAATTCAGGAATGATTGATAAATGTGCGCTTGTCATCGTTTGTCTTGTGAATAGTATTTTATGATCAGGTTCAAAAGATAACCCGCAAAGATAGGACGCAACCCCAAATGATTTAGAAGATCCCCTACCACCCGTGACTATAAAGTAACGGGTATTGTTATTAATTAAAGGATAGTATTTACGGTTTAAGACTATCAAATTTCAATACTTCTTTTAAATCAAAGTTATTAACAGTAACTAAACTTTCAGTTGTTTGTTGTGGTGCGCCGTAACCTGAATCCATTAGGGCTTTATACGCGTTTACATCCCCGTCACGGGCTTTTTTAATTAGCGCTAACGTCATTAAATCCTCTTGGCTCATTGTTTGGCTTTCACCTGTTAACGGGTTCTTTAGATTTTGGTTTACTTCTAACCAATACTTTGCTATTGTGCTTCGGTTCTTTGATCCTTTCGGGCGTCCGTTTGGATTTCCGCTTTCGCCTTTTTCCCAACGTGGTTCAATATCTTTATTTGCCATTTGATTGTTGTTTTCTCGTTGTTTATTTTAAACTCCTTTGATAGGTACATTAACTTTTTTTGCATTAAGCAAATCAATTATTTTTTTCTGTTTCGTATGTTTCAAAAACTGTTCTTAGTTGTTCTATTTTTTCGCGTAAACAACTTGAACATGAAGTAGGTTCGTTTCTAACTTTGAATATTCTACTGTGAATTTTTAACATTGTAGATTGTTCCGTTGGTTTTACTTCAAGCGTGTTTTTTTCAAACCATGCTTTTAAATATTCGTATTCCGGTTGATCTAAGCATTCCGGTTTACGATATGGAAATAATTTATTTAGCTTGTTTTTTCTTTCGTCACATCCACAATCTTCACCTAAAATAAACTTTGCTATTTTTGCTATTCCTGTTTTTTCTAAAACTTGTTCTACTGTGTCACCTAATCCGATGGCTTTTTTTCTTGGTCGTCCCATAATTTATTTAATTTTTAATTCGTTCAATAACATAATTCTTTGGATATACTGCAACGCATTTAGAAGTTTTACACCCCTCACGTGAATAAATTACCGTGCAATCATTTATAAAATCTACAATCATTTCACCAGGAATTGATAAAAAGTGTTCTGCATAATCAGGTCTTACAACTCTAATATACGTCATTTTAGTTCTGCATTTTTCTTCTTCTTCCATAATTTATTTTATTAATTCATAATCTTGGTTAATATAATCTTCGTAATGCTCTTTTACTTCAAATCTAAGCGACTTTTTGCAGTTTGTTATCGTGGAATATATACTTTTAAAACTAATGCCTGTAACGGCGCTTATTTGTCTGTAGCTTAATCCTGAATCCCTGTACAAATTAAATAACATTTGATCGTACCAATGCCAACTTTTTATTGTTTCTGTTATTAATTCTTCAATTCTATTTTTTGCGCTTGTTTTTTCTTCTGTTTCGCTAACATCTTTTAATTGGATGGCTTCCGTAATACTTACTTTTACTAATCTTAGTTTTGTTTTTTGATAGTCAACAAACATATTTCGTAAAATAATCCAAATATAACCTTTGTAAATTTTGCCGCTTTTATAAAACTTTTCCGCGTTTTCCTGCTGAATTAATTTTATATACATTTCTTGTACTATGTCTTCAGTATAAAACGTTTCACCAAAACCGCGCACAATTTTAATCCACTCTTTGTGGTGCTTCGATAAGTCGTTTAATAGTTCTTCATTCACTTTTACAAAGTTAGTATAAATTTATACGCTAAAATAATTAATAAAACTATTATTACACGTTTTAAACTTTTCAACATTTCCGTTTCGTTAAATATCCACTTACTGAATTTTGTTGAACGCATCCACCAGCATAAAAGCAAAACAACCCTATCCAAAAAGAATAAGGTTGCCAGCAAAGGAAATAAAAGTAATTCAATTAATATTCTCATTTTTCATTTTTGTAATACCAAATTAATAAAAAAGCTATTCCAATTAAGTAAATAAACCAAATTGAAATAGCAATATTTTTTAATAACATTGTTCGCGTTTAATTTGATAATTCAAATCTTCGTGCCACTCCAGTAAATCATTTTCCCAAACTTCCATATCAAAACCGCATAATTCAGGTTCGTTAAAAACAATTTCTTCAATAGCTTCACAAACTAATTTTCTGTTGCGCTGGTTTAAAAATCCGCTTTTAAATACGTGCTCCCAATCGTATTGATCTAATCTTAAATCTACGCTATCAATCACGTGTTCGCCACAATCCAACGTAATATTAAAAGATACTTCGCCGCAAAAATTCATTTGCTTGGATCCTATTTCGATATTGAAATAAACATCGTTATCGCAAAACTCTAAATTTACGATCTTGAAATTTCTGTTTTTAAATTCTACTGTTTTCATATTGCTTTAATTAATAATTTCTTCAAATTTAATATAAGTTTTTTAATAAACAATACTTTTTAAAAAAAAAACGTGAAATTTTTTAGGTTTCACGCTTTTAGATTTACATTCCTTTTTTGTTTAAGTACCCAGCTATCCGTTGAATTGTTCGACTTGTAACCGATTTCCCGTTTAAAAATACGTGAATGTTTGATTGATGTAATTTAGCATCCATACAAAACGCGTTTAAAGTTATTCCGGATTTCGTTAAATATTGACGTAATTTTTTGCGTATTATTTCGTCGCTGTTTGCTATTATTTTTGTTTCGTTCATTTTAGAAAGGTAAATCATTGTTTACTATTGGTGGCAAAGGTTGGGTTTTAACTTCGGTTTGTTCGCGCGGCTCCTGAAATGTTAAACTCATGTATTTTAAACCTTTTGCGCTGGTGTTAATCCATGCGCTAATTTGTTTCAGTTCCCCGTTTATTATCGCGCTACCTTGATAGTCCGGTTGTGTTTCTTTTGTTTTGTTGTCGTTTTTAAATAACGCTCCTGCATTGTTTTTTTTGATCCATTTTTTTTTATTTTTTTAGTAAATCCATTTTATAAACCTGCGAATTAATCCCGTTTTTTCGCTTTCAACTTTTTGTTTTGTGGCGTGCCTTGTTCTATGTCTTTTAATAAACTCTTTTTCTTTACCTTCAGGAACAACGGTAACCGTGCCTTTTATAGCATCTTTAATGTAGTGTGGCGAATTAAAAAGTGTTGGCGCTTGTTGAGGTTTTGTTTTTAAATTATATTTGGTGTTTATTTCAGATACGTGGTCTAAAAAATTTAAAATTAATTTATTTGTAATTGGAATTTTTTCATTCCATTTATAAAACCCATTTAAGTCTATATTCATAATATTGTTACGTTTTAAAAATGTTCCTAAATAATTACTAATATTAAGTCTCCTCGCTTCTTCTATTATGCTAAATTTTATTTCGTTATCGCATTTATTTTTTAAATCATAACAAGCTAATAAATATTTATTAACTGTTCCTCCTCTTGGCCCTTGTCTGTTTTTCATTTTTATTTTATTTATTTGTTTTTAACTCTTCCCTACAAATTTTGATTATAAGCGAATTACTATGCAACGGCGTGTTATTGTCTATATTTTCAATTATATAGCTTAAAACGCCGCGTAACTCCTTAATTTGGTTCTTTAAATCTTTTATCTCTTCGTTAACTTCTGGATTCATTTAATTAAATTTTAATAATTTGTAATTCATTCGTAATTTTTCTTTCCAAAACTCCGATTCCGTTTTGTAGGCTTCGCAAATAGCCCTGAATTTTCCGTAGGTTGAATTCTTTGAGTAGATTATTTTTTTTGCTTTTACTTCTCCAATCCCTTTAACGCCTTTTATATTGTCGCTGGCATCCCCAACTAAAAACAGTTCACAAAGTAAATTTTCGCAATCGGTTTTTTCCATGTATTTAAATCCTTTTCGAACTTTAAATATTTCCCCGTTTTCGTCGTATTTTTTCAGCTGGTAATAATCAAAATGTAAACCCTGAATTTGTTTTAAATCTTTGTCGATGGAACAAACGATATAATCTTTTTCATGAAGCAACTGCGAGTTGTAAAAAATAAGGTCGTCCGCTTCGTATTCGTCGTGTGCAAATGAATTTTCCCAATATTCCAATAAATAGTCGCGTAACTCATTTACCCATTTATTCCGTTTGGTTCTATTTGCTTTGTACTGTGGATCAATTTGTTTTCTGAAATTGTTTTTACATTTGGTAAAAAAGTAATTTGTTTTTTCAACATTAAAATGTTCACCGATTTCGTTTAAAATATCAAAAGTTAGTTTTTCAAAACGATCGTAACCGCGCTGTAAAATTTCCATTTCAATTTCAAAGCGTTGTTTCTTTGCTTTGTACATTCCGCGTATTTCGGCGAAGTCGACAACCTTATAAACCGCTTGGTAAATAAGGCTATCTGCATCGAATAAAACTATTTTAGATTCCATTTTCATTTAAGAAATTGATTTGTTCTTTTGTTAATTCAAAACGTGCTTCAAGGTTAGCGCGTGTAAAATTCCCGTTTTGTATTTCAATAACCGCCGCTTTAAATCTTTTTGAGTCTAAAACCTGCGATCCCCCTGCATCATTATCTAAGTCGGTCACTAAGCCCAAAATTGAACTCAAACAGTACCTGCGGAAATAACTCACGCCACTACCGAAACATTGGTATTCGTTCATACCTTTTAATTGAACAATTGGAATTAATGTTGAACTTTCTAAACTTTCGCCGCTTTCACAATCGAATACCATTGTAACTAAATAATTTTGCCCTTCGTGGGTGTTAATCATTTGAGTAAATCCTAATCCGTTTTTTTGCATTAATGGATTAATGGACTCAAAAATTTTAGGTAGATCCGCGAATTTATACCCGTACCCCTGTGAAACTTTGTGGATGACTTTAATTTCCTGTTGGAATGCAGCCAAATTTTTAAATAGATTTTTCATACTTGTTTTTTTAATTGTTTTCAAATTTAATAATAATTTTTAATATAAACCTAATTTTTAAAAAAATATTACAAAAAGTTTTTTAAACCCTGTGCGCAACGATCAATCGAGTTAGCGCGCTCCATTAGGCTTTTAATTTGTTCTTGAATAGTTTCCCTGCAATCGGTTGTAAAATACCCTTGTGAAGTCGCTATTAACGGTAATAAGCTATTTGAACGAATGTAATTAACTAACTTTCTTAATCGTGGTTGCGTTAATCTTATTTTATACCCGTTATTTTTTAAATATTCATTCATTCTTGAAACTATTAACTCGGCTTTTATAGGATTATTCTTTTTATACGCCCTGAATCCGTGAATAACAATCGGTAAAATTTCAATTTCTTGATCCGTTAATTCATGCGTGTAATTTTCAAAGTTTGTAATACTCATATTTTACTATATTTATTTTTAATAAATTTCATTCGTTCTATTTGTTCTTTCGTTGGTGAAAGTCCTAAATATTTGCAAGTGTGATCGTTTTTTAAAATTGTTATTCCTAATCTTTTCCAACTTGCAACGTCTGAATTATGGCAACTAAGCATATCTAAATGATCTGGTAAACTTTGTATTCTAACTCGACGCAAAGTTTTACGACCATGCGCTGTAAATCCATTTAATTTAAATTCAATATTATTATCATTTAATTCTTGAATTGTTTTTTCAGGCAAACCACGTCCCACCCTTGCCCAGTATTTTATAGATTGGATGAAACGTTGCTTAAAATTTATAGCTGATTTATTTGGTAAAGTGTCTAAAAGAAATTTAACAAATGATTTCCATGTATGCCCTTTTGGTAATTTAAAACTATGATAGCTTAATTGTTTTCCATAAGTAGCTACAAAATTAGCACCATTAACACGGGCGCACAATGTAACCCAAACATGTGGATCAATTATTCGGTAAAGATTTAATGAAGATTTACTTTCACTCATGAATGGTGAAGCAACTCGCATTTGATGAATTGATAATCCGGCTTTCCAAAACATATCATAAAGTTTATTGTAGTCCCACTCAAATTTGTAATTTGCTATCCAAACATCTTCAGTTTTCCAATCGTAAATAGGATAACAATTATACGCATGTTCCGTATTTCTTTTAGTCCATAAATTACCACCGTGAGTTTGTTTGTTTTCGTTTACAATTGCACGCCACCTATTTAAACTTTCATGCGTTCTAATACCAATTAAACATGCGCATTCTTTACCTTGTGCATACCATTCTCCAAATTCATCCCAAAATTCTTGGTAACCCATGTTTTCTCTGAAAAATGGAAATTCATGATTATCAATATTTACAATGTATTTTTCTTTTGACATTGGTCTAATCCAACGGTGTTCATCTTTTGCACCCCAACATTGCCAATCTATTTCATAACTTGAAACCGTACATGGTAAAGTAATTGGTAAACAACACCAAAATACTTCTAATACATCCAAATTAGCCTGTACTATTCGATGCATAAAACTTAATGATTCGGTATAATTTGCTTCATTATCCAATACCATTAAACCTATTTTTCTATTTGGGTAATTTTTTCTTAATTCATCAATCATTAAATTAAGCATAACACCCGAATCTTTACCACCTGAAAACGATACATAAACACGTTCAAATTTATCTAATATATATCTAATTCTATTTACAGATTCATCATATACGTTATTTTCTAATATTCTAATCATAATTCTAATTTTAATTGCTTTACTTTTTGCCTATTTTCAATTTCTATTTTTTTATACGCATGATAATACTTTGATTTTATTTCTGTAAATCCAAGGCTTTTTAATGCGTAATCATTTTTTAAAATCGCAAAACATATTCTGCGATATGATGGAACTTTATTTCTTGTTTCTAATTCAATTGGTGCTTCATCTGGAATACCATTAGAATAACATCTTTGTTCCCACGTTTGAATGTATTTCTCTATTTTTTGTTTCATATTGTTGAATTATTTTTTCAGCTATTTTGTTTGCTTTATCTTGAATATCTTTATTCAATAAGCCCCAAGCTATTCGTGTTAAGTATTCAGGCGCTTTACATTTGTACATGCATGCGGCTGCGCCTAACCATGCTTTTCTGTTTTGATTTCGATTACTCAAATTAACATCACTTGCATTTTTCCACTCAATCAAAATTGTTTTGCATGTTTGATAAAAATCATTTGTGTTTGATAATAAATTTATGCTTTCAATCACTTTTTTATCTTTGTCAAGTACATCATTTGAATTGTACATGCCACACAAATAATCTTCCCACTTTTCGTATTCAATATATATTTGCTCCATGATTAATCAATTTCACCGTTATCACTTTCCCAAGCATTACTAAATTCTTTATTTGCAAATAATGAAGCTAATCCTGTAACTTGCTTTAATCTTAACAACTCATCTGTACTCATCCCTACATGCTTACAAATCCACGCGTCACCTTTGCCCATTTCAACTAATTCAGAAACTATTGTACTCATTAATTCAATTGAATGCGAACCGCGCGCCCTATTGTGCCTAATTGTTGACGCCATACGATCACCACGTCCTTGTTTCCATTGATTGATATTAACAACCGGTAAACGTCCATAAACACGCTCTTTTACATCCGCAACCTCTTTACCTACCCTATTTCTATGGAATCCATCAATTACAGTGATATGTTCATCTTCCTTAAAAGATACAATTGGTTGCGTGTATCCGTCTTCCATTATTGACTGCCTTAATAATTCCATTTCAGGCGGTGCAACTGCATTTGGATTGTAATCATTTGCCCTAACAGTTTCGTTTTTTACCCACAAAACACAATCAACTGGTTCGTTTCGCATTGGTGAAATTTCATGAAGCGCTATTTTAATTTCATTAATCGCATCAATTTGTTCATCTATACTCAAATTATCATAATTCGGTATTAATTCTAAAAGTTTTTCTTTCATTTGTTTAAATTTTAAAAATTATAATTTCCATTTACATCATGTGTTTCGTTTCCATTTAATGGTGGATTAAATACACTTATCAAAACAACTTCTGTTTCTGCGAAAAATACATGCGGTTGGTGATTGTCAACTAAATATGTTACACCCTCAATTATTTCGTGTCTTTGATTTGTTGTTAAATCAATTAAATACCCTTTGCCGGAAATACAAGTACACGCCTCTTTGTGGTTTTGATAATGCCATTTGTAACCACCACCTTTATTAATTACTGTTTTCATTAAAGCAAATCCTAATTGATCACTTTTTAAAACTGATCGATAACTTGTACCGCCATTAAAATTAACGCCTTTAACGTCTTTAAAATTTACTGTTTTCATATACTTTGTTTTTTTAATTGTTTACAAAACTAATCTAAATTATTAATATAACAACTATCTTTTTTAATTATTTTCGAAATTTTTTATTTTATCCTTGTAAATACTGATAATTTCTTTTAATTCTTCCGTTGTGAATTTTCGCGTTTTCTTGGATTCATACTTTAAAATAGAAAATTTGTAAAATCCGATTTTATTAATTAAGTTTTCCCTGTATTCGATTAAATTGCCGTGCAAATAAGTATTGCAGTATTCACATTGTAAATGTACATTGTCCTCGTTAAATCGCACATTCCAATGGTTATTCGCGTTGTAAAAATGTCCCGCGTTTTCTTTTAATGGTTTTTTATTGCAGGAAATACAGTTTTCCCCCGCATCGCGTAACCTAATAAACTTATTAAAAACCTGTTGCGTTAATTTTACGTAGTCCTGAATTGTCATTAAATCCGATTTTAATTTTGCTTTTTTCTTTTGCCATGCTTTATCTTTTGTTTCTTGAATCCACTCAGTAACGCAACCAGGATCAAAGCAATTTTTTTGTAGCGTTGTTATTGGTTGAAATATACCGCGGCAATATTTACATTTTTTTGTTCGTGTCATAATCCATTTAATAAATTTCCGATATGAATATTCAAACTTTTATTTTCCTGTTTTAACTTTAAATTTTCCAACTGTAAATCGTGGTTTCTGCTATTTGTGGCGCGTGTTACATTCTCGCAATGTGTAAAGTATTGGATTGATTCCGAAACCTCGCTTAAACTTTCGCGCATTGGTTCTAATAAATCGGATCGTTCTGGGTGTTTCTCTTCAATCTCTTCAATCGAGTTTTTTAGCCTGTAATAAAGTACGTTTAAACCGGCTTTCCTTTTCAACATTTCTAAACTCATAGGTTGATTTTTTTTGTTTTTTTCGACATTGTTTTATTTAATCTTTAATCAATCGACATTAAAATTATCCCGTTTTATCCCGCCTAATTTTTTTGACCTGATAATTTTTTTTTAAAATGGTAAATTATTATTCATTTCGTTAATTTTCTTTTCTAAGGTGCTTAACATTAACTCCGGTTGCTTTGTAGGAAATTGATTTGGTTTTTTTGGCCTGTAATCTTTTAACGGATCTATTTGATCAACTGTAAACCCTAATCCAAAATTGAAATTACATAAAATCGGAGAATCTAAAGCCGTCAATTCGCCACCGGTGTCTTTGTCTTTTATTTTTTCAACGTTTACCATTGTTAAATATTTGTGGGTTTCATGCTTAATTAATCGGTGAATTACAAACATATCATCACAACGATTTAAAAACGCTTTACCGCCTTCAATGTGATCTTTTAACGGTGGTTTTAAATGTCCTTTAAAAACGTGTCCATCTGGGTATAAATTACCACTCCGGCCGCTTTCACTATTCGGATGCGTATTAATATAAATTGTTTTACCTGTTTGATTTACAAATTGACGCGCTAAATTTAAAAATCTGTAATTACCTTCGTAACTCATTTCACGGTCTAATCCTGTAAATGGATCAATCAAACAAGCGTTGGCGTCGCTTTCCTCAAAGATTTTTAATAATTCTTCAGGTTTGTAAAGTTTGTTATTATCTACGAACTCAAAAAATTGTTCAATGTACGTTGAATAGCTTATTATTTCCTGTTCCGTTAATTCCATAAAATTTTGGCCGCTGTAAATTTGAATCATATCGCGTAAAATTTGCCCTTGTTGGTTTTCACCGCTCCACAAAATAAATTTAAGATTGTGTTTAATTGCAAGTGTCAAAAAATACCAATTAATAAAATAGGTTTTTCCTACATTGTCGTGGCCTAAAATTATATTCAGTTGTTTTGGTTTATATCTTAGATAATTATCCAAATTGCATCCTATTTCAAGGCCTTGTTTTATTTTACCGTTTCGATAATCGAGTAGGTAATTAATTGATTTTCCCGCCGAATTTTGCATTGTGTTCGAATAAGTGTTTTGCGAGTGCGTCCATTTCAGGTTCTAAATTGTTTTGAGGCACGTTGTCCCAAAATAAACCTTGATATCCGTTTTGGATTGAATTATTTATTACGTGTTTACATTGTTCATCTGAATATTGTTTCATTTTGTTTAATATAGATTCAATTGTCGCATCTTTAATTGGTTTTTTAATTTGTTTCCTGTAATCAATCCAAGCATCTAAAATAATTTCTTTATTATTCTTTACATTCTTGTTTGTTGTTAGTTGCGTGTTAGTTGTTTGTTGTTTGTTTGTTACTTTCGTGTTAGTCTCTTCATTTTCTGTTTGGTAACTATCATATTTACAAATAGTTATACGCGTAAATTTGTTTGTTGTTTGCATGTTAATTTCGTTTGTTTTTTCAAACTTTTTTAAAAGCGTTCGAATTGTCTGTAAACTGATATTTGTATCAATTGAAATTTTACCAAATGACGTTATTAACTGGCCTCTTTTAATTTCATTTCCCTGCCAAAATCCGTCTTTGTGGTTTGCTTTTAATGTTAAATACATAAACAAATGCACGGCTTCACTTTTATTAAACCACTCCCAATTTAAAAATTGTCGATGTATTCTAATCCAACCGCTCATCTGTTAATTTTATATAGTCAACTAAACATTTAATTTCCATTTCATTCATTAAATAATAAGTAGTTCCATGTCCATTTAAAATTGAAACTAATAAATTTCCTTCATCATCTCGATAAAATTCAAGTTCCCCGTTTTCATTTTCTGTTTTAATAAATAACTTCATAAATCTAAATTTTAAACATAAAAAAAACCCTTTAGCGTTCGGGTGCAGCCTACTAACTAAAGAGTTTTAACTCAAATTTCTATAAGTTCCTGCACGAACCGTTGACAAATATACAAATTATTTAATCAAATTCATTATTTGTTCTAATTATTTTTAAAATTTCTGGAAACTTTCTTTTGTAATACCTTTGCGAATGTTTAATTAATACAAACATTTTGTGGCTTTCAAACCGCGTTAAATTCCTTCTTACTTTCATAGCTATATAATTATATAAACCAACGTAATTAATGCAGCACACGCCACGAAAAGCCATCCAAAATAAATTATTCTATCGTACATATTAAATATATTAAATGAATTACTGCTAAAATTGAACTAATAACAACAAAATAGCAAAAATAAAGTAAGTATTTCATAAGAATTTTTTTAATTTTTACACTTAATAAAATTAATTACGTCGCTCCAAAACTTTTGATCCTGAATTGGAACTAAACATTTTACCGTTTCGGCTGTTTTTAACGCTTCGTCCTTTGCCTTTTCTGGGCCGTGTACAAACATTGAATTTTTGTAAATTGTTTCCGCTTTTATTTTAGGTTTCATAGCTTTGATTTTATTACCAATTTCAATTCTCCGTTAATTTCTGATTCTTTACTTTCGTGAATTGCATCCGGGTAGTATTGAACAAAATTAAATCTATTAATTATTTGCTCGTTTACAAGGCTTTTTAAATCTCCGCAATACATTTCATTACCTTGACTAATTAAGTCGCTTAAAACGGCTAAAATACGCTTTAAATCGGTTTCGTATGTGTATTCCAAAGATATATTAACTTCTTTTACCCGCCTTTTGTTGGTTTCTGGATTCATTTTGTTGTGTAATCGTTTATAACTGCTAAATAATCTAAGTAAAGTTCCACGTTAAACGAACCGCTTTTTTCGTACTTCGTGTTTTTTGATCTCCATTTTCTAATCATATACATTAAATTAGGCTTTAACGGAATAAAAGTATTTACTGCTGGTTTTTTCATGCTGTTATTTTTTTAATTTCTGTTTTTACTTCGTCTAAATACTGGTCAAATGGATTCGGTAACATAACTTCGTCTAAATAAAGTTGAATTTCGTTAACTGTAATTAACGCGCATTGTTTCGCGTTTTCAATTTGATTTGAAACGCTCCACGCTTCGACAAAATCAAAATGTTTGTTAACTAATTCGATTGCTTTTAATTTTGGGTTACTCATAATATTTAAAATTTGCTTTGATTTAAAATGTGCGTTACTGAGCCGCACCCCTCATTTTTTATTTTAAAAACCTAATTCAATTTTAAGTAATTCAGTTTTAATTTGAGCGTTGGAATAATTTTGTACCGCTGCATCAAATGAATTAAAATATTTCCCCATTGAATTCCATGGATTTGAAGTTACTTTTTTTACGTTAATATAATTGCTATTTCCTTTTACAACAATTACGCTGTAAATAGTATTTTTAATACTGAATTCGTAGCTTGTGTAACTTGTTTCTAAATCGTTTGAGTAAATCGTTTTCATATATTTCGTTTTTGTTAAGACAAATTTAATATAAATAATTAATATAAACCTAATTTATTTTTAATTATTTTCAATTTATTTTTAAAACCCTTGTAAACATTAGGATTTTTGAACGAAAAAAAATGTTATTAAACACAAAATCCGCCTATTTCTAAGCGGATTTCATGCAATTAAGTAAAAACAAATATATCAAAGCATCCAAATTTAGCGTTTAAATCGCTTTAAAA
>Ga0208975_1000720_pt1 | contig 15282 bp, 19 predicted proteins | sample GreLakmeER78MSRF_FD_187700 | JGI IMG/M metagenome (GOLD analysis project Ga0208975, IMG submission 187700) | Freshwater lentic microbial communities from great Laurentian Lakes, MI, USA - Great Lakes metaG ER78MSRF (SPAdes) | ecosystem: Environmental > Aquatic > Freshwater > Lake | place: Great... | reverse complement strand
TATGGGTTACAAGGGTTCTTCAGCGTTTGACGCTGGCTTGTTCTACTGCCCATACGTTCCATTGCAAATGGTTCGTGCTGTTGATCCTAACAGCTTCCAACCAAAGATTGGCTTCAAGACTCGTTACGGTCTAGTTGCTAACCCATTCGTTCAGTTGGATAACTCTGACACCGATGGTGCTTTGACTGCGGACGTAAACTACTACTACCGTAAGGTTGCCGTAACTAACTTGATGTAATCAATTGTCGGCTGATTAAGCCGACAATAAGATCGGTATTTTAAGGGAGGACTTCGGTTCTCCCTTTTTTATTTACTAAATAATAGTATGGATAAAACACTTAGCTGCCCCTTACCTTCGAACATTAACCCATTGTCACCCAATGGATTTAATTTCACCATTCAGAAAATTCCTTCTGTGAATTTCTTTTGTCAACAGGTTAATCTACCTGGTTTGACATTTGGTGACCCATCATTCGCAACCCCATTTGCTTCTGTTCCAATTCCTGGTGATCATATTACGTATGATAACCTTGCAGTCAACTTCTTGATTGATGAGAACATGGCAAACTACAGAGCAATCTGGAATTGGATTATTGCTCTGGGTTTTCCTCAGTCTTATGATCAATATGTTACATTTATTAATGCAGCTGAACCTAGTGTACTAAGCGAATTAGCAAAGAACTACTCTGATGGTATATTGCAAATCCTTGGTGGAAGTAATACTGCAGTTGCAACAGTTCAATTCGTTGACATGTTTCCAGTTGCACTTGATACTGTATTGTTTCAATCAACCAATCAAGACGTTCCTTATATCGTAGGGCAAGCAACTTTCCGATACAGTTACTACAAATTTATTTGATTTTATTGCAGATTAGTAGTATAATGGTACTACTATCACTTGAGGTATATTATGAATCTAGAACAATTGCAAGAGATGTGGGATGTTGACTGTCAGATAGATGACAACTATCTTGGTGAACAATCTACCGCTACTCCAAAACTCCACGCTAAGTATATTAAGTTGCTGGTCAACGTAAAGTTAAAGCACACTAAATTATCTTCAGACTATAACATGTTGCGCAAAGCAAAGTTTCGCTACTATCGTGGCGAACTGTCTCGTGAAGAACTCCAAGAATTAAACTGGCCACAATGGCAAGGTGTCAAACCACTCAAGAATGAGATGGATGAATTTCTCACTGGTGACACTGATCTAAATACAATGAGGGTAAAAATTGATTACCTGGAGACAATGATTTATTTTCTTGAATCTGTTCTCGGTCAGATTAAAGCCAGAGACTGGCAAATTAAGACTGGCGTTGAATGGAAGAAATTTCTTGCTGGGATGTGATGAAAGTTAGTATTGAAAAATTAGATGAAGTATATGTGCGTGTATTTTCTGACGCAGGAGTAGAGCAAGAACTCTCTGACTTTTTTACATATGAATATCCTGGAGCAAGATTTACTCCACAGTTTCGTGCCAGATTGTGGGATGGTAAAGTAAGATTATATGATCAAATACGCAAGACGTTGTACCTTGGGTTAATTTCTTACGTAGAAGAATTCTGTATTCGCAATGGATACGAAGTTGAATATAAAAATGTAGTAAAAGTTGAGCATGACCTTACGCATGAAGACATTGAAAGTTATGCTCGTAGCCTTAAACCCATGGGTCGTGGTAAACCTATTGAGATTCGTGACTACCAAATAGAAGCAGTTAAGACAGCACTTAACAAAGAACGCACACTCTTACTTTCCCCTACAGCTTCTGGTAAATCGTTTATCATTTATACTACGATGCGCCAGCATTTGGAAAGCAATCGTAAGTGTATCATTATTGTTCCAACTACATCGCTAGTTGAACAACTCTTTGCTGACTTTGAAGACTACTCAAGTGCAAATGGTTGGAGCACATCTGCTCACTGTCAAAAACTTTATGCTGGTTTTACCAAAGACTTTACTAAAGATGTACTAATCACCACATGGCAATCAGTATACCTTCAACCAAAAGCATGGTTCAAACAGTTTGATGTAATCTTTGGTGATGAAGCGCATCAATTCAAAGCCAAGTCCCTAACTACCGTAATGGAAAAGATGGATAACATTCGTTATCGTATCGGCACTACAGGAACACTTGATAACAAAAAGGTTCATCGTTTAGTTCTTGAAGGAATGTTTGGTCCAGTACACAAGGTTACAACTACTCGTGCACTCATGGATTCAGGAAGATTGTCAAACCTAAATATAACGTGTGTGATACTGAAGTATTCTGAAGAAATTCGTAAGGCACAAAAGAATATGACCTACCAAGATGAAATGGATTTTATCGTAACCAATGAGGCACGAAACAAATTCATACGCAATCTGGCGGTGAAGTCTGAAGGCAATACGCTGGTCCTTTTTCAATACGTTGAAAAGCACGGCAAAGTTCTTTACGAAGCTATTAAGAAAAAAGCACATGATGAACGTAAGATCTTTTTCGTTTATGGTGGAACTGAAACTTCTGATAGAGAAGCAGTTCGTCACATAACTGAAGGAGAGAAGGACGCTATCATTATAGCATCGTTTGGAACATTCTCTACTGGTATTAACATACCGTCAATTGAGAATGTTATATTTGCATCGCCCTCGAAAAGTAAGATTCGTAATCTACAAAGTATTGGGCGTGGGTTAAGGTTAAAAGAAGGTAAGACTTCTTGCAACCTTTATGATATTGCAGATGATCTGCATTGGAAGTCTTGGAAAAATCATACGCTCAATCATGCAGCTGAAAGATACAAAACTTATGCTGAAGAGCAGTTTGAAATAAAATTAGTGGAGGTCGATTTATGAATGAAAATTTCGTGATCGTGAAACTTGTGTCTGGAGAACAAGTGATGGCAACTCTAACTAATGAAGATGCCGACACGATTCAATTGCATTACCCCATGGTAATAAAAATGATTCCTTTTATACAAGACGATCAGGCACATGAGCATGTAACTGCTGCTCCACTCTGCCAGTTCTCGGACGACAACAATTATACAATCGAGAAAGCAAAGATCTTGTTTGTTAAGAAATTGCATGACGTCCTTATCCCGCACTACAATCGCATTGTAGACGAGCATGAACATACTGTATTAGTTCGCTCGGATAAGACGGGACACATTGCAAGGATGAAGGAAGAACTTACCGTGGAAGACATTCAGAAACGCATAGACATGCTAGAGAAAATGACTGGGGTAGAGAGAAATACCGAGGAAGAGGAAGAAGAAGTAAGATACTATGTTGAAGGAAACGATACAGTTCATTAGTAGTAACGATCAACCCTAACACAGTTAGTATACGTGTTTGGCAAATAAAAGGCAAGTAAATTTGACTGCAAAGAATGCAAATCAAAAATACTTGCCTTTAAACCATTCATGGGGTATAATGTATGTAGTTAATCAATAAAGGGTTCCGATGTGGCACATTACGTAAACAATGGCGAATTTTTAATAGCAATGAAAGAGTATCGATCATCAGTGATTGATGCAAGGGAAAAAGGTCTTCCGAAACCCATGGTAAGCAATTACATTGGGGATTGTATTTTAAAGATCGCAACTCACCTATCTTATAAACCCAACTTCATTAATTATAGTTATAAAGATGATATGATCCTAGATGGGATCGAAAACTGCATTCACTATATTGATAACTTTGATCCCGCAAAATCCAGCAATCCATTTGCATACTTCACTCAGATTATTTACTATGCTTTCATTCGTAGAATCGCTAAGGAAAAGAAACATTCTTATATCAAGAATAAACTTATTCAGAACATGGCGTTTGACCAATTTGAAATTCAAGAACATGATGAAGATGGTCACTTCCACAATGCCTATCTAGACTTCATGCAAAGCAATCAACAGTTTGATGACTTCCTTGAAAAGAAGAAAGAAAAACGTAAGAAGAAAAAAGAAGCTACCCTTGATGACTTCACTGAAGAAAATTTATTAAAAGACGATATTGAAATGTTTAGTAAAGATGAATGACCGTCCAGTAAAACCAGTACGAGAATGGCTGCGGGAGTTAACTAAGGCATCAAAAATGGCAAACCCTTATCCAAATTTAGCAAGAGCAACTTCTAAACGAAACCGAAAACCTAAAAGACTGCTGCGTAAATTCGTTTGGGATAGTACAGATAATAAGTTTAATTTGAAAGAAATCATGAGCAATACTGAAAACAAAATTTTCCTTGGGGTATCTGATGTAGAAGATCTTATCACATCTGAGATCATGCAGCGCAGAATTGATGCAGGTAAAACCACAGTGCAAAGAGATACTACTGTTCTCTGCAATCGTGAACGCTGGGCGACATGGGCTGAGGGACACTATGCTGATTTTCTTTATACCCAAAACAATACTTCTTCTGGTATGATCATTGAAGAAGAAACACAAAACTTTATTAAGTTTGATGTGAACTCAAACTCAACTAGTGTACGTGCATTTGGTGATGCTGATTTTGCCACAGAACAAATTGCAATTATCGAAGAGAACTTTGATGTTGTAACTTCTTATGTTGAGTGGATCTATTCATCTGATGGTGGTTCAGTAAATGTTCCATTGAATCGTGATCGCCTTCCTGTTGAGGAAATGTACCCATTCCTTAAAGGTGAATCTCTTAACGATTACTACGATCGTTACATGGAATCTAGTGCCAATATCCTATTGTTGATTGGACCACCTGGAACTGGTAAGACTACTTTCATTCGTGGCTTGCTGGCTCACCGTAACTGCTCTGCAATCGTTACTTATGACGCACAGATTCTTGAGAAAGATGGTTTCTTTGCTCGCTTTATTGAAGATGATGCTGAGGTTATGGTTCTTGAAGACTCTGATGCATTCTTGAAATCTCGTAGTGATGGCAACACAATGATGCACCGATTCCTAAATGTAGGTGATGGTCTTGTAACTACCAAAGGTAAGAAAATGATTTTCTCTACCAATCTTCCAAGTATTCGTGACATTGACTCTGCGTTGGTTCGTCCAGGTCGTTGCTTTGATATCGTTACCTTTGAACCATTGAGTATTGAATCTGCCAACAAGTTGGCAAAGAAACTTGAAGTTACTCTTCCAGTAAAATCACCTGGTAAAGAAATGGAACCATATTCTATCGCTGAAGTCTTTAACGAAAAGACTGAGAACATGGACAAGTCTAAAGCAAATAGAAAGATGGGGTTCGTTTGAAAGTAGCCATTATCACAGATCAGCATTTCGGTGCTCGTAATGACAGTTTAGGTTTTTTGGACTTCTATGAAAAATTTTATGAAAATACTTTCTTTCCTACTATTGATTCTGCTGGCATTGATACCGTACTTATTCTTGGCGACACATTCGATAGACGCAAGTATGTAAACTTCTACTCTCTCGATAGAGCCAAGAAAATGTTCTTTGATAAATTGGAAGAACGTGGCATTCGTGTTCATATGCTGGCTGGTAATCATGACACTTATTATAAGAACACCAATGAAGTAAACTCGCCTGAGTTGCTTCTGACTGAGTATAGTAACATTGATGTTATCTCTAAGCCAGAAACAATCGTTATTGATGATACACCTATCTGCATGATGCCTTGGATCTGTCCAGATAACTATCAAGAGTCACTTGATCACATGACAAATACAAATGCAGAAATTTGCATGGGTCATTTTGAGATTGCTGGTTTTGCTATGCACAGAGGAATGGAATCACATGATGGTCTTTCTAAACAAACTTTTGATAAGTTTGATATTGTTTTTAGTGGTCATTACCACCATAGATCTAATGATAAACATATTCATTATCTCGGAAATCCCTACGAACTCACATGGCAAGACTATAACGATCCCAGAGGGTTTCACCTGTTCGATCTTGACACAAGAGAACTTACCTTCTTCCAAAATCCTTATACAATGTTCGCAAGAATCGAGTACGATGATAAAGAACGAGATGTTATCAATCTAGATGCACTTGATTTAAAGGACATGTATGTTAAGTTAGTTGTTGTAAACAAAACTGACTATTACAAATTTGATAAATTTATTCAGACGCTGTATAATAAAGGGTGTCATGAGATTAAAATTGTTGAAGATCTTTCTGAGTTTGAAGATGGTGAGGTTGGTGAAGAAATCAATCTAGAAGACACATTATCTGTTCTCTCTAATTATATTGAATCAGTTGAGACTGATGTTGATAAAGAACAAATAAAAAATTATATGAGAACACTTTACACTGAGGCAGTTAACATCGAGGTAGTTTAATGATCGTATTCAAATCCATTGAATGGAAGAATTTCTTATCAACTGGCAATACTGCAAACAAAGTCCTACTTAACAAATCATCTACCACTCTTATTATCGGTAAGAATGGTGAGGGTAAATCTACAATCTTAGATGCTCTTTGTTTTGCTTTGTTTGGTAAGCCATTTCGTAATATCAATAAAGGGCAGTTGGTCAATTCGATCAATACTAAAAACTGCTTAGTCACTATCGAGTTTGATATCAACGGTAGAGAGTACAAGATCATTCGTGGAATCAAACCACATGTGTTTGAGATTTGGATAAACAGTGTATTGGTAAATCAGGATGCTGCAGTTCGTGATTATCAAAAGGTTCTCGAGCAACAGATCCTAAAGTTGAACTATAAAACATTCACTCAGGTAGTTATCCTTGGCTCTGCTTCCTTTGTTCCCTTCATGCAGTTACCAACTACTCAACGAAGAGAAGTGATTGAAGATATCCTTGATATCAAAATCTTTTCTACAATGAATCAGTTATTGAAAGAGAAAGCGAGTGAGACTAAAGATGCTATTGCCAAAGTCGAAAATGAAATTTCAGCAGCAAAGACTAAAGTTGAGTCCCAACAAGCGATCATTAAAACCATCGCTGAGGCGAAAACGACTGCCATCGAAAATATCAGAGCAAAGATTTCTGCAAACTCTGCTGAGATTCTATCTAGTGAGATCGAGATATCTACCATCTTACAGGAGATCAATAGTCTTAAAGCAAGCATCAATGATAAGGAAAATGTTACTGAAGATATTGACAAAGCAAAGTCCATCCGTAGTAAGTTGCTCCAGAAAATCGAAACTTGTGAGCACCACACAGAGTTCTTTAGTGAACATGCTGTTTGTCCATCGTGTTCGCAAGATATTGCAGAGGAATACAAAGAGGGAATCATCAAAGATCTTAATGAAAAATTGCTGGACAACAACTCAAAGATCGGTGAACTCGAAAGCATCCTCTCCAGTCTTAATGAAAAACTATATGGCATTACTAAAGTCCAATCAGAAATTACCAGCAAAAATATTGAACTATCTACACGAAACTCTACGATCACCTTACTCAATAAACAAGTTAAAGAGATGCAAGCTGAAATCGAAAGCGCAAGAAATGATACGACAAATATCGATGAGGAGAAAGCCAAGCTAAAGGATCTTGCTCAGGACGCACTTAACAAAATCAATTCAAAGACTACTCTACAAGAGCATCGTAATCTGGAAGAAGTTGCTTCTATCTTGTTGAAGGACACTGGTATCAAGACAGCTATCATTCGTGAGTACCTACCAATCATGAACAAGCTGATCAATAAGTATCTAAATGCCATGGATACGTATATCCACTTTGAACTTGATGAATCATTCAACGAAAAGATCAAGTCTCGTTTCCGAGATGAGTTTACGTATGCAAGTTTTTCTGAAGGTGAAAAGATGCGTATTGACCTTGCAATTCTTTTCACATGGCGTCAGGTAGCCAAGATGAAGAACAGTGTCAACACCAACCTTCTATTGCTTGATGAGATCTTTGACTCATCGCTTGATACAGCTGGCACTGATTACTTCCTCAACCTGATGAATCAGTTTGGCGACAAGTCAAACATCTTTGTCATCTCCCACAAAGGCGATCAACTCTTTGATAAATTTAGGTCAGTCATCAAATTTGAGAAACGAAACGACTTCTCAATTATAGTATAAGGATAAACATGGATACATACATTTGGTTTATTAACAACCCACAAGTTGAAGAGTATTGGGCGTATCGCCCAATTTTCACTAAAGACCAATGTGAAGATATTATTAAGATAGGGAATTCTTTACAATTACAAGATGGAACTACTGGTGGAGTGACTGATGACACTATAAGAAATTCTCGCATATCTTGGATACCTTCTAGCAATCCAGATACTCAGTGGATCTTCAGAGAGTGTTCAAATCTTGTAATTGAAATGAACAGACATTTCAATTATGATTTATTGTATATTGAGAGTTTACAGTTTACTGAATACACTGGTGATGTAAATAATCCAGCTCATTATGGGAAACATGTAGATACTCTTTATATGAACAATGGATCACGAAAGTTGAGTTTCAGTGTCTTATTGTCAGAAGAGAACAGCTTTGAGGGTGGAGACTTATTGCTGCATCTTGCTCATGAACCCACAGTTGCAACAAGATTGCAAGGTGTTGCTGTTACGTTCCCTTCCAATACTTTACATGAAGTATTGCCAGTTACCAAAGGAATTCGCTACTCTCTTGTTGGTTGGGTGGTTGGTCCAAGGTTCAAATAACTAAAATGATTTAAATTTCCTTTCTAAATCAACAACTTAGGCATTCCCCTCACTCTTTGAGGGGAATCGCTTGCCTTTTATTCAGTTCTGGCGTATAATTCTGTTATGATACGTAAAAAGGAACTAAATATGTGGGATGACTTTTCAGACTTTGAACTAGCCGAGTTGGCTGGCACCTATGGTATCGAGGACGAACTTGTGTTCGCTGGCGACCTATCCCTTGCAAACCGATCTGACATCGAGAGTCGACTGACTTCAATCGAGTATGCAATGGCATTCGATCAAACAGAAGTTGACTTTAATTCAGAAGTGGCGTATAATTAACTTACCTGAGGAGAAACTATATGAAACTTACTGGCGACCTTTCTGCTAAACTTCTTGCAACCGAGAACATCACTGTTGTTCGTTCACGTGTTCGCACCGCATCATTCGATATCAAATCCCGTGTGTTAACTTTGCCCAACTGGAAGGACATGACTCCAGAGATTGACGACATGCTGCGTGGTCATGAAGTTGGTCATGCACTATTCACTGATGAGAGTTACATTAAACCGATCATGGAAAATCGTAAGATCGCTTCTTACCTAAACGTGATTGAAGATGTGCGTATCGAGAAGTTGCTTAAGCGTAAGTATCCTGGTATTCGCAAATCCATGAATGAAGGATATCGTCAACTCAATGAGAAAGACTTCTTTGGTGTATCAAAGATTCCTAACCTAGAAGTGCTCAATCTTATTGACCGAATCAACCTTTACTACAAAGCAGGATATTCCTGTGGCGTAACTTTCTCATCTGAAGAAAAACTGTTTGTTGCTCGTGCAGAGAAGACTGAAACAGTTGACGAAGTTATTGCTCTTGCAAATGACATCTACGCATTCTCAAAAGAACAAGCCGAGAAACGTCGTAAAGAAGCACAAGAAAATCCAGAGGACTTGGAACTTTCTGATGAAGAAGATGACGATGTCGAAGGTTACGATGACGACTTTGATGATAACTACGAAGATTCGGATGAAGAATCTGATGGCGCAGATGCTCAAGAACCAGATTACAAGAAACAAGCTGGATCTGGTCGTTCAAAGCAAACCAAAGAAGAACGTGAGGAAGCAAAGGCTGAACGCAAAGAAGAAGAAATTGAAAAAGAATTAGAATCTCAAACCGAAAAGAATTTCACTGAGAAACTTGAGGAACTGGCTGACGAGAACACCGAGTATCGCTACTACACTCTCGATGAGAAGTATGAATTTAATCCTATCATTGGATTCAAACGTATCCTCGATGAGATCAAAGAAGTGGAGGAAATGCTTGCTGAACGTCCTAAGTCTAAGAAAGACTATGAACAATTCATGACTGAGTCTGGTCGTGTTGTTAGTTATCTACTCAAAGAATTTGAGATGCGTAAGAGTGCAACTCTTTACAAACGTGCTCAGACTTCTAAGATCGGTTCACTGGACATGAAGAAAGTTTGGTCATACAAACTCAATGACGACCTGTTCAAACGTATCATGACTCTGCCACAAGGTAAGAACCATGGTATGGTTTTCTTGCTTGACTGGTCGGGTTCGATGGATCCTGTGTTGGAAGATACCATAAAGCAGGTTATCAACCTTGCAATGTTCTGCCAACGTGCTCAGATTCCGTATCAAGTATTTGCCTTTACTTCTCAATATAATGTGTTGAAAGATTATAAAGACGAAGCAAAAATGTATGAACGCAGAAAAGAATTCCACACTCAACCAAACATGCTTTCAAATGCAATTTCTAATTTTGGTTTGTTTGAATTCTTCTCAAGCAAAATGAGCAATGTTGAATTTAATACCATGGTTCGTCGCATTTTGCAACCACGTTTGTTGAATCGTGTTAATGCTGGTGACTATGGCACTGGTGGTACTCCACTCAATGAAGCATTAGGATACATGGTTGGTTATCTTGCTAAATTTAGCAAAGCCAACAATGTTGAGAAAATGTCCTTCATTACGTTAACTGATGGTGATGGTAATGCGTTGAATTCTTCAGATTACGGTAATTTTGATGAGCAACGTGTTGATCGTAGAACTAGTGAATACAAAAAGATTCAGATGCGTCATTTCTTGCAAGACCCTGTTACGAAAAATACGTATCAGATCTTTAAGAATGGTAGCACTCATACTGAAGCCATCTTGCGTATGATCAAGTCTCGCTACGATATCAATGTGGTTGGATTTTATATCTGCCGCAACCAACGTCGTGATCTTGAGCAAGCAGTTAAGAGTAATCTTCCTGGCTTCACTGGAAATACTTACGCCATGGTTGACATCTTGCGTCGTGAGTTCCGAGACAATGGCTTTGCATCTATCAAGAACACTGGTCGTGACGATTTGTTTATCGTTCCTCAGAACAAACTTATCGTTGAAGAGGGGGAGATGGTTGTTGATGAAAAGCAAAATGCTCGACAAATCGCTAGGAATTTCAGTAAAATGATGGCTGGCAGGAAGACTTCCCGAGTCCTACTCAATCAATTTATCGGATACGTAGCGTAAGTTGTTGATTTTAAAGGGGAAATAATCCCCTTTAAACCTGAGGGGATTATCAAATATCGCTTTACTTTAATTGCAATCGCTGGTATAATTATATTATGATGATTGAAAAGGAAATGAAAATGACTGAATTTGAAGCGAAGTGCTATGGTATCTCTGAAGCCGACATCCGTGAGGAATATATGAATTCCATTACTGCTCGTCTGAGTGGTTTGGAAATGGTTGCGATGGGTGTGTTATCTGATGCGCAAGAATTGATGACTTTCGGTCATGATCAGGCAACTGATCAGGCACGCAAAAATATCAATATCGCTAAGTTCATCCTTAGCGAAATGATGGAAACGAAGGTGGCAGCATGAGCAAATTGATTCGTGAGATGGATAAACGTAGAGAAAGGGTCAGTCGCCTGATCGTTGCTCTACGTGAATTCCGAGAAGTTCAAAATTCTTATGGCTACCAAGCAGGGTTTTTTGAATCGCAGTTGTTGAGATTGGCTGCAGATAGCGAAGCAAGTACCGAAGAACTGATTCGAGATTTGCAACGTGCTGCAAAAAGTACTTGACTTTAATTCATGATAGTGGTATAATAAATTTTTATGATGGAGAAAATTGATGAATACTTTTGTACAGGACTTTGAGTCCAAACTGTTTGAGTTGTTCCCTGATGCCAAAACAAATGGTGTTGTGAAGAATTCAGAACTGCTTGATACCATGCGTGCGTTGGGCACGAGCAAGCAACCCAAGTGGCTGATGGAAAATAAAGTTGGTCGTGGCTTGTATGCTATCGATGGCTCTAGAGCACCAGTGGTCGGTAACAATGCCCTTAAACCTGAAGAGTCTTTTATTGTGGATTACGCAGACATGGATTCCCTGATCCCCAAGAAGGATCCCAACTTTGTGCCTTTCGGCAACTTCTCTGATCTTGAAAACATTATCAAGTCAAAGATTTTCTACCCAGCCTACATCTCTGGTCCGACTGGGAACGGTAAGTCGACCATGGTCGAACAGATTTGTGCCAAGCACAAACGTCCTTTGATCCGTATTAACTTGAACATGATGACTGATGAAGAACAACTCATCGGCTCGAAAACCCTAGAAGATGGTAACGTGGAAATTGTGGAAGGTCCAGTCCTGCTCGCAATGCGCAATGGTACCACTCTGCTACTTGACGAGATTGACGCTGGCTCAGCCAATACCTTGCTGTGCTTGCAACCGATCCTTGAGGGTAAACCTTACTACTTCAAACTAAAGAATGAGATGATCATTCCTACACCTGGATTCAATGTTCTTGCAACTGCGAACACCAAGGGTAAAGGTTCAGACGATGGTCGTTACATCGGTACCAACGTATTGAACGAAGCATTCTTGGAGCGATTCGCTGTTACCTTTGAACAGGAATACCCGAGTGCCAAAGTAGAAGTGAAGATTATTAAGAATCTGATGGAGTCCTTTCAATGCGTTGATGAGGAATTCGCAGAGACCCTCGTCAAGTGGGCTGAAGCAATTCGCCGCACTTTTGATGATGGTGGTGTGGATGAGACAATCACAACTCGTCGTATGATCCACATTGTTCGTGCCTTTGCAATCTTTAAAGATCGCAAGAAAGCAGTTGAGTTGTGTTGCAATCGTTTTGACTCTGCAACTAAGGTAGCATTCCAGGACTTGTTCGATAAGGTATCCAATCCTGAACCAGAAGCGGTAGCCCCTACTGTTCCAGTGCAAGATGCAAGTACAGAAGTGCCATTTTAAACTTGACTTTAATTCGAAATCGTAGTATACTTATATTTGAAACTTGAAAAGGAAATTGATTATGTTGAAATTCGCTGACTTGTCCCTGTCACAAAAGAAGTGTGTTGTTGCTTTGATTGAAGCGCAACCTACTATTACGAAAACTGGTAAGATTACTTTGAAAGAAGTAGTTGCCATTACCCAAGATCTCGCTACCAAGCGTGCATCTGGTGCTCCGAAGATCGGTTATCCTAACTGGTTGTTCAAGAGCAACAAAGTAGAACGTGGGTTGTATCAACTGCCTGTTCCTACTGACAAAGAACTGAGCGACTATGCTCAGAACTCTGTCAAACCTACTGCTGTGAAGCAGAAGATCGTTAAGGTTAAGACTGCAAAGGTCAAGACCGTAGCGAAGAAGACTACTCAGAAAGCAGATCCTGCTCTTGAGAAGTCTCGTCTTCAATCAATCATTGACGACTCTGTTGCCCATGATGAAGACGTTGAAGACTTCAATGCTATTCTACGTGAGAATGGTATCGAAGTTTAAGTTGTTATTTTTCCTTAGTCGAGAGGGGAACGCCATCCCCCTCTCGATCTTTTTCATTTTAGATGGTAACATGGAGATATTATGTCCAAACAAGCAAAACTATTAAACTATTTGCAAACTGGTGCTGAATTGACTGCTAAACAAATTTCAGGTAGCTTTGGTATTTCGCACCCAGCTTCTGCAATCCGTAACTTGCGTGAGCAAGGTCATTGTGTTTACACTAACAGTGCTAAACTTGCTGACGGTACACCTACTGCGAAGTATCGCATTGGTAAGCCAAGCAAGCGCATGGTTCAATTGGCAAACGCTATCTACGGTGCTGCTGCTTTTACTGCACAACGTAAACGCTAAAGTGATCGGGTCTGGAACTCTCCTCGGGTATCCAGACCCATTTTTCATTATGGAGATTTAATGGCAACGAAAGAAGACATTAAGAAGTCCCAATCAGCTACGACTGGTGGGCGCAAATTCGATGGTGGTAAACTTCAATATGGTTTGCTGCCTCCACTTGCATTGAAAGCAACAGTGGAGATTTTAACATTTGGTGCGGAGAAATACGAACCAGATAATTGGAAGAATGTTCCTGACTCAAAGCGTAGATACTTTGACGCAATGCAAAGGCATCTCTGGGCGTGGAAAGAAGGAGAGCAAGATGATCCCGAAACTGGCAAGAACCACTTGGCTCATGCAATGTGTTGCCTGATGTTCTTGTATGAGCATGATGTGAAGTATTCAAAGGAAGATAAATGATTCGTCTTTGGTTAGTGTTTGCAATTCTATTTGCAGTATTCTACTTTGGTATTCCTGCTTTCAGAAAACTAAAGGGTGAAGAGAAATGGGATGTAACTAAAACTGTTCTCTACAGTATGATCTGTTCTTTCTTGGCAGTAGGTGCCATGGTTTTAATTGTTGTTTTATTTTAAGGATTGAATATGAAAAGTGTTTTGAAAGTTACCGCAATTGTTGCCGCCATGGCTTTGGCATCTGGTTGTACTCGTATTGAAACTGGTGAGGTCGGCTTGCGAGTTGGCTTCGATAAACAGGTTAGCACAGGTGAGTTGCTTCCAGGTTCGTTCAATCAGGTTATCATTGGCAATGTTATCACATTCCCTGTGAAGGAAATCTCTGTCAAAGTGGAAGACATGACTCCACTAGCTAAAGATAATAGCACAATGAAAGACTTTGACACACTGGTTACTTACAATATCAATCAAGCACAAGTAGCTGAGATTTATAATTCTAAGAATCGTAGCTTCCATGCTGTTCATGATGGTGATGTTTACTTGATGTATAACTACATCTTCAATGCAGCACGTAACGCTATCTATAAAGCTGCTCGTAAGTATGAAGCATTGGAAATGGGTGATGCTCGTCAAGCAATGGAAACTGAAATCAAAGAGCAGATTATCCGCACACTGGCAGAAGAAAAGTTAGATGGAACTATTGTAATCGGTCAGGTTTTAATTCGTAACATCATTCCTGCTGATTCTGTTGTTGCATCTGCCAACGAATTGGTTAAAGCAAAGAACGAATACAAGACTGAAGAAGTTAAAGTAGCCACTGCCAAGAAACGTAATGAGTCCATGCAAGCAAACCCTATGGCAATTCCGCTATTGAAAGCAGAAGCAGAAGCAGAAGCAATGCGTCAACTGCCAGTTGCCATTGCTAACTTCAAAGGACAAACACTTGTAATCAATGGAGTTGTTACTCCAACTGTGCAAACTAACAAATAAATTTGACATATACACCATTTTGGGGTATAATGTTTATACATAGTAATGTACATTTTTGAAAAGGAAATTAAATGAAACTATCTAAAGAAACCGTAGGACTATTCAAGAACTTTGCTGGCATTAACAGCAACCTTCTACTAAAGCAGGGCAACAAACTTGCCACAATCTCAACTCAGAAGAATGTAATGTCCGACACAGTC
>Ga0208975_1000719_pt1 | contig 15294 bp, 22 predicted proteins | sample GreLakmeER78MSRF_FD_187700 | JGI IMG/M metagenome (GOLD analysis project Ga0208975, IMG submission 187700) | Freshwater lentic microbial communities from great Laurentian Lakes, MI, USA - Great Lakes metaG ER78MSRF (SPAdes) | ecosystem: Environmental > Aquatic > Freshwater > Lake | place: Great... | reverse complement strand
GATAGTACACCTGCGGCAGTAACAACAATTGTAGATTTACCTTTTAACAATACTGCGATACAATCAACTCCAGCAGGATTTAACAACACTACTTTTGATTTTACAGTAAAAACAAATGGACATTATGAATTTGGTATAAATTTAAATGTTAGTATTACAGAAATAAGTGCAGGTTCTTTTGATGAAAATGAATACCATGTTTATAGAACACGAGGTGCAACAAAGACTTTAATTGGTGCAACAAGCACTCTTAATACATCAGTTTTTGTAAACTTTACTGTAAACAAATATTATGAAACCCCAAGTATTTGGTGTGAAGTAAATGATGTTATATCAGTAGAAATGGTTTCAGTTTTTACAGGCAGTTGGCAATATTCTTTATTAACTGATTCAGCATTCTTTTCAATTCCAAACGCACAAATATTTATTGGTGATAATATGCAACTTGAAAGATGCTTACCTGCTGATGTAAAACAAGCAGACTTTTTAGCATCAATTATTAAGTTGTTTAACTTGTATGTATCAGTTGATGAGTTAGATAATAAGAAACTAAAAATTGAAACACGTGATGTATATTTTACAAGTGATACAGTAGACTTAACTAATAAGATTGATGTAAGCAGAGGGGTACAAGTAAAGCCATTAGGTGCAAGTAAGTATAAAGAATATACATTTGCCATGTCAGAAGATAAGGATGAGTTAAACCAAACTTACCAAAGTCAATATGTATATCCTTATGGAACAAAAGTATTACCAATAACAAATGATTTTATAACTGAAACATATAAGACAGAAGTATTATTTGCACCAACACCATTAGGAGCAGCAAGGAACAATCCAAAAGTAGTATTTAGTCAAATAATATTTAAAGATTCAAATGGAAATTCAATAGATAGCACATCAAAATTAAGGCTATTAGTAGCAGGTGGTTTAAGTGCATCAATGGGTACTAACTACTTTCATTACCTTGACCCTGATGGCACATATCATTACTTTGATTCTTATGCTTATGTCGGTCATTACGATAGTGTTTTAGCACCTACTTTTGATATAAACTTTACAACACCGATTCAATTATTTTATAAAACAGGATTCTCAACTACTCAAACAAGTAATAACATCTATAATGTTTATCACAAAAAAGGAATTGAAGAAATCACAAACAAGGATTCTAAATTAGTTGAATTTTATGTAAAGCTAAATGAAGTAGAAATAAATAACCTATCATTTAGAAATAGTTATTTTATAGACAAACAATTTTATAGGTTATATGAAATTGATTTTGATAGTAACAGTGAAGAGCCTGCAAAACTTACATTCTTAAAATTAGCAGTAGCACCAGTATTTGTACCTTATAACTTGGTAACGAATGGCGGTGGTGGTGGTGAGGGTTCTGCATACGAACAATTAATAAATAGAAATGGAACACAATACCCTAAAGGAGTTGATGTAATAGGGCAAGGTAGTGATAATAGTTTGCAAGGGTACGAACAAATAATTAATTCAACAGGTAACTTTGTAAACGCAAACCAAGTAAACATATTAGGTGGTTCAGATAATACTATTATAAACAATGGTGGAACTTACATAGGAACAAATGATTATGAAAGTGTAAGAGATGGCGAAACAGTTATAAACAACATTGACCAACCATTACTTGCTACTCACATATTGACAGTTGCAGAACTACAAAGTTTAAACACAACACCGATTGAAATATTAGCAATACAAACAGGATATTGGACAGAGATTTATGATGCTTATATAACAGTATTTTTTGGCACAACAGTAACACCAACTGGCTATAATAGTCATAAATTACACTTACAATACAATGGCGATGGAACACACTTATTAGAATTTGACAATGCAATAACAAGTTCAAACGTAGCTAAAAAACAAAGAGGTATAAACATAAACGATTTACCTTTTAAAGAATTAGCATTAGAGATACATTCAGCAGGGAATTTAGGAGCAGCAGGAAACAGTCAAATGTTAATAGAATTACAATATAGATTACACCCAATTATATCATAATGGCAAACGAAAAAATAATATTTGACACCGAAGTAAAAGTAGGCAGTTCAGTAGGTTCAGTAAAAAGTTTAAAGGCTGAATTACGAGCAGTAACAAATGAACTTGGTAATCTTGAAGAGGGTAGTGCAGCATTTGTCGCAGCAGCACAAAAGGCAGGTGAGTTAAGAGATAGAATAGGAGATGTAAACAATACTATAAATGCATTTAACCCTGAAGCAAAATTCCAAGCATTAGCAGGCGCAGTAGGTATAGCAGCAAATGGATTTAGTGCTATGCAAGGTGTAATGGCTTTAATGGGTGGTGAGAATCAAAAACTGAATGAAGTAATAGCAAAGACACAAGGTGCAATTGCATTAGCAACAGGTCTGAATGGTTTGTTAGGAATGAAAGATGCATTTAATGTATTAAAACTTACATCAATAGCATCATTTAACGCAATTAGAGTATCGGCAGTAGCTACTTTTAGCACATTAAAAGGCGCAATGGCTGCTACTGGTATAGGTGCATTAGTTGTAGCATTAGGATATTTAGTTACTAAATTTATTGAAACTTCAGCAGCAAATGAAGAAGCGACAAAAAAAGAAAAAGAATATACTGAACAAACAAAGAAAACAAAAGAAGCTACTGATGAGAAAGTAAAGTCTATTGAACTTGAAATAATAGCTATTCAAAATAAAACAAGTGCAGCAGGAGCAACTTTAATATATGCTAAAGCAGAAAAGGCAGCACTTGAAGAACAAATAACAACTGCTGAAAAGAATATTGAAGCACAAAACAAAGCATTAGAACAAGGCAAAGAAGTAACTGCATTTGAGTTTGTAAATATAAATGCAATAAAAGAAAAGTTAAAAGTTAAAAATGAAGAGATAAAAAATTTAGAAATTATTTCTGATGCAACAAAAAAATTCGAAACAGTTAAAACAGATGCTGATAAAAAAGAAAAAGAAAGATTAAAATTAATAGCAGATAATTTAGCTAAAAAAAATGCAATAGAAAATGCTGCAATAGACAAAAGAAATCAAGATAGGAAAGATGAGCAATTACTTAAAAATAAAGAGCAAGATGACATTGCTAAAAAAATTGATTTAGATAATAAAACAGAAGAACAAAATGATAAAATAGCATTAGACAAACATATAGTTTCTTTAAAAGAAAACTCAACTAATGAAAGGTTATCATTTGATGAAAGGTTAGCTGCTTATAAACAAATGGCAGCAGAGCAAATCATAACTGCTACTCAATTAAAGGATGCTGAAATAGCAATTGAAAGAGAAAAAAGATTAGCTAAAACATTAGAGTTAGATGCTTATTCAGAAGTATTAAATGCATCTTCAAATCTATTAGGTAAAAACACAGTTGAAGGAAAAGCAATGGCAATAGCAGCAGCAACTATTTCAACTTACACAGCAATAGCAAAAACATTAGCAGCCTTTGCAGGTGTTCCACTTCCAGGTTATGCAATTGTTCAAGCAATAGCAACAGGTATAGCAGGATTTGCAGCAGTTAAAAACATTATTGATACACCAATACCAAATACAAGTGGCGGTGGCGGTGGAGTAGCACCAACAGCACCGAGAATACCACAATCAGTAAATGGAACTATATTAAGTCAAAACAAACCTATAACAACTACAAGTGTAGGTGGCACAGTAGGAAAAGTAATAGTAGTTGAAACAGACATCACTAATACCCAAGATAAAGTTAAGAATATTATACGCAAAGCAACAATCAAATAATTCTAAAAAGCAAATAGTAAAATAATTTATATTTAATATAGAATGGACAAATTACCTATTTACAGATTCATAGTATTGGAAGATGATGAAGCGCAGTTAGAAGCAGTTGCATTTGTTGATTCACCTGCAATTGAAATGAACTGGCAAGCATTTAGTTCTAATCAATACAAGTTTAAAGCAAACACTGAAAAACGTATTATATCTGGACCTTTAATGGTGGCAGAATTGCCAATCTATCGCAGAACGGAAGAGGGTGAATATTATGGTGTATTTCAAAAAGAAGACATTTATAATTTAAGAAATAAGTTTTTTAAACAAGGTAAATCAAATCTTGTAAATGAGATGCACGACAGTAATAAAATGATTGATGGTGTATATATGATTGAATCATTTTTAATTGATGAGGCAAGAGGTATAAACGCACCAACAGGATATAACTTAACAGATGGTTCGTGGTTCGGTTCTTATAAGATAGATAACGATGAAGTTTGGAATGATTTTATAAAGTCAGGCGAGTTTAAAGGTTTTAGTGTAGAAGGAATATTTAACACAGTAAAGATTGATGAAAAGCCACAAGGAATAATAGAAGACATAATTAATATAATCAAAAACATAAATGAATAAACCTAAACTAACAGCCAAAGAAGCTATAATGCAAATTGGCAATTTATTAAAAATGGAGTTTACCAAAGTTGAAAAATTCAATGAGGCAAAACTTGCAGATGGAACAGTTGTAATGTGGGATGGTGAATTAGCTGAAGGAACTGCTATCATGGTAGTATCTGAAGATGGAAACCAAATGCCTGCACCTGATGCTAAACACGAGTTAGAAGATGGCACAATAGTAACCACAGTAGGTGGATTAGTAACTGCAATCGAACCTAAAAAAGAAGTTGAAGTAGAAGTTGAAATGGCTGAAGATAATACTATGGCAAAGCACGAAGAAAGAATGAAAGCTATGGAAGATAAAATGGCTGAAATCGAAACTAAAATGAATGAAATGTTTGCAGCATACGAAAGTAAGTTTGCATCTATTTCAGAAAGTAACACAGCTAAATTTGCAGCAATAAACGCAATCGTAGAAGAAATTGCAGCAGAGCCAATAGTAGTAGCAGCAAAACCAACTAACTCAACATTCAGTAAAAAAGAACGTACAATGTCAACTATTGAACGTATCGCAGAATTCAAAAAATTATCAAACAAATAAACTAAAAACAAAAACTAAACAAAATGGCATTTAACGTAACAGCCTTATCGGCATACACTAAAACCAACGAAAATGTATTATTACATCGTTCGTTCTTCGAACCTAAAACTGCATCAAGAATGCAAATCTTAACAGGAGTAAAATCAACGATTCAAGTTCCTGCATTAACTGACTCTTTAATTTGGCAAAATGGTGATGCTTGTGGCTTTACTGCTTCAGGTGACACAACTATTTCTGCTCGTGTATTAACAGTAGGTCGTATCAAAGTAAACAAAGAATGGTGTATTAATGATTTAGAAACTAAATACACTCAATTATTGTTATCACCGGGTTCTAACTATGATGCATTGCCGGGTGGTATTGATGCAGCATTCGTAGAAACTATTTTAGGTACTACAAAAGAAAACGTAGAAACTGCAATTTGGCAAGGTGATACTGCTTCAGGTAGCTCACAATTAAAGCAATTTGATGGTTTAGTAAAAATCATTAACGCAGCATCAGGAACAGTACAAGCAAACGCAACAGCATTTATTGCAACTGCGGTTACTGCAATCACAGCAGCTAACATTATATCAGTAGTACAAGCAATTTATCAAGCAATACCAGTAGAAATACTTGATAAGCCTGATTTAAATGTTTACATGGGTGTAGGTACTTTCAGATTATACCAAACTGCTTTAACAAACGCAAATCTTTTCAACTTCATTCCTACTGATAACGCATTAGGACAAATGAAGATTCACGGAACAAACGTGAACATCATTTCAACTCCCGGCTTAACAGGTGTAAACGCAATCTATGCTTTAAGAGATAGCAATATGTTCTTGGGTGTTGATTTAGAAAACGAACAAGAAGACTTCAAATTCTGGTATTCAGAAGACTTCGATTTAGTTAGATTTAAATACAGAACTAAATTAGGTGTTCAGGTTTCACAAGTTCAAGAAATCGTTAAATTCACAGTTTAATTCACAAAAGGGTAGTAGCTAATAGTTGCTACCCTTATTAAAACCAAATTAAAAACTATGCCATGTGCAATTTCAGCGGGGTACGCATTAGACTGTAAGGACACAGTTGGCGGTATCAAAAATTTATACATAACCGAACAAGCAAACATTACAGCAGTAACTGAAAATGCAAGTGGTTTTGTAACAGCAATAACAAAGTCAGCAGGTAAAAAATATTTTACTTATGCTTTAGAGCCAAGAGGCGCAAATAGTACAACTAATAACATCAATACTGACCCTAAAATAGGAACAGTAGGTTATGAGCAAACTATCGCAGCTACGTTCTTAAAAATGGCTTATGAAACACAATTCAAACTACAACAAATTATTAAGAACAGAACTTCTATAATTGTTGAAATGAAAAGCGGTCAATACTTCTTATTCGGTTCTGCATTCGGTATGGAATGTACAGGTGGAACAGGAACAAGTGGTGCAGCATTAAATGAGTTCAATGGTTACTCTTTAACATTCGCAGGAATGGAAAAAGTATTTGCTCAAGAAGTAGACCCTACTATCATAGCAGCATTGTTAGTATAACATGTTAGTTTAAAATTCTTCATTGTTTTCATAGCAAAAAGCCAATCGATTAAGTTCGGTTGGTTTTTTTGTTTAGCAAACTTTTTAATTATTTATATTTATAGTTAGTGATAAGATTCTTAAAAAATAGCACGAACAATGTAGTAGTAACATTAACTGAAAATTCAACAGTTACAAATCCTATTTATTTGTTTTTATTTACAAACCAAACATCGAATGTGCCTTATTATTTTATAGGTACAGATACAAGTGCATACAAAACACGATATAATAAGTTTAGTATAATTGAAAAGGTAAGTGCAAACACTTTAAATGGCGAAGTTACGTTAGGTTTTAAAGGCTATTATAACTATAAGGTATATCAAACATCATTAGCGAACACAAGTGGGCTTACAACAGCAGTAGATGCAGTTCCTTATATAACAAAAACAGTTGAAGTTGGTGTTGTTGATGTGGTTTTAGATGCACAAACTACCACAGAATACGATGTACAAGATGAAACTAACATAATTTACCAACCACAATAAATGGCATATACAGATAAGACAATAAAAATAGGTTTTAGTAATGACAAAGTTCCAATGTTTGTGGAACAAAAGTCAAAAGTATGGGTTAAATATGGTGAAGAAAACAACTATCCACAATACCTTGTACTATTATTTAATAGAAGTGCAAAGCATAACGCAATAGTAACTTCAAAACAACTATATATTAGTGGTAAAGGTTGGCAATTTGACCAAACAGAAATGCAAGGTGAAGAAGTTATTGCACTACAATCATTTATTGATAACCCTAACCAGTACGAAACACTAAATGAGTTAGCTAAAAAAACTATTTTAGACAATGAATTATTTGGTGGTTGTTATATTAAGGTAGTAGGAACAAAAGGAAAGAAAGGACAAGAACTTTACCATATAGATTATTGCACAGTTCGTAGTAACGAAGACAATTCGGAGTTCTATATTTCGGATGAATGGATAGATGAAAGTGGAAATGAAAACACATCACCATTATTTACTACTTTACCTGCTTATGACCCGAATGTAAAACAAGCAGAATCGATTTATTACTATAAGAGTTATAGACCTAATTTAAATACTTATACTTTACCTGATTACATTGGGGCGGTTCCTGCAATTATAACAGATGCAGAAGTAGCAAACTACCATAGAGCAGAAATACAAAATAGCTTTAAAGGTAGCAAGATGATTACTTTTGTTAATGGCATTCCAAGTGATGATGAAATGAAAGCTACTGAACGCAAGTTAAAGAGTAAATTCACATCAACAGATAGCGCAGGTTCGATAGTTGTAGACTTTGCGGATGATAAAGATAGGGTAGCAATAATAAACGATTTAAGCGCAGGTGATTTCGCAGATAAATACACAGCATTAAACGATACAATTCAACAAGAAATATTCGTAGGACATAAGGTTACTTCACCAATGATATTTGGTGTAAGGGTAGCAGGTCAATTAGGTGGCAGAGCAGAAATGATTGATGCTTTTAACCTATTTACAAATACATACGTAGCACCAAGACAAGAAGTTCAAGAACAAATTTTTAATATTTTCGCACCAGTAAAAGGCAAGTTAAAGATTAAACAACTTGAGCCTATTATGCCAAGTTTCACCGAACAAACACTAACACAAATTTTAACTAAAGATGAGTTACGTGAAATAATTGGCAGAAAACCATTAGAGCCAACACAAGTAGTTCAAGCACCTGCAACTAACTTTAAATTTAGTAAGCAAGTAAAGGATTTAATAGATTACGAAACATTCTCAAAATATGGTGAAAGTGTAGAAAACTTTATGCTTGTAAAAACTAAAAAAGTAATGTTTGGCAAAGAGGATTTTATTTCTAAAATTGAACAAGGAATATTAGACTTAATTAAAAAGACACCAGATATAACTATTGAAAGTTTAATGGAGGTAATGAAGTTAGATAAAACAAAAGTTAGCGATGCAATAGAAACTTTAATCGGTGATGGTTTGATTGATAAAAACTTAAAGATAACTATCAAAGGAGAAAATAAAAACGTACCAACTTTTAGTGAATTATTTATCCGTTACAAATATGCTTTAAGAAGTGATGCACCTGCTTTAATTAGTGGTGGCGAAAGTAGAGATTTTTGCGCAGCAATGATGGCAAATCCACGTTATTTTAGCAGAGAAGACATAGAGAATATTGGCAAAGATTTAGGACAAGTTTATGACATACCTAACTACGATGCATTTAGGCGCAGAGGTGGTTGGTATCATGACCCAGACCAAGATGTAAATTTACCATATTGCAGACATATTTGGGTACAAGAATTAGTTAAAAAAGTTAAATAATATGGCAGCACAAGTTTTATTTTTAAGCGAACAAACATTAAAACAACGTTCTGTATTGCAGGATAATGTTGATATGAAGATTGTAACCCCTACTATTATTGAGGTGCAAGAATTTTATATATTGCCGATATTAGGAACAAGTTTATACAACGAATTAAAAACACAAATTGCAGCAAGTACAACAACGAATGCAAATAAAAATTTAATTGATAACTACATTACTAATACTATGATTTGGTACATGCAAGTTGAATTACCTTTAGCAATGAACTATAAGTATTTCAATAAAGCAGTAGGTGTTCAAAACGCAGATAATATGCAACCTGCAAGCATGAATGAAATTAGGGATATAATGGATGAGGCAAGAAACAAAGCACAAGTATATGCCGAGAGATTAACTAAATTCTTATTAGCTAACACAACTACTTACCCATTGTATTTAACTCAAACTGGTGTAGGCATAGACACTATATTCCCACAAAGAACGAACTATAATAGTGGAATGTTATTAGATGGCGATGATTGTTGCAGTGGTAGATATAACTTTCAAGGAATAAAAATAGAACCGAGAGAATTAACCAAACCTTGTACATATTGTTAATGAAAACAAAAATAAAGAACGAACAAAAGTTACAGAAATTTATAAAAGAAAATGCAATTTTACACACTCAATCAAATAATAAATCTGTTCGAAACAATAGCGACAAGCCACGCACAGATAAACGGATTTAACTTTGGTGAAGCATCAGATATTTCAGCGAGTGAACAAGAGCAATATCCTTTACTTTGGATTGATGTAATTGATAGTAGTATTGATAGTAACACTTTAAGTTTAAATATGAACGTAAAAGTAATGGATATACAAAAGGATGACCAAACAAATGAACGTGATACATTAAGTGATTGTTTAAGTATATCGCAAGACGTTTATTCAGAGTTGACCAATCCAACATATCAAGATTACTTTTTGTTAAGTTTTGCAACAAATTTAGTACCTTTAAGAGAAGCATTAGCAGACAAGGTAAATGGTTGGGAAATGAATTTAACTTTTGAATTAGCACAAGAAAGAAACAGGTGTCAAATACCTTTAAAATAAATAAAAATAATATATTATTAAACAAATAAAAATATGACAGATTTAGGCAAAATAATTGGTTCAGGTGGATGTGAATTCATTGCAGCATCAAGTGCAAAAACAAGTAAGGCTTACACAGCAGTTGTAATAAATACTGATGCAGTTATCGGAACACTTGAAATCAATGGTGTAAATGTATTAACTACAAAAGGTTTTAATGCAGTTACAGTTAGCGCAGGTATGTTTATACCAGCAGAAGCAGGAACTTATATTACTGCGATTACTTTAACTTCAGGAACTGCGATAGCTTATAATAATCAATAGTTATGTTAGGAATTACAACTACTAACGCAAGGGTTGGGGGGTTTCGTGGCAAAGGCATTGATGCAGATGCAACTACTATTTACAATCGTATAATAGCAGATGGTGGTGTAAGTAATTTAACACGATTAAACTTTTTTGTAAAAGGCTTAAAAACTATATACGGTTCACTTGCAAACGTGCCTGTGTGTTACGATGCTCATTGGATTGGTTATAAATTAGGCAGTGGAACGGGCGCAACAGCAGGACAAGCAGCAGCGAAATTATATTCATTAACAGTAGCGGGTGACGCAGTACAAACAACAGCAGCAAGTCAGCCATTGTTATTAGCGCATAATGGTGCGAGTAGTGATAATTATTGGTATGGAAGTGGGGTGAGTGGTAATTTTGTAAATACACCAAGTGCAGCAGCTAATCAAATTACAGGTGATATTGAGATAATTGCAAAATTTAGAATTAATTCTTTATCAAATTCAGGAATAATTTTATCAAAATGGTCATCAAATTCAAATAATACAGGTAGTTATGAATTGTATTATTCAGGCAGTTCAAGATTTCAATTTTATATACAAAGAGCAAGTGATGGATTAGCTGGTAATGTATTGAGTGGGGTTTTTAGTTTAACTATAAATACTGATATTTATATTAAAGTAAATAGAGTTGCATCTACAGGGGCTGTTATTTTTTATCAATCTACAGATGGAATTACTTATAATTTAATTTCTACAAGTACACTATTTACAGGTGAAAATATATATAATTCAACTGCTTTAGTTAAAATAGGTAGCGAATTTGCAGTTGACCAATCAAATATAAATGCTAAAATTTCACGTGCAACAATAGCAAACTCAATCGGTGGCACACCTGTAGTAGACTTCAATCCTGCAACATACAACGCAAGTACAAGTCAAACACAATGGACAAGTGCAACAGGTGAAGTTTGGACAATTAACACAGGAACAGCAACCACAGGTTATAAAGGTGTATTGGTTGATAGAACGATAGTACAAAGTGATGGGGTTGATGATAGTATGACAAGTGGAACTCTTGCAAGTGCAAATTATTTCTCATCATATATTGCTTTAAATCCTAAAAAATTCGATGCTTCAAAATATATAATAGACGGTAGTTCAAATGACAATCATTATATTTATAACGGTAGTTCGGTTATAAAATTTGGTGAAATTCCTTATGTAGGTGGAGCGCAAAATGTACTTAATTTATATAGTGGAGATTTTAACAATACCAATACTAAAATTAGGGTAAACAACGCAAACGAACAATCAGGTATTTTTGCAACTATACCAACAACATCTGTTAAATTATTTTCAAGGTCTAATGGATTATTATCCTCAAATACAAATATAAACACATTAATTTTTAGCGCATCAATTGATACTGATACAACTAAAACTGCAACCTACAACCTAATTCGCTCACTTAATAACAATTCTTTTTAGTATAATGGAAGATTCAATAATATACCCACGATTCTATAAATGCTTAACACTTGCTAAATTTAAAGAATTAGATACAAAATGCTGTGTTCTTTTAGGCTTACCTAATGATGAAGATACAATTGATTACGCAAATCCAATAGTAGACATAAACGGATTTAATTGGTTGGTTGTTAATACTGATGTAAGTAGCATATTTACTGAAGCAGAAATATTGGCAATGGTGCAATATGATGAAATAGTTTTACCAATAGTTTAAATGAACAAAAATATTTTATTACTTATAGATAACGGATTCGCGTGGGCAGGAGTATTAACTGCAATAGCAATATCTGTACTTCCAATTATTCAAGTGTTAGCAGGAGCAGCAGCACTAATATTCTCAATACTTTCAATTTTTAAAATTATAAAGAATTGGTATGAAAAAGATTAAAGAAAATTGGCAATCACACACTTCAACTATTATCGGTGGAATAGTTGCAATAGCTACTGCTTGGAGTACAATTGATATGAGTACATTTGATATTAGTAAGGATTGGTTTAAATTAATCATACCTGCTATAATTGCACTTGGTGGATATTTAACAAAAATAAATACAAAAGTAAACTAATAAGTGAACTAATGACAATGATAAGTAAACACATTACTTTACAAGAAGCAACCGAGAGTGCAACTGCTTTAAGAATGGGTATTAATAACGTGCCTAACGAAGTAGAATTAGATGCAATGAAGTATGTATCAGAAAACTTATTTGAACCGATTAGAGAGTGGTATAATAAGCCTATAAAAATTAATAGTTTTTATAGATGTTTAGCATTAAACAAAGCAGTTAATGGTAGTAAAACAAGCGGTCACGTATTAGGCAATAGTATTGATATTAGTGGTGGCAATAAAGTAGAAAATAAAAAGATATTTGACTTTATAAAATTAAGTGGATTAAACTTTGACCAAGTTATAAATGAATACGATTATACTTGGGTGCATATATCTTTAAAAAAGGATAAAAATAGAAAACAAATATTAGCTATTGGATAGTGTAGAAATAGAAAGAGCAAGGATAGTAGCTATAATCAAAGCTAAATACATTCAAAAGGAATTAGATAGTAAAATTAAACCTAAAAAGAAATGATAATATTTGCAATACTATTACTAACACAAACAATATTAAATGCAATAAGTGATTCAATCACACATCACGATGGATATAAAACTTGGGGTTATTTCTTTTCAAAAGATGCAGCAGAAGAACCTAAATACAATTGGTTTCATAGGTACTTTCCTATGTTCTATGATGCTTGGCATTTATCAAAAGTGCTTCAAACTTTATGTACAATTGGCATTGTTTTTATTGCCACAAAATCAATTATATTTGTTGCTGCTATTTTAGTTGCAAGAGGATTACTTTTTAATATTGTTTACAAATGAAAAATATATACGCAATCCTAATAGCTATTCTTTACTGCTTGATTTGTAGCTGCTACACAAAGAATCAAGCAATAGATAAGTTCTGCTCAAAAGATACAGCCAGTGTAATGGTAACGATTCACGATACTATTATAATTGATTCTATACAAGTGGATACAGTATTCAATGAAAGTGTGGATTCAGTTTATATCACAAAAGATAAACTTGAAATAGTTTATGTAAAGAAGTTCGGCAAAATATACATAGAAGGCAAGTGCAAAGGTGATACGATATACTATGAGAAAAAAGTATTAATTGAAGTACCGGTAGACTGCCCAAAATTAGTTTGGTATAAACAATTAGGTGCAGATTATTGGTTTATACTTCCATTAATAATATTGATTATATTTATAGTTGGTTACATAAGAAAAATAATGAACAATGGATAAAATAATATTAACTGTAACTGCTTATGGTTGTAAGCACACAATTGAGTTAAATGAAGATTCGGATATTGAGCAAATGTTTACTGCATTTAGAGCAATATTAGTAGGGTTAACTTATCCTGAAAAAGTAATTGATAATCACATTGCAGAATTAGCAGAAAATATACCTGATTAGGTATAAGAAATAATACATTAAGTCCAAAAATACCAATTAATGATTATGAAAGATTACAAAATTGCATACGAGTTCAATGGTCGTAAAATGTACACGATTGTAAGAGCAAGGAATGTTGAGGATGCTAAAAAGCAAATCAATGATAGGCTACATTTTATTGAGGTCAAAGATATTACAGCACCTGATGAAACTTTAGACTACATCAAGAATTTATTTAATATGAAATAATATGAAAATCAGACCACGACTAACACAACAAGAATATGACTTTATTAAGTCGTTAAAAACCGAAAGGAAAGAAAACAAAGTGTTAGTCATTGGTGACTTGCACGAACCTTTTTGTTTAGATGGTTATTTTGAGTTCTGCAAAGATGTATATGCTATTTACGGATGCAATGAAGTTGTATTTATAGGCGATATAGTAGACAATCACTTTGCAAGTTACCACGAAACAATACCTGATTCAATTGGTGGCGGTGATGAGTTAGAGTTTGCAATTAGCAAACTTAAGAAGTGGCACGATTACTTTCCTAACGCAACTGTTATTATAGGTAACCACGATAGGTTAATTATGCGAAAGGCACAAACTGGTGGCATTAGTCAAAAGTGGATAAAAGATTACAAAGATGTTTTAGAAGTACCAAGTTGGAAATTTGTTGATAGGCATATAATTGATGGTGTTCAATATTTGCACGGAGAAGGGGGCACAGCAAAGGTTAAATGCAAGGCTGATATGATGAGTACAGTTCAAGGTCATTTGCATACACAAGCCTATAATGAATGGTTTGTAGGTGCTAACTTTAAAATCTTTGGAATGCAAGTAGGTTGCGGCATCAATCATAAACACATTGCTTTTAGTTATGCAAAGTATGGAAAGAAACCTGCGATAGGTTGTGGGGTTGTAATAAACGGAACTACTGCAATCAATGAACTAATGGAGTTATAATGATAAGTAGCTTTCAAATATTAGGTCAAACTATTGAAGTAATTATAGACAACGAATACTGCCACAAAAATAAGTGTTATGGTCAGTTTATACCATTTGAAAACAAAATCATAATAGCAAATAAATTTAAATCAAAAAAAGTTTGGATTGATTATAAGCAAGAAATAATTGATGCAACTTTTTTTCACGAACTGATGCATTGCTTGTTATTCTATGCAGATTCTGAAAGTTGGTTAGATGAAAAATTAGTTGACAAACTTGGAAACTTTTTGCACCAGTATGAAATAAGTAAAAAAGATAGTTAGCCATTGAGCAGTATTAATTTTTTTTAGCCCAAATATTAAGTTATTTGGGTTTTTTTATTTCCTTTTTAAAAATAAATACGCTAATTATCAAACACTTATAAAATTAATAAAAAAATTATTATGTTTTGTAATAAATATATTTATCTTTGTTGGGCAATAAAGCAATAAAAAAAATAAAAATTATGACAACTGAAAAATTATTAGAACTTTTAAAATCAGAAAAAGAAAAAAACGGAGAAACTTATACTGATAAAAGAAAAACAATTGAAGAAATGTTAAGAATGAAAGGTATAAAATTATAAAA
>Ga0208975_1000718_pt1 | contig 15295 bp, 15 predicted proteins | sample GreLakmeER78MSRF_FD_187700 | JGI IMG/M metagenome (GOLD analysis project Ga0208975, IMG submission 187700) | Freshwater lentic microbial communities from great Laurentian Lakes, MI, USA - Great Lakes metaG ER78MSRF (SPAdes) | ecosystem: Environmental > Aquatic > Freshwater > Lake | place: Great... | reverse complement strand
GTTTTTGATAATCAATTTCGAGTTTTCCTGTTTTTATGTTTTCATTATTTTTTAAACCATAATTGATACACTCTTCCAAGGTCATCACTTTGTGATTTACATTTTGAGCGGTTACACTTAATCCTATAATCAAAAGGATTGAAATTAATTTCAGATTCATAATATAAATTTTATCAATTAAGTTTCTAAGCTAAAGAAAAAAATGGGAAGAAAAAAATTAATAGCGTTAATCAAAAGAATAAAAATCAAAGAAGCTGGTGAAAAATTAATTAATAAAACCTTAGTTGATGCATCAAGTTTCCGATTAATTTTAAATAAAAGCAAATTTAGAATTTAATTTATTGTATAAAAGGCGTTTTGTTTTCAGCTCTTTTTATAGTAGCATAGGCAAAATCGATTTTTAAATCCTAATGAATTTCATTTGAAGAACATACTGGATATAAATTGATAAAATTAAATTATTTATAGCTTTATCTGATTTAGCCATTATGATTATTTATAGCTCACAAATACACGATTTGTAATTCAAAAATGCGGCATATTGAGACAAAAAAATATCACCACATACTGTTTAATTGCAACGAATCTCTTAAGATGCAAATACTAGTGTTTGTTGTTTTTTTTGAGGTCCCGAGCGGATTCGAACCGCTGTAGCAGCTTTTGCAGAGCTGAGCCTAGCCACTCGGCCACAGGACCATTTTATTAATAAATTTATCAATAACGGATTGTAAAAGTAAGATATATTTAGGAACTTGGCAAAATTATTTTAAAACATGTCGTTTTCTTCAATATTTCCTAAGATGAAATCCTCGTTCTATAAAATAATGCGAGACCCGAAAAAAATTAAAGGCTCATGAATTTTTAAAATGCCAGCATATATTTAAATAATAGACCTTAAACATTGATTAAAAAATGTCTAATTAAATTAAATGGGTATGTAAAACAATGTAAATCAAAAAAGTTTTGCAACAGTTTTATAACAAAAAAAAATAGAAAATGACTAGAATAATAATAGCAGATGGAGTTTTGCACGAAGTACCAGAAGATATAAAAAAGTCATTAAAATCTGATGCTAATGTAATAGCGCATTGGAATAATCTTACCCCTATTCAGCGAAACGAATGGATTTGTTGGATTACAATTGTAAAAAAATCTCAAACTAGAGCTGCGCACATAGAGCGTATGTTAGAAGAATTAGTAGTAGGAAAAAGAAACCCCTGTTGCTGGCCCGGCTGTCCGCATCGCAGACCTTCAGCTCAAAAATGGTTTAAAAAAAAGACAGATCTAAACAAAATGAATGAATAGTAAAAACTACTAATTCCCCTAAAAGCTTATATATAAGGAGATTCTAAAGTATAGAACAAAACATAACATCATGACTTATTTAATGCAACTGTATTAGTTATTGGATAAAATTAAAATATACGGTTAGGTTTTAATGTTGATAAAAAATATCCATTAATAATATTTAGATCAAAATTAAGAAAAGACAATAAATTATTTAATTATCCTAAATGAAATCATATTTTTTTTAAAAATAATTTAAAAAATGTTTAGCATTATAGATTATCTCATTTATTATAAATTTATTTTACTGACAATTTTCATTTATTTTATCAAAAGCATAATTATTTCCTAATTCTCCCGATTTACTCCAATCAATACAAGCACTATTTTTTTGGCCTAACTTGTACTTTGTATTTCCCCTGTTAAAATAAGCCTCTTGATAATTAAAATCAATTTCTATAGCTTTATTGAAATCTAAAATAGCAGTCTTATAATCTCCTAATTCGAACCTAGAATTTCCAGAATTAAAAAAAGCTAATGAATATAAAGGGTTTATTTGAACTGCTTTATAAAAATCAGAGATAGATCCTCTATAATCACCTAACTGAAACTTTGCTAAACCTCTATTATTATAGGCATCGGCAAAATCAGGATTTAATTTTAGTGCTTTATTGTAATCAGAAATAGCTGTAAGATAATCTTGTAATATGTATCTTGCAATACCAATATTATTGTAAGCTAATGGTTGTTCAGCGTTTATTTGTAATGATTTAAAATAATAATCTATAGAATTTTGATACTCATTAGCTTGAAAATAAGAATACGCTTTTTCAAAAAATTCTATAGCATCTAATGTGTTAATTTTCTGATTGAATAACTCTTTAATTTGATTTTTTTCTATTTCTAAATTACCGTTATTTTTTATTATTAAAAACTCCTTTTTTAATCTTGCTATTTCTTCATTCGCCTCTTTATTTTTTTCTTGTAGATCCTCTAATTCTTTAGTTTTAGCTTTATCTTTTATAAGATCAAATAACTTCCTCTTTAAATCATTATTATCAACTATGATTTCAGATTTTATGTAATAAGCCTCACCTGTCCATTTTTCTTCAATTATTTTAATACGTGTTATGCCTGCAGCTAAAGAGATTATTTTAGATTTAGTTAATTGAGTAAAAGTTAATTCACCATTAATGTTATTTTGCTCAATTTTATTTTCAAATTCACTTTGAAGATAAGTACCAATCTCTTCTAACAATGAAGTTTTTACCTCCTGTAAAGCAAGTGTTCTAGAGGTTAATTTACTATCTGCTTCTCCTGCATTATAAGTATAATCTCTAATAAACGTTTTTGTTTGAGAATAAAAACAAATTGAAATTAATAAGAGAAATAAAATTAGTATGTTTTTCACCGAATTAATATATAATATAATTAATACTTTATAATTTTAGTAAATTGATTAATTCGATTAATTCTAAGTTAAAAACTTAAAATAAAAATATTTAAATTTTATAAAACTAAAAATTATTTGATTCTATTAGCTTGGATAATTATGTTACTATCAGACTCTTTATATTTAATAAAATTAGAAGTTGCTGACAAAAAATAATGTTTTTTATGAATTTGTTTTTCTTCAAATCTTTTCTCTGGGTTAAAAGTAATAACGTACCAAAAATTTTTAAGTAATTTCTCTGACTTAACTATTGTATTAAAATTCAAAGTTAAAGTCCCCTCTTCATCTATAAACCAATTCCCATTTTTTAAAGTTTCCTTTGGATTAGCTAATGAGGCCGGCTTTGTTTCGGAATAATTGCCATTTTCATTAAATATAATTGTAGATCCCAGATCACTTACCCAAGTTCCATATAAATCTTTTCGATATTTAATAATAGATGAATTCGTTAACCTACCAATATCAATAATAGGTTCTGTTTTTTTAATTTCCTTAGTACTTTTTATCCCAAATGGCGTATTAGAGCATGCTCTAAACATATTATCTTGAAATTTATTTACTTCAATAACTATTTGTGATTTATAATCTTCTTCTTTAAAAGTTTGGATGGTGTTTTTTAAGACACAAGCACAAATTTCAGGGAAATCATCGATATTGAATCTTTCGGAATAATGTTTTTCTGCAAAAAAAAGACAATTAGTATAAACACTATTTTTTTCTACGACAGACCAACTATTGTTAGTTTGAGAATTTAAAAATAGTTGAAAAAAAGTAAAAAGAACAAATAGATTTTTCATAGTTTAAAATACAACAAAGTGATTATTTTTTTTAATTATTATTATACTTTTTCTTCCTTTAGAATTGAAGCCATTGTTTTACCTATATCTGCAGGACTTTCGCAAACAATAATACCGCATTCACTCATAATTTGCATTTTTGCCTGAGCGGTATCTTCTGCTCCACCAACTATTGCCCCTGCATGGCCCATAGTTCTTCCTTTTGGAGCAGTTTGTCCAGCAATAAATCCTACAACGGGTTTTTTATTTCCGTTTGTTTTAATCCAACGTGCTGCTTCAGCTTCATAATTCCCACCAATTTCTCCTATCATAACGATAGCGTCTGTATCAGGGTCGTTCATTAATAATTCAACAGCATCTTTTGTGGGCGTACCAATAATTGGATCTCCACCAATTCCTATAGCAGTTGAAACACCTAAGCCGGCTTTCACAATTTGATCGGCTGCTTCATAAGTTAAAGTACCACTTTTCGAAACAATTCCTATTTTACCTTTTTTAAATACAAAACCCGGCATTATCCCAACTTTAGCTTCACCAGCAGAAATTACACCAGGACAATTTGGTCCAATCAAACGGCAATTTTTATCTTTCAAATATTCCTTAACAGTAATCATATCTTTTACTGGGATGCCTTCAGTTATGCAAACAATCACTTTAATTCCTGCATCCGCAGCCTCCATAATAGCATCTGCAGCAAAAGAAGCAGGTACAAAAATAATAGAAACATCAGCGGCAGCTTTTTGAACAGCTTCAGTCACAGTATTAAATACTGGCCTTTCTAAATGCATGGAACCACCTTTACCTGGTGTAACACCTCCAACTATATTTGTACCATATTCTATCATTTGCGTGGCATGAAAAGTTCCTTCTCCTCCTGTAAAACCTTGAACTATGACTTTTGAATTTTTATTTACTAATACTGACATTTTGTTGTTTTTTTTGAATTACGAATGTAATTAAAATTTAAACTTTTACAAAACATAATTAAATAAAAAATCTGAATTTAATAATAATTATATGCAATAAAAGATATATATTGAGACTCATAATTCATGGATGCATTTATTGAAATATACACAGATGGAGCTGCAAGAGGCAACCCAGGACCAGGTGGTTATGGAATCGTTTTAAAGTATAAAAATTTTCGTAAAGAGATTAGTGGTGGTTTTAATCATACCACAAATAATCGGATGGAACTACTAGCAGTAATTATTGGTTTAGAAAGCATTACTCAAAAAGATTTATTGGTTAAAATTTATTCTGATAGCAAATATGTAATAGACTCCATCAATTTAAAATGGGTTTTTAGATGGCAAAAAAATGGATTTAAAAATAAAGCCAATCCCGATTTATGGCAGCGCTTATTAAAATGTTACAATATAAAAAAACACGAATTAATCTGGGTAAAAGGTCACGCAGATAATATTGAGAATAATAGATGTGATGAATTAGCAGTTCAAATTTCAAAAAAAAATAACCTTCCAATTGACGAAGGATATGTTTTTTTTAAAGTTTAACGACTTCTTAAATCATAATAAATTAAACCTTGTTTCCAAAAATCTATTGCATTTTGCCAAATTAGTTTATAAAAAAAAGAGCGTTCTAAAACGTAATCATTATTGCTATAAGGATTATCAGTTTTATTAAAAATAAAACGCAAAGCTTCGGGATTAGAGGCATTACCGTAAACCCAAATTTCGTCTTTTTTATTTTTATAAATTGCTGAAGGTTGGCCAAAAACAATATGAATCATCCCTCTATCTGTTTTCCAACCTTGAGTGTAACTTGTATAATAGTTATTAGCCTCATATACTCTTCCGTAATAAAGTTTAATTAATTCACGGGCTCTTTCATTACTCCCTCCAATAGATAACCAAAAATTATCAATTGCTATTTTTTTTTCGATTGAATTTTTACATTTATCAAATTCTTCTTTATTCATGATATAGCTAGTACAATTAATCATTTCCTCAGTATCAATTATTCCAGGAAAAGTTTTATTGTATGTATATAAACTTAATCCTTCATTATTATCTTGATTAAATTTTAATTGTAAAAACCCACAACTAGGCATAATTAATTGGACTTCTGAAGAATCTAATGATATTTGAAAGGAACTATCCGGCTTATATTTTAATACATCTGCCTCTTTTATTGAAAATGGAGGAATGGCCTGCTCAAAATCTTTATTAAAACAATCAACGAATATTCTATTAATCGTGTGGTTAAAAAATTTGATATTAATTGTATCGAATGGTACAAGATTCGGTTTATATATAATTTGACGATTTTTAATTAATAAAAAATTCTGTTTGCTATAAGGACTAATTCTATCAATTGGTAAATAGAACTGATATTTATTTTTTTTATTGGCATCAATTACCTCTAATTGTAAATTATAATTTTGATTAAGATGTGTTTTAACTTTAAAATTGTAATAAATTACTTTGCCTGAACCCAGCCCTTCATCAGCCCGATTAATCATAAAATAAGAACCTTGTTCTATTTGATTTTTGCTATTAAACTCATAAAATAATTTATAGTTAATATTTAGTTCTGCGTAAAATGCCAACCCAGTATCGGTTCGTTTATATAATAAATTATCTTTATTTATTTCGAGAAAAATAGTTGTTATGGAATCATTTAAATGATAAGCGATTGGATTAACCTCAATCACATCATTTTTATTATTTGGGTTATTGTTAGAAGATTGACTAAAGTTTTCATCCTGTATTTTACAAGTCACAAAAAAACCGATAAAAAAAGTATAGCATACATATATCAATTTATTTCTCATTGATTAAATTTAATAATAAAACTTATATTTGCTTAAATTGAATATAAAATCAAATATCTTAAAAATAATAGGAATAATTACGGCTATTCTATTAAGCTTTTTATTTTTTAAAATATTGATTTATATTACTATTTCTTTTGTAGTATTTTTAATTGGTTATCCTCTCAAACAAAAATTAAATATTGTTCGCCTTTTTGGAAAAAAACTACCCAACAGTATTTCTTCTTTTATAACTCTTTGCTTAATATTTAGTGTATTTCTTGGCGTATTTTTTTTAATAATCCCTCCGCTAATAAAAGAAATTACTTTTTTATCAGAATTAAAATTTTATGACGTTTTAAATAATCTTTTAAATCAATTTCCTAATTTAAAACAAGTATTTTTAAAAGTAGGTAGTGAAGAGGATCTAAAAAATAGTTTATCAATAAAATTAACTCAATTACTTAATACATCAAATATTGAAGATGTTTTTAAAAACATATTCAAATATTTTGGTTCTTTTTTAGGTGGGGCTTTATGCACTTTATTTATTAGTTTTTTTTTATTAAAAGATATAGAACTAATCAAAGAGAATTTATTAGCAATTTTTCCAACTAAAAATGAAAAATCTATTCGCGAGATTTTAAAATTAAGTAAAAAAATGCTTAGTAATTACTTTATTAGTTTGATAATAGATATGTTTATTGTTGGGGGGACAATAATGCTTTTTTTGACGCTATTCGGAATAAAAAACGCATTATTAATTGCATTTTGTGCTGGAATTTTGAATATCATTCCTTATATCGGTTCAATTATTACCATGATTATCGCAGTTTGTTTAGGAGTTAGCAACTGTATTAGTATTGGTAGTTACGAATCTATTGGCCCAACAATCCAAACTATATTTTTTACGTTATTAAGTATAAATTTGATTGATGCTTTAGTTCTGCAGCCCTATCTTTTTTCTAATTCTGTAAAAGCTCACCCACTAGAAATTTTTATTGTTACTTTATTGGCGGGAACTCTTGGAGGTATCTTTGGAATGGTTGTGGCACTTCCATTATATACCATTATTAGAATTATTGCCAAACAGTTTTTCACGAACTTTAAATTTTTAAAAAAAATATCTGATTCCATCACTAATTAAATATGGAAACCACCCTACACTTTTTAAAAAAATTAAAAATTAATAATAATAGAGAATGGTTTGATTCTAATAAAACCGAATACCTGGCTTCGAAAGAAATATTTGAAGAATTTGTATCAGAACTCATAAAAGGAATAAATAAATTTGATAAAAAAGTATCTTTAGATTTAAAACCAAAAGATTGTACTTTTAGAATCTATAAAGACGTTCGTTTTTCAAAGGACAAAACACCCTACAAAAACAATATGAGTGCCAGCATTAACCCGGGAGGAAAAAAATCAAATATTCCAGGATACTACTTTCATCTAGAGCCCGACGCGTGTTTTTTAGCTGGTGGCGTTTATATGCCAATGCCAGATGTCCTAAATGCTATTAGACAAGAAATTGATTATAATCCGCTCCCTTTAATAAATATTTTAAAATCAGCTAGCTTTAAAAAAGAATTTAATGGCTTAGATGAAGAAGATAAATTAAAAAATCCACCTAAAGGATTTAATAAAGACCATGCCAATTCTGAAATTTTAAAAAATAGACATTTTATTGTTAGCCAGAAATTTGAAAATAAAGTTATTCTAAAAAAAGATGGTTTATCTAAAACTTTAGATTCATTTAAAGCCATGTATCCATTTTTAGATTACTTAAGAAAAGCTATTGGATAAAATAAATAATAAAACTATTTAATAGCTTTTAAACTTAAGTCTAAACTTTTTATATGATGCGTTAAGCATCCAACGGAAATAAAATCAACCCCGCATCGCGCATATAAATTAATATTTTTTTCAGAAATGCCTCCAGAAGATTCAACTTCATATAAACTATTAATTAATTTTACAGCCCGTTTAGTCTGTTTGGGAGAAAAATTATCTAACATAATTCGCTGAACACCCCCATGAGTTAAAATTTTTTTTACATCGTCTATTGTTCTGGCCTCAATTTCAATATCTAATTTTTTTTTATTTTCTTTAAGATACTTTTTTGCATTGTCAATGGCTTGATTAATACCACCAGCAAAATCGATATGATTATCCTTAATGAGAATTTTATCAAATAAACCAAATCTATGATTGATGCCTCCACCAATAATCACAGCCCACTTCTCAAAAAATCTAAAACCAGGTGTGGTTTTTCGTGTATCAAGCAAGAGTGCTTTTGATCCTTTACATAAATTTTTTAAAAAAAATGTTTTTGTTGCAATTCCACTCATGCGTTGCATAATATTTAAAATTAATCTTTCTGCTGTAAGTAATTTTTGAATATTTCCTTCAACGATAAAAACTATGTCTCCTTGCCTAACTTTCTCGCCATCATGAATAAATATTGATACTTTTATTTTTTTATCGATTAATTTAAAGATTTTTTGTGCGGCAAATACACCTGCTATAATTCCATTTTCTTTTACTAAAAGCTGCATCGTGCCTTTTTTGGTTTTTGGAATAATAGAAAGTGAAGTGTGGTCGCCATCGCCAATATCTTCCTTTAGTGCTTCTGTAACGAAATAGTTGAAATTAAAAATAGATTGGTACTGTTTAATAAAATCTATCATTATATTTTTATACTAGGGTTAAGAATAATAATAATTTTCTCCATAGAAATAATCATTAATTTTATATTGATTAACAAATTTAATACTTTTCTTCATTTTAAAATCATGAAAATTTTACTACTTCAAATAGACAAAACGCAAAACAGTTATTTGAGCGAAGGAATAGAAATATATTCTAAACGCTTAATAAACTATTCGAGCTTTGATATAAATACAATTCAAATATCAAAAAATATACGGAAGCGAAGCGTTCTAGAGCAAAAATTAGAAGAAACAAAACTTATACTTCAACAAATACAAAACGATGATTTTTTAATTTTACTTGACGAAAATGGAAAAGAATTGAATTCAATTGAATTTTCTGATTTTATTTTAAAACAACAAAATAGATCGACGAAACGTATAATTTTTATAATTGGTGGACCTTTTGGCTTTGATACTAAACTATATGACCGTGCAAATTATATATTATCCTTATCAAAAATGACGTTTTCGCATCAAATGATAAGACTGTTTTTTGTAGAACAATTATACAGGGCTTTTACAATTCTGAAGGGTGAAAAATACCACCACGAGTAATTATTTATTAATCAAAAAACATCCAAGTAATTCCAAATCTGAATGCTCTATCCGTTTGAAAATAGCCTTTAACAAATGAATAATTATTTCCTACTGATCCTTGTAAAACATTTTCAACTTTAAAGAAAAAAGAAACTGGATGAATTCTAGCATTTAAATAAATGTCTAAAAATGGATAAAATTGTGTTTTAAAAGATTCATTTTGTAAATAGAATACTTGAGTAGAGGGCATATATCCATAAGCTGAAAAAGATTGATATGACTGTAATTGAGATCCGAATTGAAGCTGCAAATTATTATGAAAAAAAGTACTAGAATAAAATAAATTTAGCGTACTAATATTTTCAGGCATGCGGATATATTCTTGTTCGGTAGACTTTTGATAAACATGATTAATTACTATTCCTATATGTCGAAAAAAGATTTTAGAAAAAGTTAAAGAGAAACCTATATTTTCAATTTGGTGATGATATTGTTGAGGGTTTGCTAAACTATCAAAGTATAAAAAATGATTAAAAGATTTATAAAAAAAATTGCCATTAATCAGCTTTCCACCTTCAATTCCAATTAAAGCTTGAAATTGTTGTTGTGATTTAAACTTATTATTTTGCCACACAAAATGATTGCTTATCCAATTGTTATAAATATAATCTGGATTACGATTTTCGTAAAGGGCATTAAAAAATAATTTTTGCTTGTTTTTAGTATTTATAATTAGTTCAGAATTTTGTTCGACTTTATAATTACCCATATTTGGTCCAGAAAAAATATAATCAATATTGGCGTATGTTTTAAAGGATGAAAATATTTTCTGGACAGTATCATTTTTAAATTTTTTATTTAAAATAGAAACATCGCCCCGAATAAAATGATTTATAAAAATACTATCTTTATTTTGCCATATTTGGTTAAATTCATTTCGATATCCAAATGAAATATTTTTAGTTTTTGATTCATTTTCAAAAACATATAAAACATCGTTAATCCATTGTTTCACATTTGAACTATCAGAGGTCTTGTTACTGTCTAAATTAAAGAAATTATAATATTTATCTTCTTTTATATATCTATCCTTATATTTATAATTACTTGATACCCTTTTTGATTTTAGTTGCAAATAATGATTATTGCCATAAATTGAATCTTTTGTTTTATTTATTCGAAACCAAGGGTTAAACACAAACTGAGTTTCTTGATTATTACGAGTAGCATTAGATAATTTTACTGTCATTAGTTTTTTATCTATAAGAATAGTGGAATCATTTAGTGTTTCGTTACTAATACCTCCATTTTCTTGGTTTTTGTTTGAATTGTTTAATATGAAGCCATAAAATCCAAATCGTTCGTTAAGAGATGTAAAATTAGTAGTAAGGAAAATATTATTTACATAGGATTGTTGTTTTAAATAAAAACCCTGTGAACTGTATCGATTAAATTTTAGACCTACATTTAATCTATTTTTAAAAGTTTGCGCAAAAAGTAATTTAAAGATCTGTAACTCTTTAGAACCTGCAATTCCTGTTAAACTTGCATAAGGTCCATTTGTTTTGTAATATGTGACTTGATCTTGATTAAACTGATCGTTTGAATAAGCTTGTTGAAATAAATTAAACCCAATTTCACTAGTTCCATAATTAATTAAATAATTTGGAGAAGGTAATCCAATATTACCCATAAAATTACGCGGAGAAAAATTACTTAATTTTAATAAAGTAGTATCTGGGTAATAATCAGAAAAATGAGTAAGTAAATTATTTTTTTCTTTTTTTATTTTTAGATAATCTGGTTCTGTAGAAAAAAATACTTGTGCGAAAGAACTATTCGAATAATTTATAATTAGAAAAATAACGTAAAAAAAAATATACTTTCTGGGCAAAAACATTTTTTTTACTAAATCGAACATTCTAAAATTATTATAAAAATTAAAACTAATAAAATTACATTTAACGTGATATAAATAAAGTTAAATAAAAGGTCTCAGATGAAATTAAGCTATATAAATACTATCTAAAATTATTTAATGCTTGGATTGCCAGCTCATAATTGGGCTGAATTTTTAAACACATGTTGTAATCTGCTTTTGCACTTTCTTTTTGTTTTAATAATGAATAAGCATATCCTCTGGCAAAATATGCTTCTAGATAGCTTGGATTTACTTCGATAGCTTTAGTTAAAAACTCTATCGCTTTTTGATTATCTTTTTTAAATTCGAGATAAATAGCTCCTAAATTGTAGTAACAATTTGGGCAATTAGCATCCGATTTTAAGCAATTTTTATATTCTGATATAGCCTCATCAATTTTCCCTAAATCTTGTAATAATTTTGCGCGCGCATATTTTACAGTTTGATTGGTAGGGTTAAGTTTTATTACATTATTATAATAATCAAATGCAATAGGGTTTTTTCTTGATGCATAGATTACACCTAAATCATAAAATGCATCTTCAAATTTATTATCTTGTTCAATAGCTGTTTCCAAACTTGAGATTGCTTTGGAGGTGTCGCCACTTTCTCTATAAATAGAGCCTTTTAGAAAATATGCTTTCGCTAAATTCTCATCTATTCTTAATGCTTTATTAACATACTCTATTCCTTTTTGATATTTCTGAACAAAAAAATATAATTCAGCTAATTTTAACAAGCCTTCTGTATTTTCAGGAAATTTTTTCTCAATGATTTCTAACAATTCTTTTGCCAAACGAGTACTATTTTGAGAAAAATAAACGTCAGCTAAAGTGAGATAAAAATTTGATTGAGTACTGTCTAATTTAATTGCTCGCTTAGCATCATTTATTGCTTCATTTATGTATTTTATTTTTAAATACACCAATGCTCTTTTATTATATAGTGCTGGTTGATCGGGATTTTCTAAAAGCTGTTTATTTATATCCTTTAATTCGGGAGAATTTAATTTTATACTTATACTATCAGCTTTTTTATTTTCTTTGTCGAGCTCTTCTTTATCTATTGAATTTGTTTGGCAGCTCGAAATAAACAAAACAAAACAAAATAAAATAAAAATTTTAAAATAAATATTTTTACATTTTTTATTCACCCTATACTTATGTTATAAATCATTTGCATTAGCAATTAATTCTGCCACATCGAGCACTTTAGTTTGTCCTTCTTTATTAAAATGTTTTACGCCATCAGTCATCATAGTATTACAAAATGGACAAGCAACAGCAATTACATCAGGCTTAAGTTGTAATGCTTCTTCTGTACGTTCAATATTTACTTCTTTATTTCCTTTTTCTGCTTCTTTAAACATTTGAGCACCTCCGGCACCGCAACACAAGCCTTTAGATCGACTACGTTTCATTTCAACTAATTCTGCATCTAAACTCTCTATTACTTTTCGGGGGGCTTCATAAACATCATTTCCTCTACCTAAATAACATGGGTCATGAAAAACAATTTTCTTTCCTTTAAATTCTCCACCTTGAACCTTAAGTCTGCCTTGATCAATTAATTCTTGAACTAATTGTGTATGATGAATAACTTCATAATTACCGCCTAAAGCCGGATATTCATTTTTTATTGTATTGAAACAATGTGGGCAACCAGTTACAATCTTTTTTATTTCGTAACCATTTAAAATAGAAATATTTTGCATGGCTTGCATTTGAAATAAAAACTCATTACCTGCTCGCTTCGCAGGATCACCAGAACAACCTTCTTCGGTTCCTAAAATTGCAAATTTAATATTAACATGATTTAATATGCGAACTATTGCCTTAGTAATTTTTTTTGCTCTATCGTCAAAACTGCCGCTACAACCTACCCAAAATAAAATTTCAGGTGTTTCGCCTTTAGCAATCATGTCTGACATGGTTAAAACTTTTATTACTGTATTACTCATTAATTTTTTATTTAATTTACGTCATTTATCCATTTAGCTCTGTCGGCTTGAGCAAATTGCCATGGTGCAGAGTTATTCTCTATATTACTATACATCCCGTTCAATTCGGCTGGGCTTTGACTTTCTTCCATTACTAAATATCGTCGAATTTCTATAATAATTGCCAAAGGATCAATGTTAATAGGACATTCTTCAACACATGCATTACAAGTATTACAGGCCCAAATTTCTTCGGTTTTTATATAATCACCTAATAAAGATTTACCATCATCTATAAATATTCCTTTATTGGCATCCATATTTTTTCCAACTTCTACCATTCTATCTCTTGTATCCATCATTATTTTTCTTGGCGAAAGTTTTTTTCCAGTCATATTTTGTGGGCAAGCCGATGTGCACCTTCCGCATTCGGTACAAGTATATGCATCCAATAAATTTTTCCAATTTAAATCCTTTATATCCTTTACACCAAAACGCAAAGGATTATTTTGGTCTGTTTTTGGCTGATAAGATGGATTAAAATTTGGAGCAACAACGTCAGTTACAGAATCTAATGTTGTGAATTCTCCTTTTGGTTTTAAATTTGAGAAATATGTATTTGGGAAAGCTAAAAGAATGTGTAAATGTTTAGAGAAAGGCAAATAGTTTAAAAAAGCGAAAATGCCAATAATATGAAACCACCAAAAAAAACGTTCGATTAAAATTAAATTAGATAGAGAAAAACTACTTAGCATAGGAACAAAAAATTGACTTACAGGAAAACTTCCAGCAGAATGATAATTTGGATGATGTTTTAATTGTAAATTTTGATCGGCTGCATTCATTAAAATTAATGCGGTCATTAAAAACATTTCGGCAATCAAAATTGTATTGGCATCTAATTTTGGCCAACCATTTAATTCAGCATTCATAAATCTTTTAATTTTTAAAACATTTCTTCTCAACCAAAAAACAACCACACCAATAAATACACCAAGGGCTAAAATTTCGAAAAATCCTATTAAGAAATTATAAAATTTACCTAACGCATGAAAAGAACGATGTGTGTTAAAAATCCCATCTACAAACATTTCTATCACTTCAATATTGATCAATACAAAACCAACGTAAACTAATATATGCATAGCAGCACTGGCAGGGCGAGAAAACATTTTTCTTTGACCTAAAGCCAAAAGAATCATTGATTTTATACGTTCAGATTTTTTATCATTGATATCAATATTTTTCCCAATAAAGATATTTCGTCTTATTTTTTTAATATTTAAATAAAAAAAAGTTGAGGCTCCAATTAGAAGTATACAAAAAACGATTGAACTAATCATGTTAATTTTTTGTTTGGGTTTTGTCTTTTTTTCCGAAAATAGAAAAATTAACATAACGCTTTGGATTTGCTTTAATATCTTTTAAAAACTTATCTAAATCTTCGGCAGATTTATTAAGATTAATATAGAGAGAATCGTTTTTAATTAATTTACCTAAAGTACCTTGCCCTTGATTTATTTTACTTAATAAAATATTTAATTCTTTTACTGATTTCTCAGCATTAGCTATAGCCGATTTTAATTGTGACTTAGAGAGAGAATCAGTGATATTACTCACATTAGATAAAATAGAATTAATTTTTGATTCACTTTTGCTTAGATTAGACGAAATAGAACTGAGATTATTTAAAATAACTGAAATTTTTGGCTTTTCTGAAATAATTAAATTATCTAATTTAACTGCTGTTTTTTCTAATGTTAAAATGGCATTTCTAAAACTAAGAAATGATTGATCAATATTTTTTCTGGCATCTGCATTTAGCATTAGCTTAGCAACCGTCATTACACTATCGATACTTCCAATCAAAA
>Ga0208975_1000717_pt1 | contig 15304 bp, 23 predicted proteins | sample GreLakmeER78MSRF_FD_187700 | JGI IMG/M metagenome (GOLD analysis project Ga0208975, IMG submission 187700) | Freshwater lentic microbial communities from great Laurentian Lakes, MI, USA - Great Lakes metaG ER78MSRF (SPAdes) | ecosystem: Environmental > Aquatic > Freshwater > Lake | place: Great... | reverse complement strand
TTAGCCCATGCTCTACCAGCGTCTCCGCCCCAAAGCAACCAAGCAATGTAACCTGCACTATCTACGCCCCAACCTTCACCTTTTTTATCAACTTCATGGCGGGCAAAGTAAGAGTTCATTCTTTTTAATGTGTCTAATGATAATGCTTTTCCGTTTGATAAGTCGCGGGCGCGGGCAACGCCCACCTCTGTTCCGCCACGGCCATGCTTTTTTCTAAGTTCTAATCCGCGTTTGGCGTTATTGCGCACCTCTTGAGGTGGTACAAAGCCATCACTCATAATTACTCCTTAACGCGTTTGCCATAAGAGTATCAATTTTTGGTTACACAAGCGTTTTTAACCAACTGGGTCATAGCCAAACTCATTGATACTGTCACCGTCAAACCATAAATCTTTGGCAGGGATTTTCATACTAATTACATGGCCTTCCTCTAAATTACTTAATAAGTGGCTATCTGCATAAGAAGGTGAAAGTGTGACCCAATCGCCAGGATTGATTCTGTCCACTTCTTTTGGAACTGCTCTGTAAATAGTTACCATTTCGTTAGGCTTGTTTTTAATTCTTTGTAAAGCCGCAACGCTTTCTCTATCAGGTTGATCCATGCCTGTTGTATAAATGTTTGGCCTTGCATAAAAATCAGGCATCATTTCTTCAATGTAGGTAGCAGGAGAACCAAATTCATCTGCTCGTCTAGGCGCTTGATGGTATCCGCGATAATCAGCAACAGGTTCATTAACTAATTGACCGCCATCATCAAGGGTAGGCGCTGTAATGTTTCCATCAACTCCTGTTGGGTCATCTTCCATTCCAGGAATTACAGGCAATAGAACGCAACGGCAGTGCGGGTGAGCAGGGGGTTGGGTATCTCCTGATGCAAATGTTTGCCCAATAACAATTACTTGTCCGTCATTCTTTGCGCACACATCACACGGATCAGATACAGCCCATTCCATCTTTTGCAATTCTGCATCTTTGTAACTTTGGATAGATCCAAAAGACATGGCGCGGTTCTGTTCAGTAATTGCAATAGTAAGAGCGCGGCTAGGATTTGCTACATGCCGTCCAATCATTACAGCGGCACTTTCAGCATCTAAACCAGCGGCAATTGAGTCAGAAAGAGCAGTACCTAAATTTACAATAGTTTCTTTATTAAAGTTTTTGAAATAACTATCAGCGCCCACTAATTGCAAATAAGCCTCAAATCCTTTACTGGGATTAAGAAGTAAGGCTGTTACTCTGTCTCCTGGTTTCCAATTATCCCAATTAACTTCAATGTCATCAGCCTTGTTTGCCTCACGGGTTTTGCGTAACCATTCTTCTGCGGCTACTCGCCCCAAAACATACGCTTCAGCCCATGCTCGCATTACTGCTTTTTTTATAGGCTCATCATTAAGATAAACATTAAGTAAAATCCATGAGCGAGCGCGTACACGATCTTGCGTAGGGTTATCAGTAGGTTGCGGTTGCGTCTCCTGGTATTTATTAAAAACTCTTTTGAAGTCTGTTACCTGGCGCAGTGCCGCTCTAATTTTCACCGCGTTCTTTGCCGCTAAGCGCCCATCTGCCTTGAGAGCGCCCTCAATCATGTTAGATAAGCCTTAGCCAGCGCTCTAGCGGTATCTAAATCACCATCAAAAGCACAACGGTTAAGCGCATCTCCCACAATTGGATCAAGTGATTTGAACTCAAATAATCTTGCGCGCTTACCCTTAGCCGCCCATTTCATAAATGCTTTTACTTCTGTGGCTTCTTCATCTTCAGGTTTTACCTCTGTTGAAGGTTTTTGCTCAAGAGGATTAGGAGTTGTTGGCGCATCAGGTGTTGCATCAGGGCCACTCAATGTTGGAGCAACTGAAGCAGTAGCCGCATCAATCAATCCATCAGGCGAGAACAAATAAACAGCCGCTCCGCTTACAAGAATTGGCATGTCAGCCTGCGGTGTATCAAGCAACGGCAAACCAAGTTCTGATCTGCGTTCATTAACTGACTTACCCGCAGATGTAACTTCAATTTGGTTCTTGCGCGCATTTTCTTCTGTGTCCATACGCTGTGAAGTCATAAGTTTGAATTCAAGTTCACGCGGCATACCTAAGTATGTGTAAGAAAGATTTGTAAGTTGTTTAGAGATCCAGTTAGCAAGAGGCCCAATACCTAACGCTTCACCATTTTCTGCTTGTCCTTCTGAGAAACCAGCCCCACCTAATCCGCTCTTTGGTGAAAAACCAATTTCCGCAGGTTGTACGCCAAAGTGACCGCAAATAGAAGTAACTAAATAATCATCAAGTGTGTCTTTGAATTTCTCGCCATAACCTTCATTGACGATAGGTGTAAGACCCTTTGGCAATAGGCGAGCGCGCTTGCGTTGCTCTGTCTGCCCTGCAAGGTCATCATTGAGAATACGCTCATAAGCAAGCAAGAGATCTGGGTTAGTTCCCCAATCCTCATCAGTTGTAAACATAAGTTCAGGCATTACGCCATCTGTGTACTCTGCTCTAATCCATTGTTGGCGGCGCAAATAAATGTCAGCAAGTGGTAGCGCTCGCTCTACTGGGCTAAATCCATAAACAGTTGTTGAGCGGCGATTGCGCACCATGTAAGCCAATTGATCCGCAGTAAATTCACCATCTGCTTTTGGATCTTCTTCTGTTGCGGCAAACTCTGACCGTGGGAAACCATAAAGAATTTGTTGGAACGCGGCGTTAGGTGGCAATGGGCGCATACCGCGGTCATCAATAAGTGGCTTGATTGTTGAGCCATCAAGAATTTGAAAACCGTAAAGATCTCCACCTACTGTTGGCTGTGGGTAAACAGCCAAAGCATCAATTACAAGAATGTCCTCAACCGCAATGTTAATCCAATCCTGCCATGTGTAACCATTTGCTTTGTCAGGGTTTTCCCAAAATGTACGCAAGCGGTTAATTTCATCTGTGTACTTTTCGCGGGCCTTCGCCATAGCGCGCACATGATCTCCGCCTGACTCTGCGGCAATCTTTTCTGATGCGTCTGAACCAAGAACAATGTCAAAATCTAAACCGTTCATCTTTGATTTAGTTACTTCAATGCAACGGCGTAAAATGTCAATGCTATCGCCAGCGTCTCTTAATGTTGAAAATGGAACTAAACGCGTTGGAACAATGTTGATGTTCTGAGCAACCTGGTACTCATAACGGCGCGGTTCAGGGCGGCCTGTTGCGGGGTTAATTGGGTTAATCGCACCAGGGATAATTGGATTGCCTGGGCCAAATGGAACTGTTGCGCTAAATGGTGCGCGTGGGAGTGCGACATTGTTGCCGTATGTCTGTTGCATTGCTAAACCACTTTGGGCCATAAGTTGATCAGTGCCAACTGTTGTAGCACCCGCGGGCAGGTTAGGGCCTTTTTCAATGTCTTGAGTTGCTATTGCTCTTGCGATACGGTCACGCAGACCCATGCGTATCTCCCTTGTTATGCCCCTTGTAAATCAGGCGTGTTGTAATGATAGCGATTTTTGCAACTTCATGTATTGTAAGGTTTATGAACTTAGTAGAGAAGGCAGTTCAACACGGTGGCAAACTTGCGCCCTTAGTAATCCCTCACGGATTAACTAGCGGCACTGGGCTAATGAACCCATCAATCTTTATTGATGACAAGGGCAACATTCTTGTGAACTTACGCCATGTTAATTACACGCTATACCACGCAGAAAATGAGCAGAAGTTTCCTAGCCGATTTGGGCCACTGTCCTATCTGCACCCTGAAAAGGATCGCCGCTTAGTTACGGTTAATTATTTGTGCCGCCTCAATGATAATCTTGAGATGACTCACCACGCCAAAGTGGATACATCTGAATTAGATGTTGAACCTATTTGGGAGTTTGTGGGTGAAGAAGATTGCCGCGTTGTGCAGTGGCTAGATGATTATTACTTAGTAGGCGTTCGCCGTGACACCACAACCAACGGCGTAGGCCGCATGGAGTACAGCCGTATTGAGATTGATTGGGATAACTGGGCAGTCAAAGAGGTTAGGCGTGTACGCATCAAAGCCCCTGCGCCTGATACTTCTTATTGTGAGAAGAATTGGATACCTGTCCTTGATAAGCCTTACCACTTCATTAAATGGACAATGCCAACAGAATTAGTTTATGCCAACCCCATCAGTGGAGAGTGTGAACAAGTTTTCCATAAGCCAACAGCGCCAGCGCCCAAAGATCAGCGTGGATCTAGCCAGGTCATACGGTGGGGCAACATGTACATCTCAATTACCCATGAGGTAGATCTATTTAAGAATTACCTCAAGCAAAAAGATGCCATTTACCGTCACCGTTTAGTGTTATGGGATCAAGAACTAAATGTTGTAGGGCTAAGTAAAGAATTCTCATTCTTAGATGCTCGCGTTGAGTTCTGTGTAGGCGCGGCGGTTCACAAAGGTAACCTTTTGGTGTCTTTTGGTTTCCAGGATAATGCCGCTTTTGTCTTGCAAGTACCTGGTGCAGTAGTAGAAGATTTAATTATGGAGGCATTAGCGTATGAGAATTGAGCAGTTAGTTGTAGAACTATCTAAAGATCCATTTAATCCAGCGCTCAATTTTGATGTAGCAGTTGAATACGAAAAGCAAAACCAAACAGCATCAGCCGTTTCTTTCTATTTGCGCACCGCAGAGTACGGCCATGAGTCACACCCCACCCTGGTTTATGCGTCACTTCTCAAAGCGGCCCATTGTTTTGATGATCAGAATGACCGCCAGGCCACTGTGAGCAACTGTTTATTGCAGGCCGTGGCTTATCTGCCATACCGTCCTGAAGGTTATTTCCTTTTGGCGCAGTTCCATGAGCGTTTAGGCCAGTGGCAAGAGTGTTACACCTGGGCAAACATTGGATTGCACAACCATCTCCATTCACCGCTTCCTGTCCATGTTGGTTATGAAGGCCGTTATGTATTGTTATTTGAAAAGGCTGTGAGTGCCTGGTGGATAGGGCGCAAAGATGAAAGTATTGAATTGCTCAAGCGTTTAGAACAGATGGAAATAGATCTAGGGTATTTGTCAGCGGTAAAACATAACCTTGAAAGGATAGGCAATGCTTCTGTTTGATGTTGGGGCTAATCGCGGTGATGCAACACTTGCAGGGTTAGAACAGGGATACCGCGTAATAGCCTTAGAAGCCGCTCCACGCGTGTTTTCAGAGTTGGTTGGTAACTTCATTTACAACCCTAATGTTGTGCCTCTCAGAATGGCAGTCAGTGACAAAGATGGCGAGCGCTTGAAGTTCTATGAGGCAGATGAAGATGGCCTTAGTTCGCTTAATCAAGATTGGCTAACCAAAGACGGCATGCCATACAAAGGCAAGCCTCACCGTGAGGTAGAAGTAAACACAATCACCATTGATGCGCTCGCAGATAAATACGGAAATCCTGACTTAATCAAGATTGATGTTGAAGGTGCAGAGTGGCAAGTGATGAAAGGCATGACACGCCATTACGGGGGCATGATTTGTTTTGAGTGGACATTTGAAACCATGCACCAACATGAGGATCAGTTAGATTATTTATTTACCCTGGGTTATAGAGAGATGGCCGCGCAATACATTGTGAACCATTTAGAAGAACCGCAAGTGTGGGGCAACATGCAATCAAACAATGTCAATCAATTAAATGCGTGGCATCAACTTACATCTGATGAATGGATAGACGGCGGTTGGAAAATAGCCAACTTACGCCCTACCGCAGATGTAGGTATGTTGTGGGTTCGTTAGGAAATGTCTCCAACAATTGTAAAGTTGTTAGAACTTGTACAAAGAATTGATGCGGAACTGTACTGAGCGCGTAACACTGGGCTTGCAGATCCATTTGATGTAAATGTCACACCGCTTGCCACGATAGAAACCGCACCTGCACCAATACGCTGTACATAAATAACCTGTCCAGTTGTAAATGTATTAGCGGGAACAGTGATGTTTGCAGTACCGCTTTGTGTAACCCATTTGTTTACATCTCCTGCAACCAATGTGTAAGCAATTGATTGCGCGTTAAATGTAACTGTTGGGAGCGTTCCAGTAGTTCCCTGTGTACCCAAAGTTCCTTGCAAGCCTTGAGTTCCAGTTAATCCCTGAAGTCCAGTTGTGCCTTGAACTCCCTGAGTACCTTGCGTTCCCTGGCTACCAGTTGTTCCCTGTGTACCAGTAGCACCCTGAATACCAGTTGTACCCTGTGTACCTTGAATACCAGTATCCCCAGTAGTTCCCTGAGTTCCAGTTAAGCCTTGAGTACCAGTGATGCCTTGAATTCCCTCAGTACCTTGTGATCCAGTAACGCCCTGAGTTCCTTCTAAGCCCTGAGTACCTTGTGTGCCTTCAATACCCTGTAAGCCTTCAATTCCCTGAGTTCCCTCAAGCCCTTGAGTGCCTTGTGTTCCAGTAATTCCCTGAACACCATTAACACCTTCAGTACCCTGCGCACCAGTTGTTCCTTGTGTGCCGTTAATACCACCAGTGCCTTGAATTCCCTCAAGTCCTTGCACACCCTGCGTACCTTGTGTACCAGTTACGCCTTGTAAACCTTCTAAGCCCTGAGTTCCAGTTGTACCCTGTGTACCTTCATGGCCCTGAATACCTACTAAACCTTGAGTTCCTTCAGTACCTTGAATTCCCTCAAGTCCTTGAGTTCCATCATGACCCTGAACTCCTTGTGTACCTTGTGAGCCAGTAACACCCTGAATTCCAGTTATGCCCTGAACTCCCTCAGTTCCTTGAGATCCTGTTGTTCCTTGAGAGCCTTCTAAGCCTTGAATTCCCTCAGTTCCCTGAATACCAGTTAAACCTTGAGTACCAGTAAAGCCTTGAGTACCTTCAGCCCCTTGAATTCCATCTAAACCTTGAGAGCCTGTAATTCCCTGAGCGCCAACAAGTCCTTGCGTTCCAGTTGTGCCTTGTAATCCTTCAAGGCCCTGAGTTCCTTGAGAACCAGTAGTTCCTTGCGCTCCTTCAACGCCTTGCAAACCTTCTGCACCTTGAATTCCAGTTGTTCCTTGAATTCCTTGCAATCCAGTAGTTCCTTGAGCGCCAACAGTTCCCTGCGCACCAGTAACTCCTTGAACACCAACGCTTTGAGTAATAAGAGAAATGTTATGATTATTGGCAAAGTTTGTTGTGCCTGTTCCGCTTGAGTCTAAAAGTGCAACAGGAAAAGTGAAATAACTATTAGGAACATTTGTAGGTGTGCCGTTTACTTGCCATTCTTGATAATTAGCAGAGTCATTTCTATCTTGAATGAAGAAAATGTCACCATTTTTAATGTTTGCTAACAGAAAATCAATGTCCACATTTGCATTTGTTAAATGAGATACATAAATGTTTGTTGCAGAAATTTGCGTGGCGTTATTCCATTGAATGTCACCAGCAACAGGTGGTGGAGTTGTTGAACTTGTATCGGCTAAGTAATCAAAAATAGATGATGATGTACCGCTTGCGCCAGTATTACCTTGAATTCCCTGAATACCGTTTAAGCCTTGCGTACCAGTAATGCCTTGAGCGCCTTCTAATCCCTGTGTACCCTGCGCTCCTGTTGCACCTTGAATTCCAGTTATTCCTTGTGTACCTGTTACACCCTGAACACCATTTACGCCCTGTGTTCCTTGTGTACCTTCTGCACCCTGAATTCCATCAGTTCCTTGTGATCCAGTTGCGCCCTGAATACCAATTAAACCCTGTGAACCTTCAAGGCCCTGTATTCCTTCAATTCCTTGTGCGCCAATAGCACTTTGAATTCCTTGTGTACCTTGCGCACCTTCTAAGCCCTGCAATCCGTCAAACCCTTGAATACCCTCATTGCCTTGAATACCCTGCGTTCCCTGAGTACCAACAGCGCCTTGAATACCTGTTAAACCTTGTAAACCATCATGTCCTTGAATTCCTTGTGTTCCCTGCGTACCAGTAACACCCTGCAAACCCTCAATACCTTGTGTGCCGTCATGACCTTGTATGCCCTGAGTTCCTTGCGCGCCAGTATCGCCTTGAATACCGTCTAATCCTTGAGAACCAATTGTGCCTTGCGTTCCTTGTGTTCCTTGAGCGCCTGTTAAACCTTGAGCGCCAGTATTACCTTGAACACCATCTAAACCTTGTAATCCAGTAACTCCCTGTGATCCAGTTTCACCTTGAATACCAGTAACGCCTTGCGTACCTAATGCACCTTGTACGCCAATTAAACCTTGAACACCAGTTGTACCTTGAACTCCTTGCGCACCAATAGTTCCCTGTGTACCTAATGTTCCTTGTGTTCCTGTTGCACCTTGCACACCTTCAGTGCCTTGAGAACCAGTAGATCCTTGCACACCAACTAAACCTTGTGTACCTGTTGCTCCTTGTGTGCCAACAGTGCCTTGAGCGCCACCAGTTCCTTGTGTTCCGTTAAATCCTTGCGCACCAAAATCACCTTGAATACCAGTTTGGCCTTGAATACCTGTTGTTCCTTGCGCACCCTGTACGCCTTGTAAACCAGTAGTTCCTTGAGTACCAGTTGTACCTTGTACGCCTTCTAAACCTTGTGTTCCTTGTGCCTGGTTAAATCCACCGCCTTGTAAACCTTGTGTGCCTTGTACGCCTTGAGCCGCCGCCGCACCACTCATGCCTTGAATACCTTGAGCGCCTTGTTGCCCCATAGGGCCAGGTGTTACAACAATGACATTAGGAGTTCCAACAGGGTTTGGATTGTTAAGAAAGTTATTTGGGTTGTATGTCATCTTGTCACCTCTGCGTTTACATTTAATTCACCTTGTACAAGCCGTGTTCTTACACCAGTAGGTGATGTTATCTCTAAATCATAATAATACGGGCCTGCAATTATTGCCGCTGTTTGTGCCGCTGTTGCGCGAACTGCAAGAGTTCCGCTAGGCCCATCAATTGTAATGCCACTTGTCTCTGTAAGCGTTAAAACTGCAACGGTGTCATTAGGTAATGAACGCAACTGCATACGGGCTGTGTAGCCAGTAATGTCCACTGCGCTTAATGCGTCTCCGCCTTGAATGTACAAACCTTGTGCCGCATTTGTAACTGTAAATTGTGTTGATGTGCGTGAGGCAATCGTGACATTGCCTAAGTTGTATTGGCTAGGCAAAATGCCTTCAATGTAAACAGTTTGCCCTGCGCTAAATCCGTTTTCTGCGGTGTATGTAACGGTTGTTCCATTGCCTACTACATTTGTAATCGTTGCAGGTTGTGTGTACAAGAAATTGCGAAACCAATCAGAGCCTTGATCAATGATTGAGTTGTAATTGTCAGCCATTACGCTCCTTGTGCCACCTCAGAATTTGTCACAATCATAGCGCTTCTACACGCTGAACAATGTGTAAATGATTTAGGCATTGGCAAGCCACACTTAGGGCAATGATTAGCAATAGCGTTAAAGTAATTACTAACCGTAACTTTTCCTAATAAATCACTAAAGCCCTGCACCATTGCATCAATGCGGTCAGGTGAATTTGGTTCATCAACAGTCCAGGTACACATCTGATCTTCTAACTCTGCAAACTCTCCAATGTGGTGAATACGGCCCTGCTCATACATAGCCGCTACTGGTTCTGCTCTGAGTTTCTTACCCACATGCGCTCGCACTTCTCTAATTGGCAAGGTAGGCCGTACTTGCTTTAGCACTGCGCCCACCATGTCACCGCCCTGGTTTACTTCAACCAAAACAGCATCAGCCTTGTATGCGTCAAATAGTTCTACTGCCTTTGTAGCCCACTGCAACGGTGAACCTCTAAATGAGTAATCACCAAGCACATAGCCCTGGCCATCTGAGGTAGATCCAACAACAACAATTCCTGTTTCATCTGACTTCTCTGAGTTAGTTACGGCAGGATCAACGCTTACAACAATGCGGGCCATAGTTGGGGCTGTTGCAATGCGTGTGCGGTCAATCAATCCTCTAGTCCACAATGCGCCTTCAACATCATCAAGGATTTCTCCATAAAGTTCCTGGCGGCCTAATCGTGTTCCGTTGTAACGGGCTTGTAATTCCATCAATGCGCTAGGGGCTAGATTTGCCGCGTTATCAAATGTGCTTCCCCTGGTGATTACTACTGAGCCATCTGTACGGCCTGCAAGCATGCGTATCAGGGCCGTAGAACGCGGTGTAGTGGTAACAATGACCCGCGGCTTTTTACCCAGGCGTAGGCCAAACTGCAACTGATCCCAGGCATCTTGATAGCGCCATGCACCTAACTCATCACACCAAGCACCATGATGCTGTGGGCCACGGAAACGCTCAGGGTTATCTGCGCTAAATAGTTTTATGCGGCTACCGTTCTTGAGCAGGATCTCACCAATAGAACGGTTGTAATTCTGAAGCATCTGATAGCGCTGAAGTATTGCAACAATGCCTGACTCACCCTCTGCACATGTATCTCTTGCATCTGAGAATGTAGGAGCAACAACAGCCCATCTAGTTGCGGGTTGAATGATTGCTTGCCAGGCTATTTCTTCAGCGCCTAATCTTGTTTTGCCAAATCCACGGCCTGCCATTGCAAGCCAAATGTTCCAGTCACCTTCAGGCGGTAGTTGTTCCTTCCGCGCCAGTTTGTTCTTCCATACCCAACGGCTCGCCTTGATCCGTGAGTTCTGTGATGGTTGCAACCCCTCCAATTGATGAGGCTTCAATAATTCTTGCGACTCGTTCAACTTCTCTGTCCAGGTCTGATCCGTCATAAGTAACCACCTCTGCTTGTACCTTCAATGGTGCATCTAATCCCAGTAACTTTGCGCGTTTATCAATTACGCGTAAAACAAAATCTGCCGCTCTTAGATTGCCAGCCACCGCAGGTTGCCAGTAGGTACGCTGAAGATTATCCAGGCGATCTAATTCGAGTTCACGGTGTTCTTCTATCGCCGCAACAGGGTGACGCGTAAGAGCGCGCTTGTAAGCCTTTACAACGCCTGCAATGCTCATGTCCACCATTACTGCTATCTCACGCCACACATAACCTTCATGGCGCAACTCAATTATGGTTGTTTCTTTTTCTACTAAATTACGCGTATTTTCTACCATAATGTGTTCATGTTAATGTTTGAAAAAGTTTACTGCAAGTTGAATTACCTGGCTTTGAGGTTACTACTGGTAACAGACGGTATCCATAATTCTTCTTCTTCTGAAGGAAAAAGCGTTAATAAATTATCATTCAAATCTATTTGCCATAAATTTATGTCGGCTGAAGCCTTAAAGCCTACATGGTTAATCATTCCCTTTTGCCATACACCGTACTTATTAAAACCTAATGCCTTCCAAAAATTATTACTTTCTAAGTCTGTGCGGCATCTCAGCCTTGTGCCTGTTCTCTGAAAAGTTTGGCAAAAATCTTTTACAACGGCTATAAGCGCAGAACCGTAATCTAATCGTCTTGCGTCATCTCTGACTGCTATCTGTTGAATTCGTGTGTAGGTGTGGTGGCCTTTGCCTGGTGTTAAAAGAATGTATCCAACAGGGTCATTGTTCTTTTCGCAGATAAATACAACAAAATTTCTTTCGCCGCCAAAAACATACTTATCCCACACGGTTTTTTGAATAAATCCAACAGCATAAGAATTATCTTTTTGTAATTTATCAATAAACATAATGTCAATTTCGCGGGCATTTCTTACAACTAAGTCATCTTTTTGATACAAAACATTTATTAATCCTGTTGCGCAATCAAATTTGCCTAAATTCATTTTGCCCCCCTAGTTGTGAACAAAACCCCTACTCGTTGTGAATAGGGGCTGTGTCCAGCACTCAACCCCACGGTGGGGTCAGGTACGCGTAACTTATCTAATTCCTAGCGACATTGCAACTACTGCAATAAACAAACTCAAAACAATAAAAAGCAATACTCCATCAAACGGTGTGTTGTTCATGGCTTACCTGTTCTTACAAGATTAAGACGCGCATCAAGCAAATCATCTAATTGTTCTGTAAGCATCTCTTTTTTGCGCCAATCCATGCGGTTGCCAAATTCATCTGTTTTAAGCATGGCGTAAACATGACTCAGACATTCATCTATCTGAGCCACGGTTACTTCTTCTTCAATAACAATCACATGAAGATGTTAGCCTTGATTACGCTCCTGGCGCTTTGAAAAGTAGTTTTCAACATCTTCTCTTGTGTAGAACACATTACGGCCTGACTTCTGCACCCATGTAAGTGTCTTGCGGTGCTGTATCTGTCGCAAGTTATTTAATGTAATTCCTAAGCGTTCGCATACTTCAGCGGCGCTCATTAGATTTTCTACCACGGTGCGGCCTCCTGTGTCTTTGGCTTGCCCAGTCTAGGTATTAAGCCAACTTCTCTTGCTGAAATTTCCATTGCTGTTTTTTCATTACCTTCTTTGTCGTTGTAAGTTTTTTGTTCTAACTCACCAACAACTAAAACACTGTCACCTTTTCTAAAAGTATCTGCAACCGCTTCAGCCTTTGTGCCAAAAACAATTACTTTGAACCATGTTGTTTCGCCATCTTTCCACTCACCATTTACTTGTTTGCGTGGTGTGTAGGCCAATGAAAAATTACAATACGCTGTGTTGTTCTTTGAAAACTTTAAGTCAGGGTCACTGCCTAAATTACCTTTTACGCTTATGTTCATCAATCACCTTCCATCATTACGGCCTCAGTGCCGTCATCTTGTAGTAATACAATTGAACCATCAGGCTTCACAAAAGGAAATTCATGTGGCTCTCTGTATGAAGGCACAATCCAACCCTTTTGTTCTGCGCTTGCAGGCTTGAGGTGAATACTATCGGTTTTTAGATTATGGCAACCGTGATGTATCAAGATGAGGTTGGAAACGGTGTCTTTGCCGCCCCTTGATTTCAGTTTGCGGTGATGTAGGGCCATGTTCTCAACTAAGCCAGGGCCACCGCAGACTTCGCAATAGCCATTAGCCCTGTTAATTACGGTAGCAACAACCTTCTTATCAATCGCCATCTTCTTCGTCATCTTCCCAATCAGTAGGATTGACCGTAGGAAGATCAACGCGTAACGGCAGGCCAAATGGTGATGTTATACTCATCAATACCAACCTCCGTGTAAGTCAGGCCCAGCCTGTTTTTTCCAAAATTCCCACGCCCCGCAGGGTGTGGAATAGCGTTTGTACACATAGCGCAAACCTGCCTTGATTTGCGTGTAAGCGTCTTTGGGCATGTAAGGGTACTTGTAATTTTTCCATGTGGACGGCAAAAATTGAAACAGCCCAAACGCTCCTGATGAACGGTTAAGCGCATTGACGCGCCACCCGCTTTCCTTGTAAAGCAATTTTTCCAGGCAGGCAAATTGTTTGTAAGGGTCAGGATAATTCTTCTTCACCATTTCAAGTGCAATGACTTTTGGCGGCATTTGATGCAACTGTAATTTAGGTGCTTGAGCCGCCGCAGGTGAAGCAAACACAATTCCTACCGCTAATGCGGCGCTTAAAAGGATTTGTGTTAAGCGCTTCAGGCTTTAGCCTTTCGCCAACTTTCTACACACTTCGCAAGCGGCGTGACCATAAACCCAACTACCGCAAATACAACGATTAACTAAACTGTCCATTTCTTTACCCCTTTCAGGTTATTTTTAGGACTGCTCTATTTTATAGCAAATCTCACTAATTACAACGCCCAAAAGGGTTACAATAATTACGCTTGCAATAAACATCATTCTTCTTCCTCCTGTGGCATTAAGTTGATTTTTGCTTGAATTACATTTGCCCTACTTAGTCGTAGTCCTTCTACAAAACCCATGTATCGCTCACGGCTTTCAGGTTCAGCCAACTTTTGCGCTACATACGGGCTTTCAATCCAGGTTGTTAAAACATCTTCTAGTGGTTCAAGATGGTTTTTGATTATTTCTTCAGGTGTCATGGGTATCTAAAATCCTTACACCATTGAGACATTTCTTCTAACGGCACTTTGCACTGCTCAGGTGTTGTTATGTCAAATAGCCAATAAACAATTACGGCTATGGCAATACCTAAAACAATTTTGCCCCTGCGTGTCAATCTAGCGTTTTCCATTGCTTGCCTTCCTTCTAAAGTATTCGTGACCTGCGCACCACTCGCACTCACATAAAATACTGCCATCTTCTTGTTGGTGGACAATTACAAAATTAGCGGGTGAGCCATGAGTTCCGCACCATACGCAACTAGGCTCGTTGTTTATAAACATTGTGAATTTGTGGGTTCATGTCAGCCAACCTATCTTGAACTTCAAACAACACTTGTTCGCGTTGCATGCCGTTAATCATTGACTGACTTTTGTTAATTGGAATTACAAAGTCATTCCACTCAACTGTTACCTCTACCTTGAACTTCATACCGTCATGCCTATCTTTGGAAAGTAATTACCTGGTTGTTCTTGATTTGGCGTTGGTGCGTAATACTGAAACTTCTTAAGTTCTGTTACACACTCAAAACACACATGCTTGCCGTTTAACAAATTTAATCCTAAATAACTGTTTCTGTCACATAATGCACAATTCATTATTTTGCCTCCCTTGTAATTGTGAACTTTTTGTTGCTGTGATAAGAACGCACAATTTTGCTTTGACTGCTCCATTGCAAAAGCAAATGATACTCAGAGGCTTTCCACGCTTTAGTTATTTCAACTAATGTGCGGCAGTAACCGTCAATTAAAATTACATCACCTGGTTGTAATTTTGTTGTTGTGACTGTCATCATCATAATTAGCAACCTGCCTTTGGAGTCAGACGCGCAACTAACGCGTGTAAATGGTCTGTGTTGTTTCCTTTTGCAATGTATTGATTGACCAATACAGCCAAAAATGCCGCATCATTCATGTCAATTGAAATTGTTGGAACTTTAAAATCTTCTGCTGTTGCTACTCGCATAATTAGTTACCTACCTTTGCATTGTGGTAAGCCCAAAACTTATTTTGCTTTGCTTTAGTTTGTGTTTGTAAAAAAGCAATTAACTTGTTCCAGTCATTATCAAACTGTGTGCAACCTTGAAGCGCATAAGAAAAATCAGGAAATTCTGAAATCTTTAATACATTTGTAATTTTTGTTAATGTAGCCATTTTGTCTTGCCTCCCTGTCGGTGAACCATTCACCTTATGAAAGAAAGATTACACCCATAATCAAACTTGTGTCAAACATTTTGACACTATTTTTGCAACTATTTTTGTGGCGTTTGTCACACCCTAAGCGGGCATTTTGGCCCACATTTGAACCCAAAGCCCAGGGGTAATCCCATACTGCTTTGCCGCCGTCAGGCGTACAACCTGCCCGTCATCACGGTAGGCAATGGCCGTAAGGCCGTCTAGGACTGCTCTGACCAGTTTATCCAGGTCAGGGGCTACTGACGGCTCAGG
>Ga0208975_1000714_pt1 | contig 15333 bp, 19 predicted proteins | sample GreLakmeER78MSRF_FD_187700 | JGI IMG/M metagenome (GOLD analysis project Ga0208975, IMG submission 187700) | Freshwater lentic microbial communities from great Laurentian Lakes, MI, USA - Great Lakes metaG ER78MSRF (SPAdes) | ecosystem: Environmental > Aquatic > Freshwater > Lake | place: Great... | reverse complement strand
GTACCATAAAGAGAATCTCCAGAAGTAAAAGGAGCTTTAGTATTACCATACTGAAAGTCAAGATAGAATACAAGACCTGCAGGAAGGTTCATCGGCTGTACAGAAACAAATTCTTTAGCAGCGATTTGACCAAAGATCTTACGTACTAAAGGAAGAGCTACGCCAGCCCACTGCTCACCATTACCAGAGGTAAAGGTTGCACCACCAGAGTTTGCATTACCGTTAGTAGAAGAAGATTCAACTACAAGCTGTTTAGCTTGGTTTTCGAGAATTACGGCCATGTTATTGGCGTCGTAATCATGTAGGCCCTCGAGAAGACCTGACCTGCCCCACTTTTTTGCAAGACGCTGAGCAACACCATGTTGATCAGAGAATGCAGTACCAGCGGATTCAGCCAAAAGGGATTGAACTAAATTTGCCATTTTGTTATTAATTTAATTTTTAGGTTTTTTTTACTTAATACCTGCAAGTTTCTGCCACCTACCCATTGTATTATCTTGATTGATAATAGGTTGTTTAGGAGCTATACCTGCAGCTTGTGATGCAAAACCAATTGATTCTTTAAGTTGTTTCTTAGCTTCAAAAGACTCTTTTAAAGTTTCGTAAGTGTTCTTAACTTCTGTTACAGATGAAGCGCGGTCAAGAGCATTAACTACTTTTACTTTTTGAGACTCAGTTAAAGTTTTAGATTTAAACAACTTGTTCATGTAGAGATACTTTGCGTTAAGCAAGTTAACCTCTTGAAGACCTTGACGGAGAGTCTGAATAGTAGCTTTAGCTTCTTCAAGCTCTTCTTCTACTTTTTCTTTGTCTTTGTCTTCTTTTTTCTCTTGCATAGAAGGACTTTGTTTGCCAGCAGCATATCCTGGAGTAGGATGCTGAGGATTTTCCATGCCTTCATTTTCGAGTTCGGCAAGAATTTCGTCGAGAGAGATTTCAGCTTCGGCTTCAGAATCAGCATCGGCTTCGTCACCAGCAAGACCTAAGTCTTGTTGACCGCCAGCCATTACAGATTGAAGAACTTGTTTAAGATCACCTAAAGTAATATCGATCACTTTAGTTTCATCACCAACCATGTCTTCTTCACCTGCCATTGCGTCTTCTTCGCCTTCATCGCCATCTTCTTCCTCAGCTTCGTTTATAGCCTCTTCTGTTTCTCCGTAAGCTTCATCTTTCATATGATCAGCTTCGCCAACATTAGAGAGCTCTTCTAGTTGAGCAAGAATTTCTTCTAATTCTGCTTCGTTGATGTCAAGACTTTCGTCCTTTTCACCATACATTTCGTCTTGCATTTCTGGATGCATTGCCTCTTCTACTTCTTCAACTTCATCGATCTCTTCAACCTCATCTAACTCTTCAGATAGTTTAAGGCGAAGCATCTCTTGAATTTTAGGTTCGAAAGCTTCTTCAAGGGCGGCTTTGGCGTTAGCCATAGCACTAGCTCTTAAAGCTTTAGCATCAAGAATAGCGTCTTGATAAAGATTACTCATGTCAATAAATTTTTTCGGAATTGCTTATTAAATAGAAAGCAATATAAGGATTGTATTCATTAGTGCCATATTAGATTATGACACATATGCAATAAATATCTATATTTTTGTATAAATTAGAGTAGAAGTAAAAATAAAAACTCAACCTTACGGGGTTGAGGTGGTTTTGCATCGGTCTAAGAATGCTACACCGCGTGATCCTAAAGGTAGCACGCTATGATATACAACAAACTCCTGACTGTGAACAAATAATATCAGAAATAAGTTGATTAACTCTGCTTATTGGTCTAGTAATATTATAATCTATAGACTCTCTTAAACCTCCAACTGGCTTCATATACGCACCATAAGTTGATGGTGTAGAGACAAAGTCCCAGCAAATAAGATCAAGATCATCTTCTACTTGTACTAAACCTTCACCAATAGGAGTAACAGAGCCCATAGCTCTTGAAGATATTCCAACAGTAATATTGTTTCTAAATAACTCTTTTAATATATTACCTGATGGTGTTGGTAGTATTTCAATGTCACCATATAGATCTTTACCATTCCAATAAAGATTAACTATATTATGACTAACATTTTTAAGGTTAATTATACTAGACTCAGGATGATCTAACTCTCCTAAAGCTCTATTCTCAGCAATTGGTCCTGCTATATACTTAGTAACTTGCTCAAACAAGGTCTGATACGGATATATCCTTCTATTAGCATTAGGCTTATCACAGGCTTGTACTAAACCAGATACTACCATGTTACCATTAGAAAGTCTTTTAGCCTCATTCAAAGATTGTTGAGTAGGTTGGAAAGCACTATATTCTATTAAGAGTTGTTTATTCATTATTTACGTATAATATCTATTTGTTGGCCTGGTCTTATATTAGGATCAGCTTGTGCTATTTTATCTATTTGAGGGCCGGTTGCTGATTTTGCTACTACTAAGGCTTTAACTTCTTTTAACTTCTTTATAGCTTTTTTTAACTTGCCCATCTTCTCTTTATCTCCATTATGCTTAGCTATATATTTTTTAATAGCTTCTCCAAAAGGCCTACCTTTCCAAGAATCCCATGGACTATTGCTAGCCGGCTTTTCTAAGCCTGCAATATCAATATAGGTATAATTCATTCCAGTAGAATATCCAGCCTTAATCCTACGCTGATCTATCTTTAATGAATCTATCCTAATCTTTTCATTATTATCTACAGCAATAGCTTCATCACCTACTTTAAATTCTATCCCTTGAGGACCAATAGCTCTTTGGCCATCTTTATTCATCTTGTATCCTTGGAGGAGTGGTCCATCTAAACCTGGCAGACTTTTATCTTGCCCTGGAAATATACCTTCTTCTTGCTGCTTTTTATCAGTAAAATGTTGTACTGTATTAGCCTGATAATCTTTTAATGAACCATCAGCCATTTCAATAGTAAAGGTACTACCAATTATTTCTGTTATTTTACCAGAACCCTCTGGTGTATGTACTTCTGACCCTACATGGTATTTCCAGTGTGAGTCTTCGTTAATTTGATCTTTTTTTTTAAGGGAATCAGTAAGGGCTTTTAAGGCAGTTTCTTTAAGAGCCTTAACTTTAACCTTCTTCATCTCACGATTCTTATCAACGTGATTATTTTTCTTAACCTCTTGGGTTTGAAGTTTAACATCTGCCTTTTCTACCTCTTTAGCATTTGCAAACATATCTTCGTCAAATGCATGAGGGTTGGCTTCAAGCTGTTTTGCTGCTTTATTAAGAGCATTAATGTATGAATCGTTAGTTAACTCTTCTTCTTTGCTAAGCATTTTTTGCACTCCTTTCTTTAAGAAATACGGATTAACTTTATCAACTGCTGGATCTGTAGCTGTGTTAGCGGCTGCTTCACTAATAATGCCTTTGTTCTTAAGGATCTTAACAGCGTCATTGTAAGACGTGATATTGGTTACCCAAGGAAGATTCTTGTCTCTACGAACTTCATAGATAAACCTATCACGGCCAATTTCTCCGGCCTTATGCTTACGATATAATTCAAGTGTTGTCATACTTATAAATATTAGCCTCTTCCTTGTCCACGATAATTTTTTTCTCTTCTATCGTGTTTGTTAAATGATTTCTTTCTTTTGCCTTCTTTCTTTTTGCCAAAACTTATCTTTGACGCATTACCTGTTTGCTTTGCCATGACTTGTTATTTAAACTTTTTAACGTTTTGATTTAAAGCCGAAACCATTTCTTTTATTTTTTCTAATGCCTTTTCAGTGTGCATTTTATATTTAAGACCATCTTCACCTTCAGAAAGTTCCATTTTTAGGCGGCTTACGTATTCAAATAGTCTATTAATTTCTTGTACTTTCTTTTTTACTTGACGAATGGCTTGATGGAATTGATCAGATTTGCCCCTAGTCTTAGTCTCATTCTTAAACTTAGAATAGTTTTCATTTAAAGCATCAGAAAACTCTGTTTTACCTGCTTGTGTCCATTTCCAGTTTGGAAATTTAGCTACTACATCATCAATAGTATTAACTTGTAATTTATTCCATCTATTTCCAGCAGCATCAATTACATTAATAGAAAATGCACCTGTTGCTGGTTCAAAATAAATGTTAGAATCAGTTTTTGTATCTGTACCAATATGAATTTTTTCTTTTACAAAATTATCTAACTCTTCAAACAATTGCTTATAAATAAACCCACCTTTAGATGGGCGGTTAGGTATGGATGGAGCGTCTTTCCAATCGCTTGGTATAGCTTTATTTTCTTTTTTTACTTTTTTTCTAACTACTTTTTTTGTGGCTCTTGGAGCCATTTGTTCACCAGTCCCAGGAGTAAAAGAAGCTCCTGTTCCAGTAACAGACATTTCTTGACGAAGTTTTTGTGTAGCAAACTGGCTATTGAATTTATCCATTAGAGACCTTGTTTAAGTTCATCAATTAAATCACAATATTGGAGGATACCAGTTATTGTTTCATCTTTTATCGATTGATTTTCTTTAATCGGCTTGATGAATTTAACTACCTCGTCTAATTTAATTTTAACAACCTGGTCTTTTGATGACTCTTTTAATTCGATTAATTCTGACTTAATGGATTCGAGTAGATTATTTAGATACTCTCTAAGGTTCTTAGTATCAGATACATTTGTAATATATTCTTTCAATACTTCTTTCTGCCTATCAGACATGTCCTTGTACTTATCATTGAACTTCTCAACAAGTATTTTGTATGCAAGAAGTCTGATCTCTTTATCTTCTTTCATAAACTCCTGTACTATAGACTTTGGTGCCTTAGCATTATCAAGAGATCTATCAGTAAGATGTTCTAAAAGTGTTATTTTATTTAAAAGGACTTGTTTTGTATCAACAGAAGTTGAATTCTGTGATTCAAATATAGTATAGATTGAAGCAAAAGGCTTATAGTTTTCTACTTTAGCTTTAAAGAAGTTATCTAGATCGTAAGTATGTTTGATCTCCTTGATCAAGTTATACTTTAACTTACCAATCTTTTCAAAATTAAGCTTCCTATACTGTTCGACAATTGTAGATATTAAGATTTCTGCTTTAGCCTCGCTTAGCTTAGTGCTAACTGCAAAGGTATTATATAAGCTGTATTCTTTACCTAACTCTGTGTTGGTAAAATACTTCTTAAGGATCTTAACAGCCTTAGAGTCTTGATTATTAATCAAGTCAGAGGTTGTTTGTCTAACTAGTAGTTCGAATAAAATACCGGTATTGCGATATTTTGAATGTTTTATTCCCATAGTTTTTTATACAAGTCCGCTAGTAATAAATATCTATATATTTAGTCTAAACCATCAATTATATTATTCACACTCAAAAGATCTGGCTCCTCAAATAACTTGACTTTCCTTGATTGATTTTTGCTAAACATTCTTTCTAGAGAATTTTTATTTTTAAGGAATTCTCCCATAGTACTTTCTAGAGCTAAAGGACTTCCTCCTTTGTAATCTACTTTCATATTATCTTCACCTGTTTCAGCATTCTTAGAATAAGCCGCTTGACCAATAGGATCACGACCAAATCTAGAGTTATCGGTACCAATAATAGATGTTACAGACTTAGGACGGCCAGGTTTATTCTCATCATATCCTTGTGGTACATTCAAGATAGAATCGTCTTTTCCACCATACAAGCTTGCTATCTGATGAGGTGTGCCATATGCTTGTCCTGATTCAGCAGGATCATTTCCTTCTTCTAATATTTGATTGTACCTAAACTCGCGCTTCTTATCTTCTACAATCATATCTTCAAGCTCAGCATATTGATCTTCAGAGAAGTGAAATATCTTGTCATAGATAAAGTCTCTTGGAAGCAAGTTTCCTTCCATTGCTTGTTTAGCAAGATCTATTTTTTCTTTAAAGAGAGCAATTCTTTCTTGGTCGTAGATAATAGAAGGGTTAGTAAGAGATAGCGTAAAATTAGCGGCTGATTCATTAGTATATCCATGAGCATACAAATGTACTAAAGCTATTTTAGTTAATTCACTAACAATAATCCTTTGTAACCTTTCAACAGTCCTAGCAAACCTAATGTCTTCTGCGGCAAGCGTTGCTTTACCAGTTAAATCTTTTTCATAACCCATAAAGGCTTTAGGTATCTTAAGAGCTGCAAAAAGTTTCTCTCTAAAGTATGCAACGTCTTCGATACCATTATAATCAAGACCTTTAGCAGTATCAATCCTAGTAGATTGATCATTACCTCTCATAGGAATAAAGAAGTCCTCAAGAAGATTTTGCTGATTATATTTAAGGTTATAATTACCAGTAGTAGGATCGATCAAAGGTGTTTTCTTCATCTTTTGGATCATCCTCTGCATGTAGTTATCAACCTCACCTGGCGGGATAGCTCCTACGTTTACATAAAAGATCCTACGTTCAGGAGCCCTAACGATACGATGAATCAACATAGCATCTTCAATCAATACATACTGCTTAAATAACTTACGACCAGGCTCTAAGTAAGATCTACCATAAGGAAGATAATTAACATCTCCAGTTAAACGGAAGTGCGCCATCTCATAGTTATCAAACCAAATACCAGTATCATTATTCTTTTGTGAACTATATCCTGTAGAAGATGCTAATGTAGCATTAGGATCATATTTAAACCTAACCTCTTGAGGATTATCAGGATTATATCCTTCTTCACGAATAATATTATATGCTGAAAAAGGAATAACATTATAAACTCCGTACTTTTCTGCTATTTCTAATTTGAGGTAGAAGTCACCATATTTAGCCATATTGCGAACCCAAGACCAAAGATTAAATTCAATATTAAGTACAGAATAAAATAAGTTGTAGAGGATTTTCTGGATATTTTCATCAGAAGATCTAATTTGTAATACTTCACCTTGTTCATTTTTAAGTGTACATTCATCTGCTATAATGTCTAATGCTGAACAACAAATCGCATCAGTATCCATAGCATCGTAATCTGCATATATTTGAACTCTAGCAGACTGATAATTCTGTGCTAAGTTAAGGTTTGCACCATAAGCTGTAGAGGTAGTATATACCTTATTGAACCTGTCTACTAATGAGTTAGTTTGAATAACGCCAGACCTTTGAATAGTGTCTGTGTCAAGTACTTTTAACATATCTCCACCTTCATTACGAATAATAACATCTGTGGAGAACAGTCGTCTTAAGGTAGAAAATAAGTTATTTTGTTTTTGTTGTTCTGCCATATTTTTATTTTATAAAAGCCAAGTTAAATCTTGATTAACCTCTCCTTGAGGTGTATTATAGTTCATCACCCAAGGGTTGTCATTATATTTACTATTTGAATTATAAGTGATACTAGTATCTTGAGTCTTAGTAAAGCTATTCAATGCAGCATAAGTTAAATTCTCAGCATTCTTTCTATACCTAAGACTAGTCTCTCTTAAATACATAGCAATAGCAAATGCCATAACTAAATCGTCATTATAACTCTGCATAGCTTGGGCCTTACCATTCTTCCATATAAATACCCTTAACTCTTCTAAAAGCCTTATTGATCTTATGTTAGCTATCTTGTTCTCGATAACATCTCTCATCTTTTCAATAGCTAATGGCCTAGTTTTTTCAGTAGTGCTAAAGCCAGGAACAAGTCCGTCAGCTTTATTATACTTATCTACATATTTAGTAAAGTCCATGTTTTGGTCCTGCTTATAGCTATAGTGAAGGTTATTATATCCTCTTTCAACTATTGTCTGGACAACATCCCAACCTATATTTGCATTCTCAGGCACTAGCAAAGCGTTATTATATTCTGATGCTATACTAAGAAGGATATTTGCATAGTCTCTTGTGTCGACCTGTGCTTTATATTCTGCTACTTGAGTTATCGATTCTATGTCAATTACATGGAAAGCAGAGTAGTCACTACCATCACCACGAGCTACGTCAGCAATCACAGCATAGTATTTCATTGGATCGGGATATTCCCATATCCACAATGCCTTGTCTAGACCACGCCTTTCTATTGGGTCTGAAAGCATATTCTGCTCATACCAACTTAATATTTCTGGTTCTATAACTGTATTACCTGATGTTGCAAAGTCGCAATCACACTCTTGAGCAGCATTACGTTTACCTAATATCCTGTCTTGTTCGTCACGCCATTCCTGATTACGTTCAGGATGAACTGACCATGGAAGAGAAATAGGTAGGAATTTGTTCTCTTGATTTTGTGCTGATAGATAACTCTTGTGAAACCAGTTACCAACACCATTAGGAGTAGATAGAGCCACACAACCACCACCTGTTGCCAAGGTTTGTTGGGCGGCTGTAAAGATTGTTTCAATATTATCAATGAACGCCGCCTCATCTATTATTAGTAGAGATACAGACTCAGAACGTCCTGCATCGCCAGCCGCTGAAACAGCTTTAACTTGTGAACCATTAGCCAGTCTAAGACTAAGTCTATTATCTTCTGATGTTCCTATCTTTAGCCAAGTTGGTAAGTTTTGGTAAGCAAACCTTACTTTAGTTACCATGTTCTTGGCAGTATCTTGCTTAGTTGCAATAACAAGAATATTCTTATCCTTATTAAACAACATCATCCATAATGAATAGGCAGAAACAAGTGTAGAAATACCTAGCTGTCTTGACTTATTTATTATTGAATAATCATGCTTCTGGAATAAGCGGAGTACCTTCTCTTGAAATGGATAAAGGTCGAACATTTGTCGACCTCTTTGAGGGTGCTGGATCATATAGTACTTCTTCATGAAGTATACTGGATCCGTGGCGCACTTTACAAACTCCTCCTTTATTCTTTCTTTTATATTATTTTGTGCGTCAGACATTTTATTTTATGATGAGACCTATTATCGCAGCACCTAATACAACCTTTTGTATTCTATTCCACTTAAGTCTCTTTTCTTGCTTTTTTATATCTTGTTTTAATCCGCTAACTTGTACCTTGTATAACTCTTCTTGCTGTACTTTCTTATCAATAATAGATACATAGTTAACTTCTTTCTCTCTTAATTTAGCAATTACCTCAGCCCTATTCTTTAATGAAGAGTCCATAGTTACAATAACACTATCTTGTGTAATAACTATCTTCTCATTTACTTCCCCCTCTTTAAGATCTACTACGACAGCTTTGCTAACTTCTAATGGTAGGTGAGTTGTATCTTCAGATTTATTAGTATACTCACCACTATATTTAGCCACAAAAAAACTATCTACTTGAGTTGGTGTATACTTTAATGCATCTTTAGCATCTTTTAAGTCTCCTTTTAAATCACCAATCTTAGCTTGTAGCTTACCTGTTTTATCTACTAAATATACATTATCTTCTTCTAATACAGAAATAAAACTTTCTAGTTTGAAATTATCTTTATATATAGAGTCAACTTCATGCTGAAGTGAGTCTATTTTAACTTCAAAAGGCTTAGTATCAAATTTAACTGTATCATAAACAAACGCGTACCAAACAGCTAATAAAGCTAAGAGTATAATTAAACCAATACTAAATGTCTTCTTCATCTGAGTCTAGTTTAGGGTTTTCAACTTGATCTATTTGCTTTTTTAAAAGCTTAAGTCTATCTGGCATATTACCAACTTCTCTTTTATAAGAAGCAACATCTTTCAGTTTAAGATTACCATCAGGCCCTCTTTCTGTATGTTTTGCAATAATAGCTTTTACTTTAGCTTGAAGATCAGCATATTCTTTTTTCTTTTTGTCGATAGTCCTAAAGTCCTTTTCAGAACTTTTCATATCTGTTGCTGATGGCTCTATTTCATCTTCGTCTACTTCTCTAATCTTAGAGATAATAGTAAGATTGTTTTCTGTTAAATACTTTTCTAAGTTAAACGACATTGGAGTCTATTTACTTATAAATATTTACTAGTCTTGTAAATCATCTTTTGGTTCCGGGGTTCTTAGAGGTCTTGATAATTCTAACCACTTTGAATATTCGTACTTAATACCATAAAGGTAGTACTCATCTTGCTTTTCTTGTGCTTTTGAGTATAGGATTGCAGGTCCAGTTACAGAGTGGGGTTTTACCATTCCATTATCATCTTCATAAACATGAATAGTAATACCTTCAATTGTCTTAATAGTTCTATAGACATTATCTTTTTTAGGCATATGTTTAGTTTGCCTTAAATATACAACAAATAGTTGAAATAAAAAAATTTATTTTGCTATATAGTCACACATTATGTGAGATGGGTATATCCCACCTTGTTTATTTCTAATATTTATTTTAAATTTATACTTTTCTGATTCAAATAATACGTCTATTCTCTTAGCATTGCCACTGATACCGCTATAATATACCTTTGTATCTGTCGTTATAGTAGATGCTTTTTCGTTATACTCTTCGTCTAAAAAGAAAAATAAATCTTCTCCTTTGCCAGCTTGAGCATAATAATATCCTGATCCTATACCTGAACTAACTAAGTTTTGCAATTTTGTTATATCCGCAGATATCTGTTTAGGTTTAAATTCACCGACTTCTCCTTTTGCATAATAATTGAATATCGCGCAAAATGATTTGTTATCTATTCCTAATGTTTCTAATAATGCAACACCATTAGCGTTTTTAATCTTTCCTGATTGTATTTCTTCTTTAGGAAATATTTTAGTCACTCCTGAATTGAAAAAAGTTAAAGTTCCTCCGTATTTTGCAGAGATATAATACGGTCCGCCTTCTTTATTTATAGTAATGTCAGTTAAAGTTGCAGCAATACTGTTACCTGAAAAAGATACTTCAGGCCCGTCTCCTAAAAATGTTAACGGTCTTGGTTGATTTTTACTAGCATCTAATTGAATAGTAAAATTACCTTTTTCCAATCCAAACTCCTCGGTTATTTCGCTTATTAATTTAGGATAGCTATAGGCATCTAAATTGTCTTCGTCTAATCCTTTTTTTGATATCTTTTTTAAATCTTCGGCTAATGCTTGTTCAAATTTAGGTCCTTGAGACTTAACTCCACGGCCTCCTCTTGACCCTTCTCCAAATTTAACAGTAAGTCCATTCCACTTAATAATATTATTTATACTAATATCTTGACCTGTAATATTTTTAATCGCAACTATTGCTTTTTTATCTTTTTGGAGTTTTCTTGTTACATTAACAACATTAGGTTTACTAGGATCTAAAGATATAGGATCTTCAATATCTGTAACTGTTTTTAAAACTTTAAATAACGCTTTTATATTTTTGTTTGATATTTCTTTTTCTGATTTTGGAAAATCTGTAAATGCTTCTTTTAAAATGATCTCTAATATTTTAGCCTCTGTTAACTCTTCTCCTCCTTCAGGAGCTGATGTCTCTGCTGGAGGTGTTGGTCCTGCTTCTTCTGTTGGTCCTTCAGCATCTCTAGTACCTTGTTCTGCTCCTTCTGGGCCTTTAGTCTTCAAAGGATTGCCGTTCCTTAACAATCTTGAGATAGCAACCATGCACCTTTCTTTTTCACCAATTGACATCAAATAATACTTCTTGCCTTGTACAGTTGCTTCATAAGCTTTACCCATGAACTGTAAGAAAAAGAATTCACCGTTGTGAAGTACAATCTTAAACGTAGTTGGTTTAGGAGCAACTACATATATACCAGTAATATACTCTTCAAATGAAGGAGTCATTAAGTACTCAAGAGTCTTCTTAAGTCCAGGATACTTTCTTAATATAAATTGCATAGGATCATCCTCAAACGTTGATGTTTCAGGTTCCATCCTATCTAACTCATTTAAGAGTATAGTTTTTAATATGTCTTGGTTACTCACTGACATTATTTATTTTGCTTTTTTACGCTTTACAACACTTTCCATCATAGATTTAAGAGCCATATCTAAATCTTCTGCATCACCTGCAGGTACTTCAATTGTACCATCTGGAAGTTCATCCATATCGTGTTCGCCTCCATTATATTCATGGTAGTTTTTAGAAGCCTGATTGATAAAGTTCTCTGCATTAGTAATATGATCTTGAATCCAAGCAGGGACATCTTTCTCATTGTTACCTAGCAAGTTCATTAATTGACTTGCTGAACTTATAATAGACTTAAGACTATTCTGAGCCATTGATACTTCATGGTCTTGACCTTCACCTTCTTTTTTTACACCTTTTTTAGCGCGAAGTGCAGCAAAGTCTGCACCAGTAATTTTATCTTTAGGTTCAGCAGCCTGTGCTATCTTTTCTTGATTTCCAGGAAGGTCTTTTTCGTTCAACTCTTTCATTAAAAGAGCTTTAAAGAATGAAATGTTAGTCATTTTATTTTTTCTTTTTAGATTTTTGTGCTCGTTTCCACAACTTTGCATCTGCTTTTCTGGCACCGCCTTTACCAGTTATAAAGCTATTCACTCTACCCATTCCCCACTGATGTTGGCCAGCACCTGGTCTGTGTCCTGTTTTCCAGGCAGCAAGACCTAAAGCATATACGCTTTTAAGTATAGATTTAGATATTCCAGAAGCTTTAGCTTTATTAGCTAACCCTTTTTCTACTGCAGCATCGTACTCAAGGATAAGTATCTGCTTTAATATATCTAAATTATTCATCATTTTTTCTTCTTTTTATCTAGTTTCTTTTTAACTATCTCTCTAGTCCTATCCATCTTCCTTGCATAAGCAGGATCATCTTTACGATTAAAGTTAGCTTGCTGATTTAATGAGCCTGTTATCTTACTCATATTACTCTTCCTTGTCTTGATTAACCAATTAGCTAGCTTCTCTGCTGGCAACTCTTTAAACTTACCTTTTGCATCCGGTGCATTAGAATGATGAAACTTCAGTCTCTCTTCAACTAGCTGTTGTAACAGTTCTTGTAGCTTCATTACTTTTCTTTTTTACCAAATCTTTTTTGATATGCAACTGTTGCCGCAGACTTTCTAGTCTTATACTTTTTAGTCTTAGCCTCATCTGAATAATCAGCGTCCCACTTACCATAAGCTGCAGGATCATCAGATTTTAATTTTTCTCTGTCTTTTATGTCTTTTTTCATTTCTGCTGCATCTTTAGTAAGATACGCAGGATTAACTTTACCTTTCTTTTTTTCCTCACTCACTCTAACACAATTAGGAACCATATTTCCTTTCCTTCCCTTTTTCATTCCGTCTTTTCTATATCCATCCCAACAAGCTTCTTCAAGAGGACTTAAATCTAATTCTCTTTCTATTTCAATTACATCTTCATAATCAAGATGAAGTAAATCATCTTCTAATTTAGCTTGATCTGTATGACCTACTCCAGAAACGTACTGAGCTATTTTCTTTTTTGTAAAATCATCTGCATCTAAAAAAGCCTTTAAAATATTCTGATAGTGAATATCTGTTCTAGCCATTTCTAGCATTTCATTCAATATATCTTTAAGCTTTATCATATGAATATAAATATCTGCCTATTAATTAAAGTTGAAAGGTTAATATATCTGTCATATTTATACTACTTCCAAGTAATTCCATTCCAATATTCAAACCCCTGTAATTTGTTTTTGTAATTAAAAATATCAAAATAATCAGCTATATATAAATGCTCGTAGTCATTTATAAGTTTTTTTAGTAAGTAGTAAAATGAAAGAGTTCCATAAGACCTTTTACTTTTTGTTTCATTCATGACAGAGAATAATACTTGATCTTCTATATAGATTATCCTTCCCCAAAAAATATCGTCAAAAAAAAAGTCTTCAAATTTTCCGTGATTATAAAGTTGTAGGTCTGATGGGGTTTCTATTTGTTTGTTTTCTGTATGTCCTGATATTTTTATTTTAGATAGTTGATTTTTTCTTTTACTAGAAATTTCTTGTATTTTTAGTCTTGAAGATTGTGTTTGATACCAGTGTTCCTGATTATCTTTATAATAAACAATCCATCCATTTTCAAACATGGATTTAGCAGATTCATTTTCTCTTTCAGCTTCTAAATAAATTAGAGGATATTTACCAGTATAAACACTTAAAGAATGATCAAATATTAGTTTCATTATCTAATTCATTATATATTTTAGATCTTTCTTTATTTGATTCACCAGATTCTAAGTCAGTATGATCATAATTAAAAACATCAGTATCAGGTGTAACCCACCTACTATTTCTTTCTGCAGTCCAAGAAGTAGTATTATATTTTCTATTTATAACAATATCTTGTTTAACTGTAAATGACGGATCATGAATAATTAACCTATTGTTAGGTTGTATTGCAAAATTTCCATTATCCATTTGAATAAAATGTCCACATTTATGTTGCGATGGAAACTCACTTAATCCAAAATCTGTATCACTCATGTCATCAGAACTTCCCCAATCTAAGGTAAATAAATATTTTCCTGAATATTGAACTCTTCTCCTTGATGTGAACTTACAAGTCTTATTTTTTAATATAGGAAAACAGGTTGCACCTACATGATATGTAAATGAATCCCACAAAACAAGTTCATCTAACTCTTGTTGAGGGGCATCTTCTTTCCAACAAAAGGCATGAATTGGCATTCTCCACCAGAGTCCACCATCTTCCATCATAAAATGAAATAATGGAGCTTGAGCAGGTATTGACGACATGCCAAATATATAGCATGGAAACTTTTTATCAAAAGAATCTTCTTGATTTCTTAGAAAGTTTCCTCTAATAAAAGACTCAACAATTGGGATTGGGGTATTTAGATATGACATTTTATAACCTTTTTATAAATTTATATTATTTTTCTCTTATTAATAGTTCGCCTAATACTTCCATACGACCTACTTCACGTTGAAATTCAATTTGAGTCATATTTAAGGATATCTTTTTATATGTCTGTTCAAACTCTTTTATAGCAGCTTCTTTATCAAATTTACCTTCAGTAGCTTTTTTATAATATGGAGCTTTAACTTTAAAGTGGTGCCAAGTTAGTAAAGATAATCCACCTTTTTCTTCAGCAGTAGCAGCAATTTTGGCAGCGCCTTTAGCACGTGTTTGAGCAAATGTTTCAAAGCTTTCTTTAGCTTCAGTTAACAGTTGAATAAGTTTTATCATTTATTTTTATTTTTAATAGGAGCATAACCTGAACCATATGGTGCTGCTCTGCCTGATTGTGGATCTGCTGTTTCTTTTACTTTATTTAAACGTTTAGTTTTTTCTTTTGATGCTTCTTTACGAGATTCAATATAATCTAATCCACTTTTTAATCTAGCTTTTACTTCAGAGTCTTTAGCTTTACCATAAGCGGCTCTAACTCTTTGATGTATTAGATTTATAATCTGCGACTGTCTAGCATGCGATTTAGATTTAAATTCACTCTTAGATAGTGTATCTTTTATATCTTGAACTGTTTTAAATTTTACGCTAACAGTATCTTTAGGATCTTCATCTGTATATAATCTACGATCTGATCCCTTTGGCTTTTTACCACTACCTTTTTTAGGATC
>Ga0208975_1000713_pt1 | contig 15334 bp, 25 predicted proteins | sample GreLakmeER78MSRF_FD_187700 | JGI IMG/M metagenome (GOLD analysis project Ga0208975, IMG submission 187700) | Freshwater lentic microbial communities from great Laurentian Lakes, MI, USA - Great Lakes metaG ER78MSRF (SPAdes) | ecosystem: Environmental > Aquatic > Freshwater > Lake | place: Great... | reverse complement strand
AAAAAAGACAACGGCGGCTTTGTTCAAATTAGGGGTGTTCACTATGCTTAAAACAATGAAAGCAAAATATTTTGGAAAATGTAAGTTATCTGGCGCACTTATTAAGCCAGGTGATTATATTTTGTACGACACAAGTAATAAAACAGCACAACTACAACCCGATTCGGACACTATTACCTTCATCGGTGAGAACGGGCCTTCTACCTTCTACCGAAATAAACGTGGTCGCTGTATTGATGCACCATGCTGTGGTTGCTGCACAATTTAAGGGAAATAAATGATTTATGCAATTGCAGCCCTAATCCTGCGAATACTTTCAGGTAAACGATAAACCCCAAAGCCCTCTACGGAGGGTTTTTTTACGTCTGGCATAGTTGGTATGCACAATCCCCAAAAAACGGCTTAAAAGGGGCTTTTAGTGCCTTTGGTGGGCATTTCCTCGCACAATCTGCGAATGGTCTCATTCAGTGCGTCTATTTCATCCATTTTATTGATAGCCCATGCACGTTTTTGTCCATGCCATCCCATTACTGAATTGCGATGGCAATCTACACAAAGGGCAATGCAAGTGTACTGAAGCCCTTGTTTGTAATGGTGGGCTTCTGATGGTGGTGGTGCTTCGCAGACTGAACACGGAAGACTCTTAACCCTTGCAAGGTGTAATCTCTCCTTTGCGTTCAGTTTGTTGTTCACGTGGTGGCCTTCATTTCCATGCGGGCACTATATTGCTCGGTTCTCCAACATTCTATTCGTGCCTGCGCTGCGGTCATTAGCCAGCGATACTTTTCCTCGGTTTCCACTGCTTCCCTGATGCCTCTCAAGATGACCCCATAATCTTCGTGTGCATAGGCGTAAACCTCTTGTTTACCTAAAACCTCAGTGCCAGCTTGACTCATGAGTTGAGCTTTTCTGCTTTTCCTGAATTCCTCTAAATACATTCGGTCGGCTTTGGCTTTGGCATACAAAGGGGCGGTGTCGATTAGGTATTGAATGGCCTTAGTTGGTTCGTTCATACATCCTCGGTCTTATAGTTGAGTTTGTGATTCTGAAACCGCATTGCTGCTTCCATTTCCAATTCAGCACAAGCCTCTTCAGACATACATCCAACAATATCACGACCAGAGAACCAAACTTCCTTAACTGATTCGTTATAGGTAAATTTGTCCTCGTCCATTTCGTATTGATAGACTACTGTCACTACTTCGCTACCTTGACCGATTGTTGTATCAAATTCCCATGTGTGTTCCATCATTGACTCCTTTTAAGAAATTTTTAATTCATATTTAGGCAAAGACTTAATTAAATCTTTAGCTTGCTTGCGATTATTTGTAGTGCTAATAACAGTCCATGTGCTATTTTTTATTTCATCATTCAGCACATCCCACTCACTTTTTGGCACTACGTCATACTTATAAACAATTTTTTTATCTGTGCTTTTAAGCCAACTTGTCCACTTTAAAATTACATATTGCATCATTCACTCCTGTTAAAACTGTTAATTTATAGACTTTTTGATAGTTTGGAATAGGGACTTACCCTTAGACCAAGTCCTCTTTGACCATTACTTCTACTGCACCGATCTCTGACCAAACCTTTGTTACGTGTAGGTTTACCACTTGTTTGTCATCCAAGTAAACATGACCATTCATAGCGTCTAAGAAACACTTTGCACAATTATCAATGTCAGGCTTCTTGGTTGGCTTGGTTATTCCTTCGAGGGCATCTTTTCGCTTTTGTTTGCTGAATGACTTGGGTATCTCAACTCTGATATAAATTGCGACTGTTACAGGGGTTTCTAGGGGCGGTGAAGCTCCCATTGCGGCTCTCGCCATGTACCTGATTTCATCCTCATAGGTCTTTGTTTTCTCAGGGGTGTAAGCATGGGTAAATGCTCCCCTTCTGGCAAACCTTGGTCTGCCCTTGCCTATTGGTTCTCCGTAAACCACGTATGTAATCATCATTGTCATAGAAGTGTCCCATCTTTGATTCGGTTCATATATTCCCTTATGCGATCTCGTGCGCCAGTGCCATAGATTCTTTCGGCTCTCTCAAGTCTTGCTCTAATGAGGTCACGATTCTTTGACCACTCCCAGTTGCGGTAGAGTTCCCTTGCTTCTGCTTGCTCTAGGATTACCCTATCACTTGGGCCTTGAATGTTACGTCTGCTCCAAGTCACCAGTAAGCTCCAATGCTTTGTTTATCAGGTGTATCGGAAATGGTACGCCTTCCTTGACTCTGTCTAGCAATCTCATAGCTTCAAAGTAGTTCATACAAATAAAAGTTGTTGGGTTTTTACAGTTGTTCCAGAGTCATATCTCTCAGAGTCGCCTTTTGGATATGGAATAACTTCGTATTTCAATTTAGAACGTAAAACTTTTTTATCAGTTTTTGAACCATGAAAGATAATATATCTATGTTTTCTTGAACGCTCTATGTAATAAAAATCATCACCATGAAGTTCTTTTATTCCCTCAAGTGTCATACCATCACTTATGGTCTTTGAATGTTTATGTTCTTGTCCTTTAATTGTCCAATCAACTCTATTTGCTGAAAGTCCTGTGTAAAGGAAATTGGTGGCTTGATAAACATAGCCAACATGACCCTTACTGGTATCAGCATAAGAAACAACAATCATTGGTTTTGGCAATAACTTGATTGAGTTCGCAACAAGGAATGATGCTTCGTTTTTGTGGTTGTCCAACAAACAAACTCGATTTAGCTCTAAAACTTTGTCTGAGTATTCTTTGCCACAGATTCCCATGCAAAGTGATGGCGAGGCAGGGATGCCATAAGTTATTACACCAACAAGAATATCATCCTTGTATAGCCCAAAAGAAAACATTATTTGTGGCATACGCTTGGCATAGTGTTTTTCAAGCAACCAAGGCTCAACTTCAAAGTTGTTAATTGGAAGAACTTTCATTTGTCCTCCACTTGTGTTTTTCAAGCCACTTCTTAGCCTTTTCTTTGGCTTCTAGGGCTGCTTGTATTTCCGCCTCGGTAGATTGCTTTTCTATCTGCAAAACCTCTTTGACGGGGATATATGGCCCTTGGTTGCACAAGTTTCTAAACTTGATGGCACTCGGAATAAACTCACCCTCTAGTTTGGCAATGGCAAAGTCCATGCTTGGGCGGTATGTCAGAAATCGACCTAGTTGGTTTTTCCACTCTTGCCGAACAAACTCTGGGTCTATGCCATCAAAGTGGCGGTTAAATGGTGTTCCAAAGATAGCCATCATTCTCGCAAAGATGTAATCTAATCCTTGGTCTTGTGTACAGAAATCAGTTTCCAAGTAGTTTGACATTGCCACCTCCGATTAAACCTCTTGTTAAACCAGAGATAACTCTTTGGTTCATCTGACCAGTCTTGCTTAGGTTTTCGTCTTTAACCCAATCAGCTTTGAAAGATTGCCAGTTTCGGACAATGGTTTCTTTCAATGCGTCTTCTAGCGACCAACCTGCAATGCTTGCTTCCTTTTGTATCCCATCAATAACCAACTGAGTAACACGAGCTTTCTTTGACTTACGATGAGAAACAAACTCTTGCCAAACAGAATCTGAAACGCCTTCAGGCGGTGCAACGACAGTTGCTATATTCTTTACTGGTTTATGGTTAGTGGTTAGTGGTTCTTGGTTAGGTGTAGCTTCGACAACGACTTGTACACGATTCGTGCGATTCTCTCTACGCTTAGCTTCTCTTTCATCAGCGATTCGTTTGTTTATGTCAGCATTTTTCTGATAATGAAGTAGCTCTGCAAGTATCCTATCTTGCACATAGCATCCATCTTTATCAAGCGTAAAGAACCTACTGAGAACAAACTTTACCGCCTCAACTTCAGCCTCTGTTGAAGCCCAAGTCCATTCAAGTGCTTGTTCTAATGTTGGGAATAGTTCTCTGTCATAACACGAATCAATAAGAAGCGTGTACGCTCCGTGTTGAAGCATTGTCAGACGACCCGCTTTCTTGGCATAGTCGCCAAGATTTCTCTTGTAGTAGTGCATACAATTTCCACTTTAAAAGCCACTTAGAAGCAAAGAAACCTCGGCAGAGGAAAAAGTGGGAACCCTTTTCGGTGGGATAATTACTCCCCACCTAGCCGTGTTTCAAAACATTGTATCAAATAAATTGATTGTTGGTAATCTCATTTGTAGGTTTTCTGCCAAACAAACGAATAGCTTGGTTGTTCATAGAAGCATACTCAGCCTTAGTGAAGATGCCTTTAGCGTTTCTGATGTCAAACGGGGTTAGTAGATCACGAGGCTCTTCAACCTTTTCAGCCTCAATCATGTGTGGCTCTAAGGTGTACTGAGAAACCCAAGACCGACCCAACTTAATCTTTCCGATTTTTAGCTTCTTCTTGTATTGCATCTTTGTGCAACAAGCTGCAATAGATAGTCTTGGTATGCCAGTTAAATCCTCTATTTGATAGGACGTAAGTGGGCCATTTTGTAATGCTCTGATTACTGATTCTTGGGTCATTTGTAAAGGTTCTCCAGGTTAATTGGTCGGTTTAGATGAAGTTCTAGCGTTCTAGCAAGCAAAGCTGTTACAGCCGCAATGGAATCCTCTGGCTCGGTTGTATAAGCATCTGCCATTGTTTGGGCGTACCCACACAAGGCTTCAGCGCATCTTTTTTCAAGTATTTCAGTTTTCATAAGAGGAAGGAAGAGTAGGAAGGGCTATTAGTTAATAGGACAAGTCTTTTTAGATTAGCATAGAAAAAACTTTGCGTAAGTAGGGAAAACCCCTATGTAAAAGGCTAAAAAGGTGTGGCACATTAAAGGTGTTGGGTGTCTGTGTGTGCGAAGTCCATCGTGCCAAAAAGTTGCAATGCTATCGAAACTTGTACTCAACTATGTAATTGCTATTTGCATATGACAGGGACGAATTGCAAAAACGGACACTTTTAATAAACCTACAGGAGTAAATATGAAAACAGAAGTACCAACAGCTTTTCCTTGGAATCATGGTGATTTAACGTGTACAGGAATGACCTTGCGTGACTACTTTGCGGCCAAGGCTATGTACTCATTGGGAATTCAGGACGCAATTCTTCACAATGACGATTGTGATTTTTCAACCATTGATGAAATTGCTGAATTAGCTTATCACCAAGCCGATGCAATGCTCAAAGCAAGGGGCAAATGATGCCAATGCTTAATGGAAAAAAGGTCGTAGACCTAGAAGTAGATGGAGTGGTAAGTGGAGATTACCCAGATTTCTGTGATGCCTACTTTTCAGATGGATGCTACGAAGATGGAACACCACTAACAGAAGATGAGTTGAATAAGCTCACCGATCTAGCGGGTGATGTTCTGTGGGAAATGGCTTTCGAGAGTCTCACATGAAAACACTATTCCAAACCTATGTGTCAGAGTTCTCAGACATACACTACTGCCCTTATTGCCTGACAATCAAGGGAGATAAAATAGTCTGTTGCCAAGAAGCAGACTTTATTGAGTTCAAGGATTTATATCCTGAACAACAAAAAGAGATTATTCAACAAGAGTTAGATGAAAATCAAAGGAGTTAATATGTCAATAGAAATGTTACTTAAAAAGAACGTCAACGATCACGTTGAGAAGAAAAACGGCTTGTCCTACCTATCGTGGGCATGGGCATGGGCAGAAGCTCTCAAAGCTGATCCAAAGGCTTCCTACAAGATAGAGATGTTTAATGGCAAGTGCTACATGGAGATCAACGGCACAGCAATGGTGTTCGTAACAGTTACCATGTTTGATAAGCCAATGACTTGCCAACTTCCCGTGATGGACTATCGAAACAAAGCCATCCTTAACCCTGATGCTTTTGCAGTTAACACGGCAATTATGCGTTGTATGACCAAAGCCCTGGCATTACATGGACTCGGGTTGTACTTGTATAGTGGAGAAGACGTTCCAGAAGAGGGTGATAAGTCTGAGAAAATCATCATCAGCCCAACCCAAGGCGCACAAGACAACATCCCTATTGATGAACTAAGGTATCTTGAAGAAGTGGCAATAGAACTAATTGCCATGTGTGAGCAAGGTGATCCAAGGGCAGCTTGGGATAAGCTGGAAGGAGAGAACCTAGATGCTGAACAGAAAATAGCATTGTGGACACTTCTTCCCAGTAAAGTAAGAGCCGCTTTAAAGAAAGCAAAGGAAATGTAATGGAAAATTTCAAGCCAATCAAGAATAATAGTGGATTCTTATTTAAAAACGATAGGAAACAACAAGAAAAACAACCAGATTACACTGGGACGTTAAACATAGAAGGCAAAGATTTCTGGCTTTCTGCATGGATTAAGGAGGGTAAGAATGGGAAATTTTTGGGATTAGCATTTTCTCCCAAAGACCCACAAGCACCACCTAAGACTAATACTTTTGAGCGTTCCAAAGCTACTAACTTTGCAGACGAAGACCTGCCTTTCTGATAAACTTTTCTCGGGGTGAAAGCTGTTTTTACTTTTTTGAAAGCTAGTAGGCGAACAGTCGTAGCCCCACCCAATAGGAGTTAATGATGAGTAAATATACAAAAGGCCCGTGGTATTTTGGAGCTTTCATATTGAATAGCGATAGAAAACCTGTTGAAGTTCCGTTTTGTTATATTGGAGAAGGATGGTCTGGGAATCCTGGCATCTATAGTGCAAGCGGGAAACCAATAGTTAGTTGCGATGAATATTACATATTTGGTGGAGAAGCAAATGCAAGATTGCTTTGCGCTGCTCCTGATCTGTTGGAGGCTTTAAGAGACATATACGCTGATTGGCTTTGTGATTCTGGCGATACTAGTGACTGGAGTATCGGAAAAAAAGCTGTGGGCCAAAGAGCATTGAATGCCATCCGAAAAGCAACGAAATAAATAGGAGTTAATAAATGATTTTTGATAACATGAACGAATCAGTAAAAAGATTCTTTGGTTCACCAGCGTTTAAACTGGTTAGAAGAGAAGACCCTACAACGAGCCATCAGGCTGCTCAAGTAGTTGATACTACCAAGCTAGAAAGTCTTGTCTACGAGGCCATTAAGAGCCATCCTGACGGGTGTATCTCAGACGAGATACTAGCCATGTATCCAAACTACCCATATTCCTCAATAACAGCCCGTTATCGTGCTTTGTTAGACAAGGGATTTATCGAAGTTACGGGTGTCAAACGTGGCAAATTTGGCAGAAATCAACGAATTATGAAGGCGAAACAATGCTAGAAAAACCACCTTATTCCAAGATAAGCTATCCATCTATCCCGACAAAAGACTTTAAATGGTCTTCAGGATCGGATGTTCAGGCAATATGGAAGAAACATGGATGGAATCCACCATCAGAGAAGATGACTCCACCACCGCCCGAGAAGGTTGTTCAGCCACTAAGGAGGGTTAGATGACATACAACTGTTGCGACAACTGCGGTAAACGCAAGCCGTTCTTTTTTATGCAGTGCTCTCAATGTGGGAAAAGACCATGACCAAAGACGAAGCATTGAAAAGAAACTTAAGGAGAAAATTATGAAATTTGAAATGGCTATTGGCTACATTGAAAATGAGAAAATTACAGTCGAAACGTGGGATTTTGAAAAAATCGAAATCATCAAAGACTTTATTGAGTTTCAGGAAGAACATGGTTGGGCGGTTGACTATGAAGCAACTGAGCCGCTTGTTTTTGAAGATGAAGAAGAAGAAACCCCGCCTTTTGCCTTGAATTCTAAAGAGGAACTGTAAGCTACTTTGCCAACAGATAAAGCCCCACATTGCTAAAACTGTATCCTGCGTACACGATAGCCATGTAGGGGTTGTCCTTCCAAAGCTGTTCACCAGCAATGTAGGCGTAGATTGCCCCTGTGAGGATGATTAGCCAGGCACTCAAAACGCACCTACATCAATCACTTCGCCCCTAAACTGAACCATGTCCTCATCAAATTTATGGACGAGTTCAGGCCATAAAAGCTGACCATTGAAGAAGTTTAACACCGCAAACCCCGATCTGTGGTTGTTTGGGTTTATCTCAGCATAAGTAAACTGTGGGCCATCAGTCTCAGCTAAAGTTCCTGTATCCACCCCGTACCTAACCCCGTTGTAGTCGCTAAAAGGGGTCACTTTAAGGCTATGCAAATGTCCAGTAACGATTGACACACCCGCATTGACAGTGTTGTTGTGAGTAGCGTGAACCCCAGTCTTATATCGGTGCTTAACAATCACTTTAGAAGTAGGCCATACTGCCCAACAGAAGTCCCAATTTGGGATATGGTCTGTCAACTTAAAGCCTTGAACTTCTTTAAATTGTGGTGCGTGTTGCGCTAATCTGTTGCCAAATCTAACATCATGGTTTCCCCATGTAAACAAGAGCTTTACATTGTGTCTCGCTGCTTTAGCGGTTTCCTCAATCTCACCCAACGCACCTTGCGTAGCTTTGAGTTCTTGGATAACAGAAGTCTGAGGAAGTTCAGTTACATCATGCCTTGATATAGACGCTCCATCGAAAGCATCCCCGTTACATATCACCGCCTTGGGTTTGAACGTCTCTATAGCCCATAGAAGCCCTTTAAACGCTGTTGTACGTTGACCAATGAAGTGGGCATCACTGAATACCAGAACAGTCCCATCCAGTATCCCAAGGTCAATCTGTTTTAAAGGAGAAAACGACTGTTTCCTAGCATCATATATAGCACCTCTATGGTCAGCGGCATTTAACTTGATGTTATGAAACTTCTCCATGTTGCGTCTTCTTGAATGGATATTTCTTATATTGACACCAAGTATCTTTGCTAGTTTTTCAGCAGATTTGTATTTATCCCAAAGAGCAATAAAGTCCTCATCAGAACAAGCCTCACTATGATTAACAGACACCATTTGAATCCTTAGAGAGTAACTTTTCTAGCAGATTGATAACCCTATGCTCTTGCATCTCAATCTCATCTTGAGATGATTTAGGGTCTTGAGCAACAACCATCAAGTCGTGCAGAAAGATGTGCAGTAACTCATGCAAAGCAGTTCTATCTATGCTCTCTGGAGTTATCTTTTCAGCCCCAAAGTCACCCAAACGATACACAGCAAGTCTTGCGTTAGGGGTAAACTCCACAGAAGCCATTGCAGCCTTTGCAGGTTTACTCCCCTTTTCGATTCTCCAATCCCCAAGACTCAGAACTTGTTGCCACTTTCTGACACTTTGTGCAAATAGCTTGGCATCTTCTGGTGTAGGAATGTTAGTCATTTCAACACCTTATACAGTTTTTATGACAATTTAATTTAAGATAGAAACAAAGCCACTTCTGCTTTGCGTCTTTTAACCAGACCCGCTATTTCTTTCCCACCCGCCTTAGTCCACGACATAAAAGCCTGTGCTGCGCCCTCCCAATCCTCACGATTGACCTTCATGCGGATTGTGGAGCGTTGGTAGTTCCCTAGCCCAGCGTTGTACGCAAAAGAGACAACAGCGTCGAATTTGCTTTGATGACCAACAAGATTAGGAGACAGTCGAAGAACACCACGTTCAAAAGTATTGATGTCAATCTTGAACAACTCGACCAGTTCATCTTTAGACCAAACACGGGCATCTCCCTCTTTTAGTTGATAGTCAGACCTGATAAGCCCTGTATAACCCTCTTTACGGGCGTTTGGAAGGGCTAATTGGTCGCTGTACATAGCGTGACCCCACCCAACAGTCCAAATGGCGGCAGAGCATCTATAAGGCTTGTTTCTGTAGCCTTCAAAGAAGTGCATCAAGTCCTCACCAGCCTTGCTGATTTTCATTTCTTAGCCCAAGAACGTGACCCAAACCAGAAGCCAATGATGCCTCCAAGCATAGCCATCTCATCACTTGAGAAAATAATGTCAGTCACTCGGATTAAATCATCCATATTAGTCACCAAACTAGGACGAGAGTAAACGTAATAGGCAATCCATGCGTTAATCATGCACAACTCTAAAACAAAGATGTAGGTCACCACAGGGCGTACAGTACCCACGAAGTTGACTACCCATGTAGAAGCCATCTCCAAGACCTTCTCATCGTGCTTGAGAGCCGCTTCAGTCATCTGGGCATCTGTTTGCATGGCAATCTGGTCTGTGCGGATTTCCTCGACCTTCTGTTGGGCAATAAAGCCCTGTGCCGCTAGTTGTAGTTCTCTCTCAGTCTGTACTTGAGCCAAGGCTAACTCATGCTTTTGGTCTGCTTTGTTTTGAAAATAGTCCAGTAGTTTTGGCAAACCAGAGATTAAAAGACCACCAAGTGTTGAGAATAGAGAAAGCATAAAGTCCTTAAAAGGGAAGTTTAGACAACAAGTAATCCATGATTCTGTCTGACAAGAAGTTAGGTAATATTTTCATAATGTCGAAAAACAACAGAGCCGCCCAAGCACCGCCAATTATCTTAAAAACCATGTCGGCAGTCTTTTGGTACTCATTCACCGACCACACCTGTTAGTAGCGCAATGGTCTAGTATTTCGTAGATGCCATAGCCACACATAACAATGATTAGCAGAAGACCACCAAGCATCAAGCCTAGTTCTAAGTCTTCTTGGTCAGCCTTCTTCTTACGTTCAGCCGCTTCTTTCTCTCTACGGGCGTTATGAGCATCTTCTATGTCCATAGCAGAGGCACGAGCCTTAATCTTCTGCCATACGTCCATCTTGTTAGACTGAAAGAACAACATCTGAAGTTCTTTTTCAAAGGTTGCCGCTTGGTCTAAAGCCATCTCTATCTGAAGAGCAGTACCCATGCTAGAGCCACCCTTCTTGGCAGATACTACGGCTTTGGTAGCTTCACTCTTAGCGTTGAAATACTTACCTAGTAAAGGCCCAAGCGAAGCCACATCATCAACAGTCTTAGAAGCCTGTTTAATGAGTTTTACGGCACTTTGGATGCCTTCTAGGGCTAGTTCTGGGCTAATCATTTCTTCTCAATCTTTTTCCACTCAAGGCAATAGACTTTTCTATTGTAGACATCACCCGTCCAACCCCACCTGACACACCTATATTCCGTAGGGGTAGCAGATTGCAATAATATAGCTACAAAATATGACAAAAGCAGTGACACAGATTGCCGCCACTATTACTTCTATCCAGTCAATCATGGGTTCAATACGACAAAGGAATTTTAGCCCTTGCCGCTTCCATCAATAAGGAATTCAAACTCCTTACAGATCGGTTTGTACCCTCTTCATCGCCTTTTTCTTGAGCAGCCATTGATCTACCCATTTCAGTCTTTAACTCAGCGTTAAAAATAGCTTGACGTTGTTGGTCAATAGTTGTTGTTGGCTGTGGAGGTGGAGCAGTTAACTCTGGTGGCATCTCATATTTAGGAACTTCAGGAGTTCCGTCAAGTTCTGGTGGCATAGACCATTGCATAGGTTCTTGCATAGGTTGTTGCTCAACTGGTTGCATCATTTCTTCTGTAGGAACTGAAACAGAAGCACCAGTAACCAAAGGACGCAGATCATCAAGTGACTTGGCTGACAACATTACTGCACGACCAGCTTTTGTATCAAATATTGAGCGAGATAAAGCCTCAACAGCCCTATTAACAGGAACTGCCGCAATAGCCGCTCCTGGCGCACCACCAACTGCCGCACCAATACCAACACGCAGACCTTGTGTCATTGCCTCATCTAAACCAGAACCAGCCGCTTGGCGAGTCATAGAACTTGTCAGGAAACTATATTTGTTTAACAAGGTATCTAAGTTTTCATCAACAAATGGTTGTAAGTTGGTTTTTCTTGATTGCAAAAATGTAGAAAACTTAATTGGATTAAATTCACCAGTACCAACATCTGTGGCTTCTTTCCTAGCTGTAGCAAAAGTAGCTGCAGCAACGTCTTGTTTAATATCTGTTGGCAAAACCTTGGCAATCATTGATGCCGCACGTTTTGCACCTTCTTGACCAGTAGATTCAGCAGAGACAATTCTGCCAACCAACTTAGAAATATCAGTCTTTAGTTCGCCTGAATTTGGGTCTTTAATCATCGTCATTGCTAAATCAGCATCACGCAAAGGAATTACATTCCCTCTCCAAAATGCTCTAGCTGTTTGGAAGGCATCAGAAACAGATTGATTCTGAGTTAAAGACTGACCCCAATTATCAATATCTCTGTCCATCGCTTCTAAAACTTCGTTTAAACGAGTTGTTGCTTTAGCACCAAATTTATTCTGTGCTTTAGCAGCTTGTAAGGCTTCGGTTAAACCTTCTCTAGCTTTGCGAACATCGTTAAAAGTAAAGTCTGTCGGGCCTTTAATCTCGGGAATAAATGGTCTTCCAGATTCGCTAACAATCAATCCAGCCTCTTGTTTAACCTCTTCTTTGCCCAATTTTGTACCAAATGAAGTTATTTTGTTTTGTAGATCAGGTCTTTCAAGAACTTTAAAAAGATCACCATAGTCAGAGATTACTTTATCAACAGCCGCTTCAGTCTCTGAAGGACGAATCTTTGATAGATCATTTTGTCTAGCAAGAAGATCTAACTTTTCATAGAGTTTGTTTCCTTCGTCTGTAGCATTGGTGTAGTTAGTTTGAACAGCTTTAGCAATATTCTCACCCGCTTTACCAGAATATTCAACTCCACCAGTGATGGCTTTTTCTACAGTCCCACCAGCCTTTTGCAGTTCTTTTGCATTTTGCTTTAGGCTATCTGCAACACCACCAGCCCTCAATCTATTTATTGCTTCAGCCGCACGAGTAGCATCGCTACCAGTAAAGTCTCCAAGTAGTTTAGGGCTAATTCCAAGTGATGCAGACGCATCTTTTACTGCTTGAATGTTTCTCTTAAAGTCAAAGTTGGTGACTTTTTCTATTGGACGACTAAGCGCTCCAACGGCAGCAGTTGCACCGCCACTAATAAGAGCGCCTTTAGCAATGGCTTCTTGTCTACTTTCACCCTCTTTAACAGTCTTGGTAACACCCTCCCAAAGACCTCCAAATAAACCTTGCTTCAATATTTGAGCAACTTTTGCACCAGTACCAAACCAACCAATAGTTGAGGCTGGAGCGGCAATAATTAACTCGCCAACAACCTCACCTGCCGCACCTATAACTTTGTTGTCATAAGGAAGCCTATCTGGTTGTTTTGCAAGTTGTGCGTTAAATTTATCAAGCGTTTGTTGTTTTGTTAAACCAGTTTTAGTGCCAAGTTCAAGCACTGATTGCATGATTCCTTCGGCTAGTTCATTGGCTTTATTTACTTTACCTCTTTCAAAGTCAGTCAGGTACTTCTGTTGCAGCTTGTCTGCATCAGTCTTATTTTTCCATTCGTCAAATAGCCCCATGACTTAACTCCTTAAAGTTTGCCAGCATTACGCAAGGCTTGTTCTGCTTCTTGGCGTGTTGGTCTACCATCATTGAAATCAATAAACCTTTGAATTTTTTGCGCTCTTGTTAGTCCAGCAGGACTAGATGATTGCTTTGGTGCGGCAGGTGATGGTGTAGTAATTGGTTTTTCTTCTGTTGGTTTAGCAATAGTAACTCCAGGCGCATCTGTTCTACCCTGTGACTGTAATGCACCCTTTTTAGCAAGAAGTTCTGCTTGAAGTTTTTTTTCTGTTCTTTCTAATCCTTCAATTGCTCCAATCATTCTTGCTTGACTTAAAAATGTTGTATCACTCGCAATTTGATCTTTGGCTCGAGTAGCATCTCCTTCTGTTTGTGTGCCTTTTGCCATCAGAAGCAAAGTGTTTACACGCTCAGTTAAAGCGCGTTTAATCTCATCTTTCTTAACTTGACCACCTTGCTCTTTAAATCCAAATGCTGGAGGTATTATTGCTCCAAGGAAATCAAAAGTATTGTCTTTAGCGTTATATTTAACTTCATTTGATTTTAATGAACCAAGGAAAGATTGCAATTCTGGCCTTGATTGTTCAAGTTTTGTGAGATTGGCATCTATAACACCAATTTCTGTTTGTGATCCAGCAGGAAGATTTCCAACAGTTGCTTGTTGAACAGTTGGCTTAGGAGTTCTTGTAGCACCACCCTCAGTAGTATCGCCCATCTGTTTGTATGCCAATGGGAATGCTTTAGATGGGTCTGTAGCGGCTTGAGTAACCATTTGACCACTTGCTTGGTCAAAATAACTACGAGGCTTAGATAACATCTGACCAGCAATGTTAGCATTTGACAATTCAGTCAAAGTTGGCTTCTGACCATTTTGCAATTTGTTTTCAACAATTCGCAATAATTCAATATAGCGTTCATCACCCGTAAGTTTAGCGGGTTGCAATGCTTTTAAAAGTTGTGCATTTTGTACTGCAATCTTTCCTGCTGACTCTTGCAATGCTTTAGCACGATCAATCAAAGCCATAGCACCTTGTGTGTCATTCATAGCACTTAATTGTTTGGCAGCATTAACCAATGACTGTGGGTCAGACTGGTCTGTCTGACTCATAATCTGTTGACGAGCACTAATGAGCCTCATCTGTGGGTCTTCAGCACCCAACAAACCACCACCAGCACGACCTAAACCAGCCGCACCAGAGTAAATCATTGCTTGCGCTCTGTCTTCAGGAGCTAAACGAGCCATCGCTATGCCTTCATTCAAGGCGGATTGGCGTTGTTGACGCTCATACATATCAGGCGTTACACCAAATAAACTTCCTACTATTTCAGCCATGATCTTTGTTCCTTACAAAAATGACCCTAAGTCTTGGTTGCCAAATACATTGCCAGTACCAAAACCACCAGTTCCTAATGCGCTAAATGTGCTAGGAGGAACATATCCACCACCAGTAATGTAGTTAGCCAATCCCTGACCCAATGTAGATGTTGGAGAACCTAATCCACCCAAGAAAGCCGCATACGGATTGTTTGTCACAGCAGGGCTTGTCATCAATCCACCTGAGATTTGTGCGCCTGTAAGACCGATACGACCCGCATTAGCACCCGCTGTAGCCGATTGTTGACCCAAGGAAGCACCCATCTGAAGTGGTTGTTGTCCAAGAGACTCAAGGTTCTGTACTTGACCCATAGCGGCCTGATAAGGCTGATAAGCCTGTACTTGACCACCAAAGTAATTAGACAATTTTGCAGTGCCTAAATCATACAAATTACTTCCAAACAAAGTATTTGCTTGACCAGCTTGTTGTGCTTGCGAAGATAACTGTAGGTCTTGCATAGCACGAGCGTTATACAAAGCCTGAAGCTCAGGAGTTGTAGCACCCAATGAGCCGCCTTGAGCAACAGAAACACCAGTTCTACCTTGTTGGAAAAGCCTGTTTTGCAAATTAGCTAAATCTAGTTCACGACTAGGTTGCAATAACTGCATCTGTTTGTTAATGTAATCTTGTGCCGCCTCTTCTGGGGATTTTGCAATGTACTTACTGCCAAGTGAATACAAGTTTTGAGCCGCTGTTTGAAGTGGTGCAAATTGACTCTGAGC
>Ga0208975_1000711_pt1 | contig 15345 bp, 11 predicted proteins | sample GreLakmeER78MSRF_FD_187700 | JGI IMG/M metagenome (GOLD analysis project Ga0208975, IMG submission 187700) | Freshwater lentic microbial communities from great Laurentian Lakes, MI, USA - Great Lakes metaG ER78MSRF (SPAdes) | ecosystem: Environmental > Aquatic > Freshwater > Lake | place: Great... | reverse complement strand
GACCTACCACGTCATGCCCGACAATCCCCGTCAAGCCCGACAATCCATGCGAAGCCAACCCGTCAAGCCGGACCTACCACGTCATGCCCGACCTACCACGTCATGCCCGACAATCCACGTCAAGCCTTCTTTATGACCACAATGCATAAGGCAATGTCATAGCTTTATAAATTGATGAAATATCCATTTATCGGGAAATCAATATATGGGATCTAAACCTCAGGTGGGATTCCTGGTCAAGCCCGACCTACCACGTAGGCCCGACAATCAACGTCAAGCCCGACAAGCCATGCGAAGCCATCCCCGTCAAGCCCGACAATCCTGGTCATTCCCGACCTACCACGTCAGGCTTCACAAACCATGCGAAGCCAGCCCGTCATGGGCTAACCCCAAAAAAGGAACCAACCAAAGCAATATAAGTGCAAACACACTTCCATTTGCTCACAGACGCAAACATGGCCACCGCAACAGCCGCCAACCGTGGTGCCCGTTGGGACGCTGACCAGGACACATGGCTCTGGCTCAAGGCTCCGCTCATGCCCATGGCCAAGCTTGCTAGCACGATGGAGCGCACACCCTGGGCAATACGTATGCGCCTGCTGCGCTTGGCCTGTGAGCACGTCCAGGCCGGCGATGCCACGCTCGAGAGTGCTGCTGTCCACATTGGTATGACGGTCGGCGATCTGCATGAATACGAGGCGCAGATTGCCGATAAGGCTGCTGCGGCTGCTGCTTACTATGCCGTCGTTGGCGGGGCGATCCCTGCCGCCATTGTACGCAGCTGGGCCGAGTGCCAGCGTCACATGACCCAGGCCAAGGGCCCCGGAGGCTTGAAGGCAAGTTACAAGAAGTGTGGTACCGAAGTGGAGGCTCAGGCCTTCATTGACGCTGGCGCTAACACTGGTGTGCCTACGGGCCTGATCGAGACTACCGAGCCAATCGACACCCATAAGATCACCCTCACCGAGAGCCAGCTGGTCGCCATGGAGGCCATCAAGACCGGCGCGTCGCTGTGCATCACGGGCGCCGCCGGCACGGGCAAGAGTACGCTCTTGAACCAGGTCTGTCTGTGGGCACACAATGCCGACATGGAGTATGGCGTCACGGCCATGACGGGCTGTGCGGCCCTGCTGATTGGCGGCCGTACGGTACACAGCTTCCTCGGCGTCGGCTTGGCGAAGGGCACGCCTGAGGAGCTGGCGGCATCGGTCAAGAAGCTCAAGGGCCTGGTCGTGAAGCTGTGCAAGCTCGAGCTGCTCTTCATTGACGAGATCAGCATGTGCTCGGCCGAGTTTCTGGACAAGATCTCTCGGTACCTTCAAATCGTACGTAGGAACGATGCACCCTTTGGCGGCGTCCAGATGGTCTTCATGGGCGACTTCATGCAGCTGCCGCCGGTCATTAAAGGTGGCGGGGGCGCAGCGGCCGTGTTCGCCTTCGAATCGGCCGAATGGCGCCGCCTGGCTCCGCGCGTCATCGTGCTCACGCAAGTCATGCGCCAGGCCAACGACCTCGAGTTCGCCACGATGCTGGAGCGCCTGCGTTGGGGCAACTGCCTGCCCGCAGACCTCGAGGCCTTGACCAGCTGCAAGGACCGCGACTTCGGTGCCGTGCGGCCCACGATCCTCTTCTCGATCAACCGAGACGTCGAGCGCGTGAACACAAACTCGTTCATGGCGCTTCTAAAAAATACAGGCAACCCGCCCATCGCCCTCAAGACGGAGTACGGCGGCAACAAGGAGGCGGCGCAACGTTGGGCCCGATCGTGCGAGATCCCCGACGAGGTCGTCGTGGCCGTGGGTGCCCAGGTGGTCGTGACGGCCAACATGGACATTGACAGCGGCATCGTCAACGGCACGCGGGCCATCGTGCATGCGTGGAACGAGGGCACCAAGATCTGTACGCTGCGTCTGGTCAACGGCCGCCTCTACAAGGTCGGCCTGTGGAAGCCCACGACCGACATGTTCGGTGAAGTGCCGAAAGTGCTGTGGTATCCGATCAAGCTGGCGTACGCCCTGAGCGTCCACAAGGCCCAAGGCATGACCCTGGACGCGGCCGAGCTGGACCTGGGCTCGAGCATCTTCGAGTTCGGTCAGGCGTATACGGCGCTGTCCCGCGTGCGCTCTTTGCAAGACGTGTGCATCTTGGACGTGAGCGCGGCGAGCTTCAAGAGCCACCCCAAGGTCAAGGCGTTTTATGCGAGCGCTGCTTGAGGGCGGACGGCGTCGGGCGGTGCTTGCGTGATCTTTTTGTAGTTAAGCCTCACACAGCGCCATAAAATGCGGTCCGTATGGGTTTTTGTGTAACGATGTCATACACAATGGTTATCTCATGTCGTAACTCACGGTAACGCATGACATTGGATTGTACATGACTAACGAAGGTATCGGGGTAATTATGTTCGCTCAAAAACCGTACAAAATCCTCAATGGCTATGTTGATGTATTGAACAAAGAAGGTGTCGTTGCTCTTGTTGTGAATGCAGATGTCTTCACATGCATATGCTCGAAGTAGCGCCTCGAGATATCCCTTACCTTGCAAGTCCACACCAATCCGCTTCATGTGTTCTTCAAACCTGTGACCAAATCCTTTGCACGAGTCGTAAACATAGGTTGACTCGTGTGTGGACTCGTGTGTGGCATTGTCTGTCCCCCTTTTTACACTTGTTCCGTGCCCGTAAAAGGGCAGTTCTAGGTGCCAGCCTTGTTTTGAATAGTACATGTGAAGTGTGTCTCCTAAAGGCGCCCCTCGATTGAATAAGTCTACCGATGTGATGATGATAGGCTCTTTCGCATTTTGCTCCTCAAGGGCCTGACCTGTCTTGTATGGAGTCAATTCTTGCACATTTCTACGCTTGTGACTGAACATGTCATAATGATAGGTGTAAAGCTCCCAACGCATCTGCCCATCTTGCCATTTACAGCCCCACACATATGAACCAGCCACACAATCCGTCATTGCCTTACGGACCTCCATAATGGCCGCGCTGTTGTTCATGGCGAGCATGCTTTTATAGAGCAGTCGGGCGGACGGTAACGTGCTTTTGCTCAGGCGACCGTGGTATGAGTACGCGTTATATGCAATGCACATGGCATCTTGTTTGGCCCATGATGGAATAATGCATCGCTCGGCCAAGAAGCGGGATTGCAAAGGGGGGTAGAGGCGCACCTGTTTACGTCCCTGCAGCACTTGAAGCAATCCGTCGTTGTCGTCGTAATGCAACCCGGTGTCGTGCTGTCCTAGCGCCATCCACAGATTAACGTCAATTGTGTCGGGGCGCTGCCCTTTCCATTCGGGGTTTGGGGGATGTGGTATGTGGGGTCGAAGTTTGCCATAAAGCTCCTTGTTTTCCTTTGACATTGGATCGGCGCTATCGTCCTCGCCATAGCCAGGCAAAGTTATAATGCATTTGTGCGGGACGTCCATTGCTGCTGCCGGCGACGACTGCTTAAAAGAGTCGTCATTGCTTTGCCAGATTCTTACATGGTCTTCTTTCTGTAACTCTATTTGGGCGAGACGTAGCAGATCATCATTCCTCATCTGAAGCTTGTAAGGGACTGAAGTGTGATTAAGGTTATTTTTACCATCTATGTCCCAATAGCCGATCGCAATAGTTTTTGGATCCGACACCACCCAGTGCCACCATTTCTTAGGAATCCAGAGGGCCTCGCCCGGCCCAAGATTGAAACAAACAGGGGTCGCTAAAGCAAACTTGGGGAAAAACCATTTGTTGCGTTCCGTGATGTGGCTAAAATGTGCAAAGTTGTACTCGGCTGTAAGATGACGCGAAGATGGCAAAGTTGAAAAGTAGTAATGACCTAACCAATATAGCACGATGAAGCACACAATTAGATAAAAAGCAAAACGATCCATGTGGTTAACAGTTGGGCTAGAAAAGAATGTTTGCATGGGCCCCCGCTTGCATGCGCCCCCATTTTGAAATAGTGTATATTGAATGTTTGGGGATAGTGGGGATAGTGGGGATAGTGGGGGATAGTTTTTGGAGAGTGCTCTCCAAATTATCAACTGTGGGGTTCCTCCTTGAAAACTATCCCCAACTCTCCCCACTGTCCCCAACTATCCCCAAATGTATTTAACAACTTTATTGTACATTAATTATAATGTAAATTATTGTTACTAAGAATGGTAAAGTAGTTAATGGCTTAAAGAGGTCAGTTGAGACAAGAACCAATCAAGAAGAGATAGCGTTGGCTTTGACGTGCCCAAGCTTGCACATTGGTTCGGATTGAGCATGTGTCTTGATTATTTTTGCAGCATATGACTAATGGAACCAAATAATCAGCAATCATTTCGGTATTGTATGTTCTTTGTAAACGCTGTCATTCACATTACCCTGCAGTACCCTTGAGCCCAAAAGAAACAGCGCACACGAGACAAAAAGTACACATTTACACACCTAAACCAGTATCAAGAACATCGTCAAGCTGTGCCCCACGACCACCCCGATCAGCGCAAAGATGACGTTCCACAAGAAGGACACGCGGATTTGATGGATCTGATGGACGTCCGCCCCCACCAAATGGTTGGGAAAGGTCGAGAGGATGCCAGCTGGGTGGCTGCACACTGGGCATGTCGGAGCCGACACATGACCCTGTCGCTTCGTCTGTTCCCGGATCCACTCGAGCATGCACGACGCGTGGTAGACGTGGCCGCAGACGTTGGACAGTAGCATTTCGTTGCCTCCGGTCCCACCAATGAACGCATTCTCCGGGTCGTCCTTGCCCTTCTGCTTGTGCGTTTCAAGGGTCTCCATGCAGATCGGGCACACGCACCGATCGTGGGAGTCGCGACTGTAGAAGAGAGGCATGGTGGGAATGGTAATGGGAAAGTGTGAAGGTTGACTGGCGTCCAATGGCGACCAATGAATAAATAATCCCTCGATTTTTGGGTTAGCAAGCATGCATGCCTTACACCGCGCAGTATTGGATGTGCGGATTCGTCACGGGCCAACATAGAACTCCCATGTTCGAACATGCACCCCAAGCGCCATCCAGGGAACGATCGCCTGCGTTGCCGTTGCCCACGAGCGACCAAGGGTCCCACGCGTTCACGTACAACGTGTTTTCAACGTCCTCGTTCGGGTAAAAGAGCACGTGCGGAATGAATGCCGGTTGGAACTCCAAGCCGTTGTATCCCACGATCTTGATGGTTGCCGCATGCTCCGCCATGAGAGGGTCAAATGCGACCTTGAAGACCTGCCTTTCGAAGTCTTCAATGAAGGGGGCACCGGCGAAGGCGCCGCCGCCCACGTTGAAGACGCGCATCTTCTTGCAGCCACTGCGAACAGCCGCCGCAAACGCCAGTTGCCACATGCGCTTGTAGAATGTGCGAACCTTCTCAAGCGAGTCATAGTGCTTGTAGTCAGGCTGCTCCGCGTCGTCATGTGCGCACCCTATGAGATTGATGACCTTTACGTTGAAGGGAATACGTGTGTTGGTGTTGCCGCACGAGACCGTCGCCGTGCAGAGAATGGCAAAATTGGGCGAGCCTTCCTTGTAGGCGCCCTGGCGGTACCCAAAGTGTTGTTCTAGACGCGTCTCATCGTAAAGTCGATCGAGGCCAATGTTACAAGGTTCTCTCCTAGTCACAAGGGTTTGTACGTCCTCCAATGAGTCCTCTTTGTGATAGAGTACGACCGTGTCCTGCCACGCGTACGTTGACCACAGTTTGGGATCCAGCACCCATTCGGAAAACTCGTAGCGCTTGTAATATGTATCGCGGAAGGCTGTAGCTCTCGCGATGTATTTGTTCTGTTCTGCGTTGCTTTGCATGGCTTTCGCTTCCTTAAGGGTGAAGCATACACTTTTTCAACGCAGTCAACCGCGCCCATTGCTTTTTCTATTGCCACTGTCAACGTCGTTTCATAACAAGCACGTTCATGATCGCGTCGCCGTGTCCATCGAAGGACCGTATTGGCGTCCAATGAATGTCCTTGAGAGAGCAAGGGTCCGTCACGATGGCCGCATAGCCAGGGCTCAATTCTTTTTGAACTTTCTGTACTTGCCCCGTCGCAACCAACAGGCCGCCGTCGACGTTGTCCCGCGAGAGACAGAGCACCCCGATTGTATCTGGCATACTCAATGCTGCCGTGGCGAACCCTGGCTTCGTGGTCAGTTGCAGACATTCAAGGTCCAAGTCCAAAATCACGTCTGTCTCACAACTTTGCCCAACGCACCAAGACGCCCATGACGTAGCCGGAAGCGGAAGACGAACGCGTTGGCCGTTGGCGTGCACGTGGAAGGTCCCGACTTTTCGATCGATGTGTATGTTGAAGGTCTGGGCATGTTGAAGCTGCTGCCTGAATATTACACGTGCCTCGTGCACGTTCACGATGTGCCGAACGTCATAGATGCTTACACACGGATGCCGCGACAGCAGCATGAGTCGCTCTACACACTCTTATGTATGAATTGCAAAAAGAAGTATCATGATGCTACCCACTCAACCGAACCCGTATCCCTGTTTGCCCTTGCCTCTTACGCTTGCGCATTTTACGCTTGCCACTTTACGTCTGCGTCGTGGCATCAAACATGTCCACAGAAGCGTTGATCCGAGCCCACGCCGAGTCGCTCAGGTACTCGTTGATGCGCGCGTCCATCCAAGTCTCGTCAAACTTGGGGTCGATCACGGCCGCAATGGCCCCGTGCTCCACGAGCGCGCTCTGAATGACCCGGTGCTTCCTGCGAATAATCGACGGAGGGTCGTTGTAGGCCGTGAAATTGTTGAGGACGTCCGGGATCAGAAGCACGCCCTTGTACACGACGGCCGCCGTGCCCGTGGCGCTTGCATTGTTGCCGACGCTCTCGATGAAGGTCCAGAAGTCCGGGCTGTCCCGCAAGACCTCCGTGATGGCCTCCGTAATGGCCGCATGCGCGTCGTTCAACATCATGCCGTCCCACGTCAGCTGGTGTGCGCTCGGTACGTCCAGCACTCCTGGCACCCCTGGAACACTTGGCACGTCCAGATGCATCTTACGATGAACGGCCAGACGGTCGCTCTGGCGCTCGATCTCGTAGATGTCGATGGTGGGGACGTGGGTAAACATTTGTCTTGGTCTTGTTGGCTGGGCTCTTCGGTCTGTGTGGGCTCTTCGGTCTCGTTGGTCAATTACATACACGCGGTGTGGCATCCATTTTTGGGGGCTTCTCTATGTTGCACTTGCCGGGAGTGACACCGTGCGTTGCAGGCTGAAGCTTATTTTCTTCAAGCCCCTAAGTAGCGGGTGCATTAGCAGCAGGTCACATGAGCAGTACGGTGCTGTTTTCGGAACGGCGAAACGTGTCCCGAAAGCACACCTTCTTGAACTTGATCGGGAATGGCCTCAGCAATGTCATGACCATGGTCAACAATGAGGTCGGCATCGGGACCACTGTGCCGCGGTCCGCACTGTACATCGAGGGCGACGTCATCCTCAAGGGCCAGTTCATGGACAGCAACCTGAACCCGATGGCCGGCGTCCTGCCCGCGTGGCTGCCCATGACCGTCGCGCCGTCCTTCACTCTTCCCGGCACCGGCGGCGCCGTGACCTACTCCAAGCAACAGGGCAGCTTCCGCTTCAGCGGCAACGAGATCCTCTACAACGTCAACATTGAATGCACGGTGACGTCGCAGCCCACGGGCGGCGAGTCGGCCGGCGACTACAAGCTCACGCTGCCCGACTCGATCGCAGCGACGTTCTATGCGGCCGCCACCATCGTCGGTGACCTCTGGCTTTCGGTGACGGTAGCTGGAACGACCAACACCTTCAAGGCCCTCGCCAAGACGTCGACATCCGACGCCACGACGCTCACGGTGCGCTACCTATCCGGTACGACCGAGGGGTCGCTCGCGTACATGACGGCCGGTGCCACCATTCAAGTCCAGGGCACCATGATCTACACGTCCGCCCGCGAGTACCTCATGGCGCCGCCATCTACGGCCAACCGATCGTACCAAGTCCTCCAAAACCAGGCACTGTCGCTCTTGGGCTCGACGTTCACGTGGCGCGAGACGCAGGTGGTCCCGACCTTTGCGGTCACGGCACCGGGCGCCATCTCGTACCCGGGCACACGTAAGGGCCTGTTCAAGTACCTCGGTACCGACGTGGCCTTCAACGTCAACGTGAAAGCCCGCATTGAGACCGCGCCGCCGCTCACCAGCGACTACAAGCTCGGCCTGCCTTACCCGGTCAAGCTGGCGAGCTACGCGGCCCCGACCGTCATCGGCGACCTCTGGCTCAATGTTTACAACGGCTCCACGTCGAATGCGTTCAAGGCCTACGCCGAGACGATGCCGAGCGACTCGAACAGCGTGCTCATTCGGTATGTGACGGGTACGACTGAGGATTCGCTTGCCACCATGACTGCAGGCATTACATTCGAGCTCGCTGGCACCATGACCTACGACACGACCGTCATGTACAACGGCGACATCTACACGGCCTACATACCGCCTGTGTTCTCGCAAGACACGGGCGGTAACGTGGTCATGAACGGCAGCGGCTACTTGCCTCGCGGACGCCTCGACGTGATTGATGCCTCTGCGAGCCCGGTGATGGTGGTGGACCAGAAGGGCGCGGGGGACGTCGTGCAGTTCAAAAAGAATGGTGTCACTCAGGTGCGTGTCGACAACGACGGCGACCTGTACCTTCCGTACGGCGGCTCTATCTACAACTCGAGCAATGAGGCTGTCTGGATTCCGGGGAGCACGCTACAATGGTTCACGACGGCGGCGCCGACGTTGGTGCTGCCTGCGGGTGCGACCAATACTATCACGAGCGGCGGCGCTTCGTATCGGTACATCGGCACCGAGGTGGCCTACAACTTCCGGTCGACACGTGGCGTCAGCTTGGCTGCGGCCAGCTCGACGTCCGAGTACCGCCTCACGTTGCCCTACGCCCTCGACATGGCCGTGTACCCGAGCCCGAGCGTGGTCGGCGACCTCTGGCTCACGGTGACGAACAGCACGGCCACGGCGACGACGACCTTCAAGGCCTATGCACGCACGCCGGCACTAGCGGCCGACTCGAACATGGTCAGCCTGCGTTACTTGAACGGTACGACCGACTCTTCGCTGTCGGAGTTTGTCACGGGAACGTCGTTCACGGTACAAGGTGTGATCACGTACAGCACGCCACTCGTGGCCAACTTGGTCAACCTGCCGCGGTCTCGGTTGCCGACGGTCATGACGGAGGACCAAGAGGGCCGCGTGGCCTTGAGCACGGGCCAGGCACCTCAGGCACGCCTACAAGTGCTGGAGCCTGCTGGCGGTCTGGTCGCAGGGGTGCCGGCGCTCATGGTGGACCAACAAGGAACGGGGGACATTGCTCGGTTCAAGGATGCGGGCGTGGACAAGGTGGTGATCGATGGCTCAGGGAATGTCGGGGTGCAAGGGAATGTGGTGGCAACGGGCACTGTTTCGGCTGGAAATGGTCTCATGTTCCGGAACCGCATCATCAACGGGGACATGCGGATCGACCAGCGGAATGCGGGGAAGGCGGGTAAGGCAGGGACTGATGGTATATTTGGACCTGATCGGTTTAAGGTATTAGGAACCCAGAATGCAGTGTGTGCGCTGCCCAAACAAGAGGTGCTGTCTGCAGCGGACATTGCGGCGACCGGCGGCTTCAATTATGCGACGTCCCTTACGACCATTGCGGGGCCGACGCTGGGGCTGACGACTTGGCTGCGATTCAACGGGGACATCGTGGATTTTTGTGGTGGCCTGACAAGTCCGACGGTTACAGGGACGATGCAGTATGTGACGGGGGTGGTACCAAGTGGGAGTGGAAGTGCGAGTGCTTTGTATTTGGCGAATGAGGGGAATGTTTTGACAACGGCAACCCGTTCAGCTAATATTCTAGCATTCCCATATATACAATCAACAGCACTTACCGTATCATGTTGGGTGCAATTTAGTAAATTACCACAAACTACAAATACTTGGAGTTGCGTTTGGACATTTGGTTCAGCATCACTACATTCGTTATCACTATATGCAAACTATGTTAATAGCACAACTGCTTCATTACAGTTAAATTATTACTTTGTTGGAGGAACTACGCCAATTAATATTACTTCAAACACTTGGTATCACGTCGCATGTACATATATTCCAAGCATATCATTTACGTTATATCTAAACGGAAGTTTTGTAGCCAGTGTTACATCAAGTGTCCCGAGTGTGTTTAGTCCCAATTCACAGCTTACATTAGGTGAATTAGGTACTACAAACTCATCTTTATACCCGTTCGCCGGCTACATCGACGACTTTCGCATCTACAACCGCGCCCTCGGCTCCGGTGAGATCGCCCTCCTCGCCGGCTGCACGACCGGCATCACCTCGGCACCCACGAGCGGTCTGGCGGCATACTACCCTTTTGAGAACAGCACGGCTGAGTCGAGTGGGAATAGTGGGCCTGCGCTGACGACGACGGGGTCGGTGAGTTATGTGACGGGTGTTGTGGGGACTAAGGCGGTTTACTTGGCGAATGAGGCTCGGGTCGTATCTTCTCCAACGCAAAAGGCGCTCAATCAACTTTCGTCGGGTGCAATTTTGAATATATCTGGTGCTATTACTATGAGTGCATGGGTTCAGTTTACAAAACTACCACAGTCTGGTGGGTTTTCTAGTTTATTTTCACTTGGAATTAGTACTACAGAGTATATTGTATTCTTAGTTACATATAGTAGTGCAACTTATGCCACACTATCTGCAGCTAGTAATAGCACAGCAACTGCAAATATTTTAGTAACAACTGGAATATGGTATCATATAACAGGGGTATGGGTTCCATCAAGTACAGTTACATTTTATGTTAATGGTTCACATATTGGAACAACAAATTCTGCAAGTGGAACTTTTACAAGCGGAATACTAGTAATAGGCGATAGCTATATTACCGGTTATAACCGCCCATTCGCAGGCTACATAGACGACTTCCGCATCTACAACCGCGCACTCACACCTCCCGAGATCGCCTACCTCGCCGGCAATGCCATCTATCCGAGCATTCAAACATTCAATCAGGCCGCATACTTTCCATTCGATGGGGCCCTCACGGATGCGAGTGGGAATGGTGTAACGCTGACGCCGACGGGAACGATGCAGTATGTGAATGGTGTGACGGGGACGCAGGCGCTTTATTTGGCGAATGAGGCGAACGTGACGGGGACGCCTACAAAGGCAGGTAACCGCTTAACCGCTAATTATACACAAACTGGCCCTATATCTGCGTCTGCGTGGGCATATGTAACAAAAGTTCCTTTGGATGGAGCTTCTACAATTTTTAATATCGGAACAACTTCTGTCCCATCAATGCGAGCATATATTAATGTTCATTCGGAATTAGGTGGGTATATCGGATTATCTGGTATGGCTACTTCATCTATTAAAATAAACACTTGGTTTCATGTAACAACTGTATTAATTCCGAATTCCATGGGATATTTGTATTTAAACGGCTCATTAATTGCAAGTGCAGCAAATACGCAAGCGGCTCTTGGAAGTAGTACAATTTTGGTAGGAGAGGCAGTAGAAACAATCGTAAACTTCCCCTTCGCCGGCTACATAGACGACTTCCGCATCTTCAACACCGCCCTCACTCAATCCCAAGTGACCGCACTTTACTACGGATCCGCAAACATAGCCAGTCGCATCACTCCTCTCCTGAACTACACTCCCTCCGCAGCTGTGCTCTACCAACAGTCCATCGAGGGCACCAACATCGCCGATTTGGCCTTCGGAACATCCATTGCATCTTCGGTGAGCGCGAGTTGCTGGATCAAAAATAACACGGCGGCGGCCCAGACATTCACGATGTCACTCAACAATGGTCTGGCTTCGGGTCCTCGGAGCATCCTCTACACCACACCCTCCATCCCAGCCGGCTCATGGAGTCGCATTGCCTTCACGGTCCCTGGCGATGTACTAGGAACATGGGCCATCAACAACGGCCTCGGCCTGAACCTCGCCATTGCACTCGGTGCCAACAACACGAATGCGGTGTCTACGGCGGGCTCTTGGTTGACCGACGCATATTACACCGAGTCAGGGATTCAATCGTATGGATCGGCGACGGGCGTCTTATATCTACAAGACAATGTGATTTTCGTGACGGGTGTGCAATTGGAGAGGGGGTCGCTGATGACACCGTTTGAGTTCCGGCCATATGCTGTGGAATTGAGGTTGTGTATGCGGTATTTCACACTATTAAATAAACCGTCTTTTAAAGGTGTTGCGTTTACTGACACAATGATAGCACGATTTGGTGGTCCATTTCCAATAACACTTAGACAAAAACCTACAGTATCTATGATAGGAACAATGGACATTTTTGATGGGACGAGCGCTCTGACCATTAACAACTCATCACTTACTGTTAATGCATTCGTGGGAAGTGCTGAGGTGTTCGAAGTAGATGGTTTTACCGTCGCCACCGGGACAACTGTAAAATCAAGACCGCTGACTTCTACACAAGCCTTGTTTAATCAGTTTCTGATAAATGCCGAGTTCTAGCGGCAACCATAAAAAATACAAATAACTCATTTTTCCGATCAAGGCATCACCGGCCAAACAACCGCCCCGACATCCGCATCCACCACACTCGCCGGCACATCCCGCAGCGCCACCCGGTACTCGCGCCAAGCCGTCTTGGCCTCGTCGCTCAGCGGTGCGTCCAGCGTCTGAGTCCAGTCGCAGTCCGCCAGAAGGCGGTTGCGCTCGGCACGCATGGCTGCCCAGAGCCGCTCTTGTTTTTGCGCCAGCTTCGTCGCGTCGACCTCAAAGCCAAAGACGCCGTCCTCGCCCAGCTTGGCGGCGATCACGTCGCGGTCCATATCCTCCGGAATGGCCACATGGATGGTGACCTCGGGCCAGCCCCAGGGACCGCCGAACTTGCCTTGGTTCGGCATGGTGTCCTCGTAGACATTTGCGATGGTGCTGGTGGCCTTCTCAATGATCGCGATGTGGGGCATGCTCTGCTGGTCTTGCTTCGCTGTACTTGCTTCGCTCACGGTTCTATCCATCAGCTCGACAATATTTGAGATGTAGGTGATGCATGCAACGCACTTATTCGAATGCATTGGCTGGTAGTATGAAACGCACACCAACGACGGAACATGTGTTTGAGGTCGGAAGCAACGCCAAGAGCGGTTCCAGGGAACACAATGCCGCCGCCCCGCACACGGCGGGCCGTCGACATCATGGCGCCGCGCGCCTCTTTGAGCATGCATAGCATCTTGGTGGCCGCTTCCTTCTCGGCTAGCTTCTTGGTGGTGCCCTCGCCTGTGCATTTGTGTGACGCAACGCTCACGCTCACGCAGACGCTCGCGCCATGTTGACCAGCACCGGCGCCCGTCTCAACGACATAGGTCGGGAGCCCAAAACCGGCCCTTTGCGTACACTCTTGTAGCCTTGTTTTTGCATCCACTTCTGCCGTCTCTTCGACACATAGGCTCAAATGCGATGACCAGTGTCTCACGATCCACGCATGGACTACTTCATGGCTTTTGCCGCTGTCGGTGAAGAGGGTGCCGATCATGGCCTTGATGGTGGTGGTGCCGAGTCCTAGCCTATGCGCAACGTGCGCACATGTATCTCGAGACACAAGGTGCGCACGTCTGCAAGTCAACTCGCCGCTCGATGCCCACGGAAAACGTTCCGCAAGCTCGAGCGTGATGACCATGTTCAAGAGGACGTCACCTATGACCTCCATGCTCTTGTTTTTGCTATTGTTGGTGTTGTTATTGTTGGTGTTGGTGCCGTTGGTGCGTTGTATATTATTCATGGTTCCCACGTAAGTAGTTTGGTTAACCGATTGGTTAACCGAGAGAGCTAGTGAGTCGTATAATTAAAGTTCAGTGATGCAAGATGGAAGGGGAAGGAAGGGGCTTGAACTAACTTATCGACTCCAAATATACGATCTGATTTCCTTAAATCCCTTTGGAGGGTAAGAGCAAGAGAGGGCGGGCTAGACCAAAGATGTCCCTGGTCCTCAACAGCACCTATGCATCCATTGGCGTCCAGTTCGTCACAGGCATGATTGGCGTCGCGGCCCTCTTTGTGCCCTTGGCGCCCGATCACGCTGTGCTGCGCGACCTGCTGCTCCTCGAGACCATCGTTCAGTTCGTGGAGCTCGCAGTCTACATCGTCATCGTGGCCCGATTTCACCTCGAGACCATGGCGGCCACGCGCTACTTTGACTGGGTCGTGACGACGCCTATCATGTTGTTGACGACGGTGGTGTACATGGCCTATAGCACCGCTCAAGAGCGCAAGGCAGCCCCCATCAAGCTCGTACCCTTCCTCAAAGATCCCCGGAACAAGCGTCCCCTTATCGCCATCCTGGGCTGCAACATGGGCATGCTAACCTTTGGCTACCTCGGCGAGATCGGCGTCATCCCTAGGGCAGCGGCGTGGCTCGTAAGCTCCGTCTTCTTCGTCGCAGCCTTTGGGATCCTGTACACCGAGTATGCCCGCAAGTCGGTCATCGGCATGCGCCTCTTTGCGGCCATGTTTGCCATCTGGAGCTTGTACGCCGTGGCCTACCTGTTGTCGTCGGTCCACAAGAACGTCATGATCAACGGCCTTGACATCGTGGCCAAGAACATCTTCGGCATCTTCTTGGCCGTGGTGATCTTTAAGCAACAAGGCAAGGCTTAGAGGGATGAGTCGATTATAGGTGCAGTCATGGAGGACTACCTACGCCGCCATGGGCCGTCTGCGAGCCCCTTCACCCTCGCAGGCCAGACGCTGCCCGGGCTGATCGTCTCGTGCTACGATGGCGACACGTTGACCATTGTGCTGCCCGTCTTCGGCCATTGCTACAAGTTCACTGTGCGCATTGACGGCATTGACACGCCCGAGATCCGGAGCAAGGAGGCCGAGAACAAGCTGCGGGCTGTTCGTGCTCGCAACCGCGTGTTGCAGCTGGCCGGGGTCACGATTGGTCTCGATGTGGCGTTGACCAAGAAAGAGGTTGGCGAGCTGCTTGCCCGAGTGCAGCCTATCGTCGAAGTGGAGTGCAAGGGCTTCGACAAGTACGGGCGGTTGTTGGCTGTGCTACGTCCCCAACGGGGGCCCAACATGGGCCTTGTGGGCCCAACGTGCCCCTCCTTCGCCGACGTTCTCATTGCCGAGAAGCTGGGCTACATGTACGGCGGCGCCACAAAGCTGACGGAGGGCGAGCAGGCCGATGCACTCGGTTAACGCGTTCCTAAAACACTTACTTACGGTAGAGTAAGGGGCAAAAGAGAAACACCAATGCAAACACTCGACCGGCAATCGCTCGAGAACATCGTCAAACGGCTCACGGTGCGCTCCGGTCGGACCTTACGCACCGTCATG
>Ga0208975_1000710_pt1 | contig 15387 bp, 13 predicted proteins | sample GreLakmeER78MSRF_FD_187700 | JGI IMG/M metagenome (GOLD analysis project Ga0208975, IMG submission 187700) | Freshwater lentic microbial communities from great Laurentian Lakes, MI, USA - Great Lakes metaG ER78MSRF (SPAdes) | ecosystem: Environmental > Aquatic > Freshwater > Lake | place: Great... | reverse complement strand
GCTCTTTACCGCTGGTCTCCATGCGGTAGTACTTCATGGCACTATGAAAGAACCGCAGAAACTGATTCTCATCCCAAGACTCGCAACCAACCCAACTTGGACTGTAGTCACGTTTGGCTTTTTCACGAAGTGCGATAGATTCTTTTTTGAGTTTAGTTGCCATTTGGTTGCTCCTAGTGCGTTAACAATAAAGTAATTATACAGTCATTTTACTTATGCGTCAAGTTATTTTGGTTAATCAATTATGTGCTAATAAATAGACTGTGAGGAAAATTATGGAAATAACACCAGGAAAACCAATTAGAACCTATGCCCAAAATGGTGAATGGCGAGATTGGAGCACCGATGAATTGGTTGGAGCCAAACTAAACTACATACCAAATTGGAAATGTGGCGCAGGAGTTGACAGCTTATACATTGACATGGATGGCGGAGTTTGGACTGCTAGTTGTAGAGTAGGCGGCCGTTTAGGCAGTGTTTGGGACGACTTTTCAGTTCCTGAAGATTGGATAGACTGTAAGCGCAATGTCTGCTCCTGTGGTGCAGATTTGTTTATCCCCAAAACACAAAAGATAGAATTTAAACCGTTATTGCTTAGAGGTCAAGGATTACCTGCTAATCATGATCTTAGAAACAATGCACAAACTGAGTTTGTTGCTATGGAACGTACTCACGCTAGTACACAAAAACAAGTTTACTGGGAAATAGGACGTCGTTGTAATTACGATTGTAGCTACTGCTGGCCGTGGATTCACAATAATACAGATCCTCACAAGCCTTTAGAAGACCTAATGCAGGCAACTAATCTCATTGAAGAAAAGTTCATCAAAGGGCAACAGGTTAATTTTATCATCAGCGGTGGTGAACCCACTGCTAACAAAGATTTTCTAGACTGGTTGCGTTATTTAAACGCCATGGGACATCACGTAAGTTTGCATAGCAACGGTAGTCGCAAGCCAGACTATTATCAGGAAATTATTCACTACGGTGATTTGAACATTAGTGTACATTTTGAATTCTATGATAGACCTAAACTTGTTAAAGTTATCGAAGCCATTGTTGCTGAAAAAGTAGAGCATGGCAAACTAGGACACCTTGAAATCAAATTTATGATGGCTCCACACAATCGTGAAGAAACTCTAAGTCTTGAAGAAGAATTAAAAGCAATTCCACGTTTTATGGATTATTGTACTTGGGCTATTGTTCCTATTCGTGGCGATTTGAATAATAAAAACAGCGCACCTAATCAAGGTTCTGGAAGTGAAGTTATGGAAGGCTACACTAAAGAAGATTATATATTATTTGGGGATAGGAAATGACAAAGCAGGTGTTGTGTACTGCACCACTAACGGCCGCACTAATAGATACCAACAAAGGAGTAAGACCATGTTGTGTATACAGTGGTAATTATATTGGAAATATAAAAGATCAAAGTTTAGCTAGTATCATAAACAGTGATGAGTGGAAAAAATTAAAAGAACAAATGTATACAAATGAGTGGCCGAGTGCATGTTTATCTTGTAAAGAACGAGAAGATATCTCGGGGTGGAGTGTACGACAGCTATTTAATAATGGTGCATTTGATGTAACTGGTTGGGAAGAAGAAAAACTGACTTACCTTGAGTTTAACGGCAGTAATATATGCAATCTTTCATGTCTGCATTGTAACGCTGGATTTAGTAGTAGATGGGTTACTGAAACAAAAAAAGCAATAGCAGTACACAAAACATATGATGAACCTAAACGAAGTAATATGGCATGGTTTGATTCTGTTATTGAATATAACAATGACACAAACGGTAGGGCTACTAAGATGCATTTACCTAACCCAGAATTGGTTATTAACAATCTTAAGGAATTAGATTTAACTAATTTAAGAATAATTAATTTTAAGGGTGGAGAACCATTCCTTAATTCAGAAACTACTGCAATTTTAGATTATTTAGACAAAGAAAATATAGTGTCTCAAGTATCAGTAACCGTTAGCACTAACGGAACATATATTAATGATGAAACACTAGCATTATTAAAAAAATGTAAATCTATAACTATCTATCTATCAATAGACGGTACAGATAAATTATTCAATTATATTAGATACGGTGATGCTAAATTTGAGGATATTGAACCTACTATAGCAAAATTAAATTCTATTCCTCAAGTTAGTATAAATGTTAGCACTACGGTTATGAACTATAACATTTTTAATTTAATTGATATTAGAAACTGGATATACAAAATGTCAGACAAATATGAAAGATTTGTACGTAGAACCGGATTTTCAAATTGTCTTACTCACCCTACTTATTTGTCATTATTAACACTTTCTGATAAAACTAGAAAAGAATTAATAGAATACTACAAAGCAAATACAGAAATCCATAAAGAGTTTGATCAAGTAATTGCTACGCTATCTAACGAATATGCTGGAGATGTAATACACAACTTCTGGATTGATTACACCATACTAATGCAAACTGTTCGAAAAAATAATATATTAGACGTAGTCCCACAATTAGAATCGGAATTTAAATATGTATAAAAATATAATATGTACCGCACCGTCAACTTCAATCTTAATAGATACTAATAAAGGTTTAAGGCAATGTTGTTACTATCAATCTGGATTTTTAGGAAATCTTAATAAAAATACTATAATAGAAATTATAAACACTGATAAATGGAAAGAGTTAAAAGAACAAAGTTCAAATAATGTTTGGCCGCAGGGTTGTTTAAAATGCAAAAATAATGAAGAAATATTTGGAGATAGTTTACGTAAAAATTATTTTGAACATGCGTCAGAAGACGATGTTAAGCACAACAGACTTAAAGTATTAGAATTTAATGGAAGTAACATATGCAATCTATCCTGCGTACATTGTCACTCTACATATAGTAGTAGATGGGTTATTGAAAGAAAAAAATTAGAAAAAGTTGTTGCTACGTATACTGAAGAAAAAAAAGAAATTGCAAAAGAATTTAGACCGTTAACTAATTTATATGATGAAGATGGGGTATCTTTAAATGCTATGCATTTGCCTAATCCTAAACTTGTTATAGAAAATATTAAAGATTTAGATTTTTCTCATTTAAAATTATTATGTTTTAGAGGAGGAGAACCGCTACTTAATTCTGAAACAACGGCAGTATTAGAATATTTAGATTCTATAAATGTTTTACAAAATTTAAACATTCATATAACAACTAATGCAACTTATATTAATGATCAACTAGTTAATTTATTCAACAAGGGAAAATCTGTTACGGTTAATTTATCTATAGACGGCATTGGGGAGTTGTTTAATTACATAAGATACGGCGATGCTAAGTTCGAATCTGTAGAACCTGTAATTGCAGCACTTAATACTGTTAAGAATTTATCAATGGTAGTAAGTGTAGCAGCAATGAATTATAGTGCGTTTAATCTAATAGACATCCGCACATGGTCTATGAAATTAGCTGAAAAGTATGATAAACTTGTTCCTATTCCTTATTATAATAACTGTGTTGTAAGTCCGGATTATTTAAGTATGACTACACTATCAGACGAAACTAGGAAAAAATTAGTTGAGTTTTATACATTAAACAGCATTAACGATGAATTTGTAAATGTTATTAAATTTTTATCAAATGATTTTATAGGTAATGAAATTCATACTCAATGGGTAGAGTATACAAAATTATTAGAAACAGTTAGGAAAAATGATATTATTTCCATTGTACCAGAATTAAAAAACGAACTACAAAGAAAATAATATGTCACTTGATAATCGCAGAGAATTTGCAATTCATTTAAAGAAAAAAATAATCAATGATCCAATATTGGGTAAATTAATTTATGAAGAATACAATTCCGAAGATACATGTAATTTTGACAAAAATGAAAATGTGTGCAATTTGCCATTTGGTGATGTAGAAATACAACCTGATGGTAACGTCTACCTGTGTTGCCCGGGATGGAATCCAGCATCTATTGGCAATTTATTAGAAGAAGATATGCACTCTATCTGGAACGGAGACAAGGCCAGAGTAGTACGAGAATCAGTAACTGATGGTTCATATAGATACTGTAATGCTAAAACATGCCCTGCAATGATTGCTGGAGGCGGCCACAGAATTGTTCCTAAATCTACATTTGTTGATCCTAAACTGCAATTCCCTAGGAATATAGCATTTTCTGTAGATAACACCTGCAATTTAATTTGTCCTAGTTGTCGAACATATAAAATAATTACATTAGAAGAAACAGCACACCAACGTGCATTAAAGATATTAAGAACAGCATTTAGTTCAGTATTTAAAGAGCCTCACAATCAATCTATTACACTTACGTTTGACGGTGTTGGCGAGATATTTTTTAGTCCTGTATACAGAGAAATATTTGAAACCGAAGAAGTCTTTAAGTCTCCCGAAAAGTGGCCGGAATTTAGAACTGTATTATGTACTAACGGTACTATGATGACAGAAAAGATACAGAACAAATATAGTATTTTATTTGAAAGATCTATAGGTGTTAGGATAAGCGTTGATGCCGGCAACAAAGAAAGCTATGAGAAAGTTAGATGCGGCGGCGATTGGAACTTATTATGGCAAAACATGGACTACCTATATAAAAATACATTACAACATGATACTACAAAATCCTGGGCATGGAATGTTGTACTACAAGAAGATAATGTTGAATCTATTCCAGATTTGATCAACCTAGCATATCAATACCCGGACAATTTACCTGACATATACATTGTAAATATGTTGAACTGGGGTACCTATTCGCAAGAAGAATTTGACAAAAAAGCTGTATGGTTTGCAGGATCACCAAAGTATACTAGTGCAAAAAAAATATTATCGTTACCTGAAGTTGTAAACTATCCTAAAATTTTTATACCTAAATTAGATTAACGATAAGTAATAGTTAACGATACGGAATACACACCAATGTTAGATAAAGATACGTGGATTGCACAAAATTTAATCCCAAAAAATGACGCACCGCAATCAGCACATAGAAAACTTCGTGCCGGCGTAACGTCTGTGGGCGTTAATGTAGGCCATCGCAAAACAAAAATGACATTATGTGTGTTAGGTAGCTGGGCTATCTATATGCCACCATACAACTTGGCTAGACTAACATCATTAATGCGTGAAGCCGGATATCCAACTATTGTATATGATTTTAATGTTGAATCACATTACCGTTTAAAGGAAGCTAACCCAGCGTTAGATGATGCATGGAATGGTGCAAACTACTGGTGGTGGCAGGGTGATGAATATTACAAACGTATTCATCCCACGTATGAACCTATATTAAACGAATATTTAGAAATATTATTAGCAGATAATCCTGATATTATAGGCGTCAGTACATATTATACAAATTTATTACCTACCAAATGGATGATTAATGAGATCCGTAAAAGAAGACCTGACATTACTATTGTAATGGGTGGGCCTGAATGTCACGAGAATTATTACAAAAAACCACAAAACGTAGATTATTATTTTATAGGTGAAAGTGAACAAAACATATTAGACTTCTTAGAAAATTGGGAAAACGGTATTAAACCTTTACAACCTGCAATAGGCGGGTTATATAGTGACACACGTATTGATATTGATAGTTTACCTTACCCTGATTATAGCGACTTTGATTTGACAAAATATTGGGGTAAAAATTCTATCTGTGCTGAAATTAGTAGAGGCTGTATAGCTAAATGTAGTTATTGTACAGAAGTATATTATTGGAAGTTTCGTGATAGAGGTGCACAAACAGTTGTAGATGAATTAGAACATCAAGTTAAAAAATACGGTATTAGCTTTGTTTCATTTGTTGATAGTTTAATGAACGGAAACTTAAAAGAATTCAGAAATTTTTGTCAAGAATTAGTAGATAGAAAACTAGGCATTAATTGGTGGGGATATGCTCGTGCTGATGGTAGGATGGATTTAGAATTTTATAAATTGCTAAAGGCAGCTGGTTGTCAAGGTTTTAATTATGGAATTGAAACTGGTAGCGACAAAGTATTAAAAGCAATCAATAAGAAAAATACTGTTGCAGAGATTAATCAAAACATTATTGATTCTGACAAAGTGGGAATGAAAGTATCTGCTTGTCTAGTGATCGGAGCTCCGGGCGAAGATATCGAGGCGTTGACCCATACATTTAATATGTTATGGAATCATAGAGCTAGAATTATTGCAAGTAGTCCAGGTCCTGGATTAGGTGATAATATGGGTTCGGCATACGATGACCGAGAGAAATTTAATATTAACCCTAGAAATAAACCGTGGTTAGGCGGATGGTATTCATTAGATCTAATGAATACAAAATTGCATAGACATATAAGAATCAAATTAATACATATATGGTTACATCTGTGTAAAGAATACGGAGGAACAATTACTAATGTACATAGTTCTGAAGGGGACATAACCGATCATTATCAATTACAATTTGATAGCGAATATATCAACGAGCATGTAGAATATGAAAATTTTGATTTCATGTCTATTATTAAAACTGATAAAGGTGATTTTGCCAATAGCGTAATGAATGAGGCCTTTGGGTTCTTTAGAATGCTATGGAGAGTTCGCGGCGGATTTGATATGACACTAAATTTTAATTCTGAATTAGATCATAGAGATTTTATATTTACTATTGCACCGGATACACATACTTACCATGCTGTGTTGAATTTTAAAATAGATGATGATGGTAACTATGTTACTAAATGTAATTTTAAATTCAAAAATATACATAAAGATGTTGTTATTATGGATGGTTTCGAGCATACGTTTGAAGAAACCGGTAAATGGGTAGAGTCAACAAAAACTAAAACAAATAAAGTATTTTATATTAAATCAGAGTTTTCTAATCCTAATGCGTTACCATTAGAAAGTTGTTTTTCATCTGTGTCTGTATCTGAACGTTTTATGTTATTAAGAACAGCAAAACAATTAGCACCCAATAGCCTTGTACTAGAAGTAAATTCTGGATTAGGGGGCAGAGCTGCAATTTTAGCACGTGGAAATAAATATCTCAATATTCATAGCATAGAAGCCTTCGATGAAGATTCACTGTTCAATGAGTTTAACTCGGTAAAGCCCTGGATCCGAGAACAGTTGTTTGATATGTGTAACGATAATAATTTAGATAAAAAAGTAGGTTATGATTTGTTAGACGGACTAACAAAAGATTTTGAAATTGATGCTAGTGGCAAACTAGCGTGGCAAAGGATAACTAGTACATATTCTAATAGAATAACACTACATCATAAAGTTACTCCGATTGATTTTTCTAATTGGGATACTCCATTAGATGTTTGTTTAATTAATATGCATCAAAACCCTAATTTTAAAACTAATATTGATTTTTGGTCTCAACATGTTAAACAAACTGGATATATTATAGCACATTTATATCACGAAACTTACGGGATTGACGTGTTTAATGGTGTAAACAATTTATTAAATAATGGATGGAAACTAGTTGAACAAACTGAAACCTTAGTTTGTTTGCAAAGAATTTAATTGATCATTGATAAATTTTGCCGTAATATTTTGTCTGATAAAATATTTGCAAAATTCTCTACTGCTCTTAAATTTGGATGCCTATTATCATTAGAAATAAAATTAGATGAGTTGTTATCTAAAATTGCACTAGACCAAGCTGAACCTAGATGAGGATATTTTTCGTCGTGCATAAACTGTAGCCAACATGTTGAATCTGAAATTTCTTTATCTAGTAACGGTCCGGTCCACTCTGGTTGTAAAGTATGAGGTCTAACTATACAATCATTAGCCGAACCTATTGCCCTATAAAAGGTATAAGTTATATTATTTGCTATTAGAAAATTTTCTAATAGCATAACATTTTTTATATAATTTATATAGTGATCTTCATCAGCACTTTCCACTAGTTCCGTTTTAATATAATTTTTAAATGATGATATCATTGCTAAATGATTATTGCCACCATGTGCTGTCACTATCTCATCCAAATGATGTATATTTAAATTTACAAAACACGATGCTTCTGTAAAAAATTTCATACGCCTGTAAGTACTAGTCCATCCTACTACTGCATGATAATTACTTCGTTCGTCTTTTGGTAAAGATAATATATAATTTATAGTGTTTAATGCAATCATGTCGTTACTGTTACCATCAGATGACACATCAATTCTATTTGTACCTAGTATTTTAGCTAGCATCATAGGCAAATTATGATTCATTCTATATTCTAAGTAATCAGTTAGATCAGACTGTCGATAATCGGTTACTTCTCTATTATTTTCTTTACAGTAATTTTCCCAGAGTACCGCGTCTCCTGCCATAAAACTACACCCATTGCAAATCAATTTTTTCATATTGTTGTTATCTCTATTATTTTTTTACTTATTCCATTTTCTCTATCTGTTTGTTTATGATACCAATTAGCTATTTGTTTGTTAACAAAGTGATTTAATTTTTCCCAGTTACCATGTGCAACGTGATTTGAAAAATCTGTAGGTTTAAGTTCTTCTACTTGTGGTTGTAAAGTCTGTAGGATAACATTAAGATCACTACTAGGCAATTTCCATATGCTCAAATGCTCAGGATGGTGTATAGTGTTATACCAAAGATTAACTTCATTCTCTGTAGTAAATTTTACAAACTCCGGCATTTCCCACCAGTTATTATTCATAGGATTAACCATTACACTAAGACCGCGCCCGTTATCTTTGCAATACTTGTTAAATGTTTGAAAGTTTTCCATTAGCGTGTTAAAGTCTCCATTGATCCTAATAGCTTCGTAGTTGTCCTCGTCTAAACTGTCAATGCTGATGTTTAAACTAATGTTACACTTGGCCAGTATTTCTTTAACTTGTTTGTTGTACACAGTTCCGTTGGTGGCAATATTGATGCGTAAGCTAGGATTGATCTTGGCAACTAACATGCAGATATCATAGACAATCTTTTGTGCAAATGGTTCACCACCATTAAATCTCAATTCCTCTAAATGTGGAATAAATTCTTTAAGTTGCTCTACAAATGAGTCATCATATACTTGTGGTAGTGGTGGCAGTTGATCTCTATTTTTTCTAATACCAGAACTTAGTCTGCCTTCGCACATAACACATTCTAGATTACATTGATTGCTAAGTTCTAATTCTAGCATTGTTGGATATTCTTTTACACTAAATCCGTCATAGGCAAGAGCCAACGGCCAAGTGTCGGCTTCGATCTTTTGCTTACATACTCTACATTCACTTTTAAAGACGCCATTTTTTAAATTGTTTCTATACTCAGTAAACTTTTCCCCAGTCCAGATATCTTTAATACTTCTGCCAGGACCCCATGTATCCAGATGTCCTACTAACAACCAGCACGGAGCAACCCTACCTTCTGTTGTAAAATACATATTGTTGTATGGCGCAACACAAGGACTAATAGTGTTTATAGTTCTATTCTGATCAAACTGTTTACGTTTGGTATTATATTCTGTAATTTGTTCTACTGTAAGTTTATTCATCTTTATAATCCATAATCATTTGGCCCCATTGACCAAATGTTGTTTTAAATTGTTGTTCTCTAAAAAGATCTAGTTCAGTATTCTTGTTGATAAATTCTGTAATGAGGGTCTGATTGTCTGCGTCTAGATGTAAAAAGTTTTTAACTATTGTAAACTCAGAGGTATCTAATCTAGCAGATACTATGTCTTTTAGTTTGTCAGGTAAATTTTTAATACTGTGACTAGGAGGATAATGCAGTATATTAAAATATGTAAATATATTCATTGATTTTGTCCACTGCAAATATTCTGGCAAGTAGTATACATTAAAGACACTTACAGTTGGGCACAGAGTTAAAAACAAATTAGAATTCTGTTCTTTTAATTCAATAAATTTTTTAATATTATCTTGGATAGTAGCCCATTCAGTTGGATAACGTTCATACTCTAATCTTTCTCCTATATCATCTACTGAAATACACAGTGTAATTTCTTTAAACTTTACTAACAGATCTAGGAACTTTTTATTATACAGGGTTCCATTGGTGTTTAGCAATATACTAATGTGTGCAGCTCGCCCAGAATTAATCAACAACTCCAGTACTTTTATATTTTCTGGACTAGCCATAGGCTCTCCACCGGTGACTTCTAAGTGTATTAGATCCTGGGCCCATTGAAGAATAACATCTTCGTTAGCAGTGCCTAATATCTTATTAGATAACCAATAGGATCCGTCTTCAATTTTAATATTAAAACGTTCCTGGTATTCTTTTAAGAATGTTGAGCTTGCCTGTGGCCCGCATATTCTACATTTTAAATTACATACATTGTTTAATTTTAAGTCCATTGCACGTGGGCCTTGGGTTGCTATAGTACCAAACTCCATTCCCTCTGTACTAATCTTCTTATCCTTGGCCCATTGGACCCTAAAGCTAGACATACCAGCAGCTTCTTCGTCCCAACAGCTTTGACACTCTTTAGGTTTAACTCCATCAAGGAATGCCTGTCTTAGTGTTTGAAAACGTTGATCATTCCATAGTACATCTAGACTACCTTCCTTCATATTAGGCAGTTGATATTCGTTTGCTAGTGATGGCTGGGCAAATTTACAACAAGGTCGTAATGATCCATTTACATCTGTAGATAGATTGACCCAAGGCAGCACACAAAAAGTATCAGGTTCCATATTGATTCAATAGCTTGTATATTTCAGGAAACGTATGTGCAAATGATTCGTTCCTATATCCATCGTGTATTTTTGTTTTTTTAAAAAATATTTTTAATAATTCAGGATTTTGTTCATTGCCATACATAAAGTTAATGATATTTTGAATAGACGGAGACGTATGGTGCAGCATATTAGATGAGTCAATCATTTCTAATTTTTCTTTTATAATATCTTTAACATCGGATGGTAGTATAGTTATTGCATAATGATGTGGATAGTGTACCATGTTGAGCACTATCTTTAATCCCAGTTTTCTTATTTCGTCAAAGAACTCTTTTAAGTAAAATACATTAAGTACGCCAACTGTTGTGTAAATTATAATGTCCATATTTACACCATGCAGACGACTTAACTCCTGATATCGTGAAATGTTCTCTAGTGCTTCACTCCATTTGGCATTTTTTCTTTGATATTCAAATCTATCGCCAATGTCGTCAATGCTAAAGTTAATAATGACTTGTTTAAATTTCTTCCATAACTTAAAAAAGTTTTCTTTGCAAATACTTGAATTAGTATTATAATATAAACTAGTTGCTGATGGATTTCCGTGTGCTGCCATGATATCTAAAATTCTATCATGTTCTTGTTGCATTAACGGCTCTCCACCGTAGAACTCTAAAAAGTCAATAGACGGTGCCCATTGTTTGAGTATTTCTTCATTCTCAGGATTTTCTAAAAACTTTTCTCTAGAGTTACTAGTAAATGAATTTACATCTCCCATGTCTTTAATTTCTAAGTCTTTAATTTCCTTAATCCATTGACTGCTAAGAAATGGTGTGCAAATTCTACATTTGAGATTGCATAAGTTGCTTAGTTTAAGATCTAATGTTTTAGGATATAATCTAGGTATATGATGAAAGAATGTAGCAAATGGATGTTCCTTGCCGCCTTTCTCTCTAGTAAGACGCATACTCGTCATGCCAGCAGCTTCTTCGTCCCAACAGGCTTTGCATCCACTTGGTCGTTCATTTCTAAGAAACTGATCTCTTAAGTTTTGAAACTCTGCTTGATCCCACAGCTCACCTATGTTAACATCGGGTAGTTTAGGAACATCAGCTTGCCAAGTTGGGTCCCCAACTTTATATTTACAACACGGTCGAGCACGTCCGTCGGGATCTAATTGAAAATGTGTAAATGGATATAAACAAAAGTTATCTGGTACTTGTTTTCTTAAAATCTCAGTGTACTGCTCTTTTGGGAGTTTCTTTCCAACTACCGAAAGTGTATCAAGACCATATGTGTTATCTAGATGTGTAGCAGTATACCAAATAGGAGAACCGTCGCCGTCGTCATTTTCAAAAATAGGGATAAATGTTCTTTTGTCCATTACAGTTCCTTACACATTGAATAAAACTCGGTATATTCTGGAAACACTTCTGAGAAGTTAAGTTTGCGCCTTTCGTCATAGGTGTTAAACCATGGTACAAACTTTTTACGGTCTTCATCGTAGTTGCCAGTGTTATTGCGAATACTGTTAGCCAAATTTTCTAAATATATGATGTACTGATCATATCGTCCAAAAAAATCAGTAACTACTGGCATTTTACTAACATTAGTTTTCATATACTCAACAGCATAGTCTAAATGATCTGCAAAGTCCGGAGTTAAAATCATAGGGCTTTGCCAGCTAGGAAAACTAATGATGTTTTGTTTAAGAGCAACCGGCCTCTGGTATTTGTCGTATAGATTTTCAGTAAACTCTATAAAGCTCTTTATACTGGTTATGTTTAGAGCATTTAGGCTCATAATAAAGCCAAAATCAAACTTTAAATCAGTCCTTGATAATAGTTTGTCTAAGTTACTAGTGAATTTATTCCAATTGACTCCATTACGAATATACTCTGCTCGCTCTCCAACACTTTCCATACTAACTAATACTTCTACGTTAAACACTTCTGTTAGTTTAGGTAGATAATTAAACAGTTTTTCTAAATAGTTAGGAGGCGTGTTCAAGTTAGTTACAATCCAAAAAGTCATTTTTGATTTTCTTTGACCAGCAATCTCATCTACGCTGGCAATCAGCTTGTCTACAAACGTATAGAACTCAGGCATAATCAACGGTTCACCACCGATGATGCCTAATCTATGCAAGTGATATCTACCAATTTGATTAAACCATTCCCAGAACTTGGCATCAAAACTAGGTGCTGCCTTAGGAAATTCTTTGTCATATTGTTCTTGAGTAATTTCACCGTATTTGATACGTTCAGTAGCCCATTGTGTTGAATAATGATGACTACAGTACATACATTTTAAATCACAGGTATTGCCTAGACTGATTTCTAACATGTAAGGTGATGTAGAAGTTAGTGCAGGGTGATCTAATCCCCTAATAGAAGCTAGGTATTCTTTTAGTTCTTCTTCTTTAAAAGGTTTATGCTTAGGGACTAGGCCTTTCTGTTGTAAGAACCAGTTGAATCTTTCTGGGGTGTGTCTTGGACTTTTAACTCCACGATCTTCTAGATTCCAACAGCTTTGACAATCTTTGTCTCTAATTCCCTTGATCAATGATAGTCTACCTAACTTTTCTCGGTCGCTGTCGCTAAATGCCCCAATTCCTAGTGTCTGAAGATCTTCTTCAGTAACTTTATTAGATGGTGTTCTACAGCAGCTACGAAATTCTCCTCGATCCATATTGAAGATAGGATAATTCCATTTAAGATCACAGATGGTATTCATTGGATCTGTATGTCCGTTGTCGTCTACTATAGGTATAATTTTCTGTTTCATATTATTTTTCTTTTGTACACATAATGTCAAAATTGCAGTGACACATGGTCTTGTTGCAGACAATCGGATCCATTGGAAGATTTAGATTAGCATCTTCTATATGACCAATAGAACCACCGACCTTGCACCATCCACGATGAATACTGCCATCCATGTCAACAATTAATTGTTCAATACCTGCATAGCACTTCCAACCTGACCAATCGTTGGTCTTTTCACTAATAAATCTGTGTGCGCTCGAAACTTGTTTATTACCGTCTTCATATACTTTACGCATGGCGCCACGATAGTAGTCAAACGTTCGATCAAATTTAATATGCTTAGTAATCAGTTCGTGCTGCTTGTCAAATATTTTCTTTTGAAAATCGTTGTAGTCAAACAGTGTATCACCAAAGTCATGTATTAGTGGCTGTAGAGCCATTGATATGTTACCTAGATTTTTAACCTTGTTGGCAACTGCATAACAATGATCAAACTTTTCAGGACTCATCATGATGTTTACGTGTGTACGAACATCGTTGTGTAAGAGTTTAACAACTTCTACAAAGTGTTTTTCATCTGCAAATTCTGGGTGAAAGCTCAAACATACATGGTCAAAGAACTGCATGTTTTCTTCCCAATAACGAATAGTGCGCGATCCATTACTGATCAACCCGACCTTGATTCCCATTTCTGTACAGAACTGACAAATCTCAATGAAGTGTTTGTACATGGTAACTTCACCGCCAGTAAACTCAAAATAGATATTTTTATGAAAGTAATGATCTTTAACTCGGGCAATAAAGTTTTTAATAATCTGTGGGTCTGGCCACCGTTTACTGCCATCATGTAGAGCATCGGGGCAGTAGCTACATTCAAAATTACAAGTGTTACCTAAACACCAGTTGACTACGAACCAATCTTCATGACCAGGATTGGAATGTTCTAGTTTAATATATTGTTCCATCAATAACCTTTAACGACTATTTAATTATCTCTTTAGTGTTCTGGTCAAAGAAAAACCTGCCCGTGAGTCTATGACATCAGTGGGGCAGGCCGTGTTATTACTTCTTAGCTGGTTCAGCTTTCTTTTCTACCACAGGCTTGTCAATCTTTGGCATTTCTTTTGGCTGTTTCTTGCACTCAGTCTTGTCTGCATTTGCTTTGTCTTTGCAGTCAATCTTTGCTGACTTTGGTACACGAGCTTCCACAGTTTTGTTACCAACTTTAACATCTTTAGTTTCGCCTTCTGGCTTTTTAGCAGGCTCAGATGCTTGTGCTAAACTTAATGATAATCCTAATACTAACGCGGCTAATAATTTCATAGCAATCTCCTTTTGATATTTTATTTACACAAAAAAGCCCGATTATGTTCGGGCTTCTCTGTATTTTGCTAATGCAATTTGTCTAGCTAGCCATAATCTAAATTTTACATGATCTGATAATTCGTCATCTTCAACGACTTTACCAAATTTTGTTGCTTGTCGATTACGACCAAAAGTGACTTCGTCGTCAACTTCAAAATCACTATCGTCTAGACCCTTTGGATTACTTCTTAGCAGGCTCTTTCTTGTCGTCTTTCTTAGCAGGCTCACTTTTGGCAGGCGCAACAACTGCGGGTGCTGGAGCTGGTGCTGTAACAGCAGGCTTGGCATCAGCTTTCTTTTCTTCTTTCTTAGCGGCAGGTGCTTGAGCAAATGCAGTAGCGGCAAACATTGTTGCGATTAAAGTTACGATTAATTTCATGATAAAGTTTCCTTTTAGGTTATGTAGAAATTTATATCCTACATATATATAACGCGATAGCCCCTTTAATCGTTTACACAATCTTATTTAATTTGTGTCCAAACACGCTCACGTATCTGTTTTGTTAATGCGTCAGGTAATGGTACATAATCTAAATCTACAGCATCTTTCTTGCCATTCTTAAATGCCCAATCAAAGAACTTTAATACTT
>Ga0208975_1000709_pt1 | contig 15392 bp, 21 predicted proteins | sample GreLakmeER78MSRF_FD_187700 | JGI IMG/M metagenome (GOLD analysis project Ga0208975, IMG submission 187700) | Freshwater lentic microbial communities from great Laurentian Lakes, MI, USA - Great Lakes metaG ER78MSRF (SPAdes) | ecosystem: Environmental > Aquatic > Freshwater > Lake | place: Great... | reverse complement strand
TCCGTACTTCAAATGCTGGGTTAGACGTGAGTTTACGCACATGCATCAGAAGTACCAAGGCGAGTATTTACATGCAAACGCTATTGCAGTAAATGTCATGCCGGATCGTTGCTTGAGTTTTCAACTCGTTTTTACGGGGTGTGAAAGCCTTGTAGACGGGTCAGAGAACGTTCATGGCGGGGCGATGTGGGCAAGAATGCCTATTACTGCGTTGGTGGGGGATATTCCCCTAGAAGAGTGGCCCGAGCGCATGCCTACACACTTGGCACAGCCTTGGGATTGTCCTTCTCACACCCACACAGTAATAAAATTTGCGCGTACAAGCCCTAGTCCGTGGCTATGCAAAATCGACGGAGAGTTCTACACCGGAAGATACATGTTCACGGTGGATTACACAGAGAGCGAAGTGGCTGACTGCCCCGCACAACACAAACAAAGTCATGTCTTGACTTTGACGGATGCAGGCAAGTGGACAGGCAATATTGTGGCGCTGCCAAACAATAGGGTTCGAGTAACGAGCCCTGCTTTTTGGCAGACCGGAGAGGGTGCCCCTGATTTTAGGCCTGGTCAGTGGATTCACTGTGCAGAGCAAGATGATTCGTATATGGATGCGGCTCAAACCTTTGATAATTTATACAAAGAATGACAACTTCAAATACAACAACCTTTGATCTGTCAATTGATGACCTGATTGAAGAAGCATTTGAGAGATGCGGCATACGCGGCACGAACGGCTACCAGCTTAAGTCTGCGCGTCGCTCTCTCAATTTGTTGTTCCTGGATTGGGCAAATAGAGGTCTCAACCTTTGGACAATTGAGCAAGCCACCTATGCCATCACGCAGGGTATCAATGAAATATCGTTGGCTACAGACACCGTTAACGTTTTGTCTGCTGTCATTCGAGACCCTTCCCAGGGCATCTTGACTGACATCACGATCGACCGCATCAGCCGCTCTGAGTACCTGAACATTCCTGACAAGACATCTCAAGCGCGTCCCGCTCAGTACTATGTACAGAGAACGAACGTGCCAAAGGTGTTTTTCTACCCTGCGGCGGACCAGAGCTACACATTTGTGTACTACAGGATTCGTCGTATCCAGGATGCCGGTGCGTACACCAACACCTCGGACGTCAACTTCAGATTTTTGCCATGCCTGACATCAGGGCTGGCATACTACATCTCCCTTAAGTACGCTCCCGAGCGCACGGGCGCGCTCAAGACTATCTACGAAGAAGATTTCCTGCGCGCCGCGATGGAAGACAGGGACACTGCCAGCGTTAACTTCGTTCCTGACTTAGGGGTGTAACGCATGGCCTTCGCAACAGGTAAATTTTCATATGGCCTGTGTGATTACTGCGGCCAGCGATATGAGTACAACGTGCTTCGCAAGAACTGGCGTGGATTTAAGGTCTGCCCGGACGACTACGAACCAAAAGAGCCGCAACTTGAGCCTTTGAAATATAGGGGCGATGCAATCGCCCTTTATGAGCCAAGGCCAGATAGAATTGAGCCTGTATCTGTCTTTGTAGGGGCACCCGGTTTTTCAGCTTTCCAGAGTTTTGGAACGGCCAGAAACACCAACGACATGCGTCCTTACATAGAGGATAAGGCCTTGATTGCTCAAGGAGTGGTTGGCTCTGTAACGGTGGTGATTTCATGACGTACAACGAACTTGTAACCAACATACGTAACTACACAGAGGTAGGGGCCAATGTCTTTACTGAGCCTGTGATAAACGTGTTTATCACTTTTGCAGAAAACCGTATTCTGCGCGACATTGACTTAGATGTATTTAAGCTTGAAGTGACAGCTAATTTAACGGCTAACAACAAGTTTTTAACTGCCCCTACTGATATCTTGACACATAGATATCTCATAGTTACATCGGGAACAGAGCAAATTTTCTTGGATTTTCGGGATACTTCTTTCATGAAAGAGTATTGGCCAAACAGTGCCACAACAGGAATTCCAAAATACTATTCGGTGTGGGATGAAAACACCTTCTATATCGCGCCTACCCCAAGTTCTGCTTTAGCAGTCGAACTAGGCTACATCTATCGTCCTCCACAGCTTTCTTCGACGAATACTACGACATGGATCAGTAACAACGCTCCAGAAGCGCTGTTCTATGCTTGTTTAATACAAGCGTATAGCTACACTAAAGGACCACCTGAGATGATGGCCACCTTTGATGCAAGCTACAAACAAGCTCTTCAAGGGCTTGGCATTGAGCAGCAAGGCCGTCGCCGTCGTGATGAGTATCGTGATGGCATGGTACGTGTTCAACTTAAATCGGAGACACCTGGACCATGATAGGCACCCAATCCCCTGTGTTATTAGGTAGCGTAGGCGTCGCTACCACCAATGGACGTGGCTGGACTCCGGACGAGTTGGCCGATCGGGCTATTGAGAAGATTATTTACGTTGGAAGTGAGTCACATCCAGCGATTCGAGACCAAGCGGTGGCTTTTCGAGGCGCTGTGCGGTCCGTAATCAAGGCCTATCTTGAAGAAGCGATAAATCAAGATAGGGCAACTATCGCAGTCCGCCTGCGTGAAGCAGGGCATTCCAACCTCGTTCATTTGTTAGGAGATTAAAAATGGCATTTTCAGGAAATTTCATGTGTACCAGCTTCAAAGTGGAGCTAATGAGGGGCGTACACAACTTTACAACCACTACCGGAAACACTTTTAAGTTAGCTATGTATGACAATAGTGCCTCTTTTACGGCGGCAACAACTGCATACACTGCTACCAATGAGGTGGCTGCATCGGGTACATACGCGGCAGGCGGCGGTGCGCTGACAAACGTGACTCCAACGTCCACCAGCACAACCGCTTTCACAGACTTTGCAGATTTGTCGTTCACCAGTGCCACGATAACGGCCTTTGGAGCGATGATTTACAACGACAGTGCCGCTGGTGACCCTTCAGTATGTATTTTGGATTTTGGTGGTTCAAAGAGCTCTAGTGCGGGCACTTTCACTATTATCTTCCCGACCAACGACTCAACAAACGCGATACTTCGTATTGCTTAAGAGGCGTAAGTGGCCGATGTACGGATTGCACTTGGTGGATTTGGCAGTCAAGCCTGGGGCGAGGCCCCGTGGGGTGAGGGTGCGGTCACGCTGTCTGCAACAGGGCAAGTCGGTTCGGTCACAGCACAGTCGGACCTTATTGTCAGTGTTACCGGCGTCTCTGCGACAGGCCAAATTGGCGCAGTTACCGTTACCACAAGCGTGGATGTCAGTGTTACCGGCGTCTCAGCCACGGGTTTTGTTGGTACGGCCACTGTTGTTGGAGAGGCCAATGTTGCCCTCACCGGCGTCTCAGCCACGGGTTTTGTTGGGGCAGTCACAGTTGCTGCGAATGCTGACGTCTTTGCTACTGGAGTGCAGGCAACGGGAGAGGTCGGCTCGGTTGCGTTTACTGGGGACGCTAATGTCTCCCTCACCGGTGTCGGATCAACAGGGGCTGTTGGAAGCATTGTGGTTGAGATCATCCAGGTTGTCACGGTTGTGGGCCTTTCGGCCACGGGCAGTGTTGGGTCCGTATCGGTCAGTCAGGGTGTTGGAGTTAGCGTCACAGGCGTACAAGGGGTTGGCCAGGTTGGCAGCCTTCTGGTTTGGACAATTGTGGATGACAGCCAATCAGTTAACTGGCAAAATGTCAATGATGCACAAGCAAATGTGTGGACCCGCGTAGCGGCATGAGGAAAACAAGATGACAATCAATTACACCACCCTTCTTGGTCTAGCCCAACCCGTTACAGGGACGGAAGCCAATACCTGGGGAACAGCAGTCAACGACCAGATTACTGGCCTCCTAGATACCGCTGTAGCGGGAACAACCACCCTCAGTTCTGATGCGGACGTGACACTGACCACGACTGCCGGGGCAGCGAACACCTCACGTCAAGCAGTTATTTTGTGGACAGCGAGCGGCACTGTTACCCGAAATATCACTGCCCCTGCGCAGAGCAAAACGTACATGGTGATCAATTCCACCGGTAGCACTCAGTCTATCGTCTTGCGCGGTGCTGGGCCGACGACAGGTATTACAGTGGTGGCGGGCGAGAAGTGTGTTGCAGCTTGGAACGGTTCTGACTTTGTCAAGATTGCCTCATCTGTTGCAGATGGTGTTACGACAATCACCTTTGGCTCTACTGGACTGACTCCTTCCACAGCAACAAGCGGCGCGGTTACTGTTGCCGGGACCTTGGCAAACACAAACGGCGGTACGGGCCAATCCAGTGCGTTTACGCAGTATGGCATCACTTACGCCAGCACGACTACTGTATTGGCTACTACAGCGGCAGGCACATCAACCACGGTCTTGCACGGCAATGCATCTGGTGCACCTACTTTTGGCGCGGTGTCATTGACTGCTGATGTATCAGGCACATTGCCCGTTGCAAACGGCGGTTCAGGCGCAGCCACTTTGACTGGTGTGTTGAAAGGTAACGGCACTTCAGCGTTTACTGCGGCTACCGCAGGAACTGACTACGTTGCCCCAGGTACTGCAACCACATTCACTGCGCTTCAGACCTTTGCAGGTACTTCATCAAACGCTGACTTGAAGACCTCCAACATTCTTGAGGTTGCAACTGTGTCTGCAACTGCCGCCACAGGAACGATTAACTTTGATGTCACAACCCAGTCTGTTTTGTACTTCACCACCAATGCGTCTGGTAACTTCACGGTCAACTTTAGAGGCTCTAGCGGAACCTCGCTAGATACGGTTATGTCCACAGGCGAATCCTTGTCTGCAACCTTCTTGGTGACCAATGGCGCAACCGCTTACTACAACTCCGTTGTTCAAGTAGACGGCTCCACTGTCACTCCCAAGTGGCAAGGCGGTACAGCACCAACTTCAGGCAATGCAAGCTCAATTGATAGCTACACCTATGTAATTATCAAAACAGGAAGCGCCGCTTTCACCGTGCTGGCTTCTGTAACCAAGTTCGCATAAGGATACACAGATGCCTCGTTTATCCAAAATTGGAGCCGCCGCACTTGCCGCCTTTGGGTGGACAGGACTGCAATCGGTTACTGTTACCTACCTTGTAGTGGCTGGTGGCGGAGGTGGTGGTCAATACACAGGTTCTGGCGGCGGCGGTGCTGGAGGTTTTAGAACAAGCACATTATCTTTAACTCCAACTTTGTCCTACACCGTGACAGTTGGTGCTGGCGGTGCTGGCGGCGTTAGCGCAACACAATCTTCTAATGGCAGTGACTCCATATTTAGTTCCGTAACTTCTACTGGTGGTGGTGGTGGCGGTGGTTATACAGGTTCTTTTTATAACGGCAAAAACGGCGGCTCTGGTGGCGGTGGCAATTATTCTGGCGCAGGAACAAACGGAACAGGAAACACGCCTTCCACAAGCCCAAGTCAAGGAAATAATGGAGGCGCTGGCGGAGCAGGCAACGATTCTGGAGGTGGCGGCGGTGGAGCAACTGCGGCTGGTACTGCTGGTGCGGCGGCTGGTGGTAACGGAGGCGCAGGTACAGCCTCCTCTATAAGCGGCTCAAGCGTTACTTACGCTGGTGGCGGTGGCGGTGCTAAATATCCATCTGGAACAGCAGGAACTGGTGGCGCAGGAGGCGGCGGTAATGGCGGTGTAAATGCCGCTGGAACAGCAGGCACAGCAAACCTTGGGGGCGGTGGTGGTGGTAGCGGGTCAAATAATACGGCTGTTGCGGGTGCGGCAGGCGGCTCAGGCGTAGTTATCATTTCATACACAAGCGCAACACAATTATTTGGTGGTGGAACTGTTACCCAATCAGGCGGTAACTTCATTCACACATTCACATCTTCTGGCTCACTTAGCCCTTTGTCATCTGTAACAGCAAGTTACTTGGTAGTGGCTGGTGGGGGTGCAGGAGCAAACCGAACTCAAGCAATGGGTGGTGGCGGTGGTGCGGGTGGCTTGCTAACTGGCTCTGGACTCACGCTTGATTCAAACTCAATATACACAGTCACAGTAGGCGCTGGTGGCGCAACTGCCGCAGATTTATTGGCTGGTGGTAGCGGTACAAATTCAACATTTAGTGCGCTTACAACTGCTTCGGTTGGTGGTGGTGGTGGCGGTGCGTCTGGTGCTACCGCGCCATCAGGCGGTTCGGGCGGTGGTGGTACTCATGTCCTTGGAACTGGTGGTGCTGGCACTAGCGGTCAAGGCTTTGCTGGCGGGTCAGTTCTTTCTGGAAATAACATCGGTGGTGGTGGTGGTGGCGCTAGTGCAGTAGGTGCAAGTGGTGCAACTGGTACTGGCGGTGCTGGAACTGCCTCATCTATCTCTGGAAGTTCTGTCACATACGCTGGCGGTGGAGGCGGTGGCGGTAATGGAGTAACTGGTGGTTCAGGTGGTTCAGGCGGTGGTGGCAGAGGTGCAAATGGCTCTAGTGGTGCTGTTGCTGGTACTGCCAATTTAGGCGGAGGCGGCGGAGGTGGTGGATATAACACACTTGCACCTGCGGCGGGTGGCTCTGGCGTAGTCATCATCTCTTACGCTGGCTCACAAGTATTTACTGGTGGCACAGTCACAACTTCTGGTGGCAACACTATCCATACATTTACTTCTAGCGGTTCTTTAACTGGTGGATTTGTTGAATATTTAGTCGTTGCTGGTGGAGCGGGTGGTGGTGGTGGTTCTGGAACTGGCGGTGGCGGTGCAGGTGGATATTTAACTAGCACTACTACTCTAGCAAAAGGCACAACTTACACAGTTACCGTTGGCGGTGGTGGCGCTGGAGGAGTAAGCGCTTCAGGTACAAATGGCAGTAATTCTGTTTTTTCTTCAATTACATCGACAGGTGGTGGTGGTGGCGCTTGTGACGGACTTACAGGGACAGCTGGTGGGTCTGGTGGCGGTGGCGGTTCAGCTGGGTCTGCAACAACTTTTGCGGGTGGTGCTGGCACTTCAGGGCAAGGTTTTGCTGGTGGAACAGGCGGTGGTGCAAGCGGTTATTATGTTGGCGGTGGTGGCGGTGGCGCAAGTGTTGTTGGGTCAAACTCATCAGGCACTAATGGTGGTAATGGAGGAAATGGTCTTGCATCTTCAATTACAGGCTCTTCAGTGACTCGTGGCGGTGGTGGTGGTGCAGGCGGCGACCCGACAGGTGGCGGTAGTGCTGGTTCTGGGGGAACTGGTGGGGGTGGTGGACTTAATACAGCGGGAACTGCTAATACTGGTGGTGGAGGTGGAGGAAGAAATCGTGGTGCTAGTGGAAATGGCGCAGCTGGCGGCTCTGGCGTTGTAATTCTTTCCATTCCAACAGTCAGCTACTCAGGCACAACCACAGGCTCACCGACAGTCACAACCAGTGGAACAAGAACAATTCTGACCTACAACAGTTCAGGCTCATACACGGCATAAGGAGAAACAAATGTCACACTTTGCAAAAGTAGAAAACGGAATAGTAGTCAACGTAATCGTTGCCGAACAAGATGTCATTGACTCAGGCATTTTTGGTCACGGGTGGGTGCAAACTTCGTACAACACGCATGGCGGTCAGCACCCAGAGGGACGACCATTGCGTAAGAACTACGCAGGTATTGGGTACGCCTATGACGAGCAAAGGGATGCGTTTATCCCGCCCCAACCTTTTGCCTCTTGGTTGCTCAATGAAGACACCTGCCTGTGGTCTGCGCCTGTTGCAATGCCAATAGAGGGCGGGCCGTTCACTTGGAATGAAGCAACACTGTCTTGGGATATTTATGAGGCTGTTTAAGCCTTCAGTAACCCTTGCGGGGGGCCTGATAGAGCCTGCCCACGAGGTAGAGATCGTCTGCGCACACTGTGGCTACGACCTGGATGAACGCGAACTTGAAGCAGACACCTGCTCTGATTGCAGTACTCCGCTCAATCTGAAGAAAAGCATGGCTATCCAGGTCACAACCATCCCAGCGGCCTCTGGCTCCACCATGTAAATGAGTACGCGCATGTGGACCCACTCAGCATTCTCTTTGCAGCCAATGCTTGCGTCTCGGCTATTAAGCAAGGGTGCAAGCTATACAAAGACGCTAAAACGTCTTTCATGGAGATTAAGAAGACTGTTGATGAAGTTGTCTCAGATGCCAAGGCAGTCAGAGGATTCTGGGAAAAGCTCTTCGGAACAGACCCCGAGCCTGCCACGTCCAAGCCTGTGGCGAAAAAGAAGGAAGCCTACGTTGCCGTTGACGAAACCCAAGTCATGGCAGACATTGTTGGCCAGTTAACTGTTTTCTTTAAATTACAAGAGCAGCTTGCTGCGCACATCAGGGAGGAAGAAGAAAAGTCCAAAAGTGTCTATGATTCCAATGCCAATCTGATGGAAGCGGCTCTGAAAAGAATCATGGCGCAGCAGCAGATGGCAGAACTGGAAGTGACGATCCGTGAAGTCATGGTGTATCAATCCCCGCCTGAGATGGGCGCGTTGTACAGCAGGGTCTTTGAGATGCGGGAGATCATAGGTCAGGAACAGGAACAAGCAAGGCTAAAAGAGGAAACACGGCAGAGGTACAAACAATGGCAACGGCGGGAGGCAAAAAGAAACTTCCAGGCAAAGTCAGCGTACCTGATCGGAACTACTATATTCCTCCTGTACCTGTGGTTCCTACTGCTCCTGGTAAATCGCTGGGGGAAGACGTAATGGGCTGGGTTGCTGCGTGTTTTTTGATTGCTTTGCTTTTGCCCCTAATGGGCATGTTGTACATGGATATTTTGGAAGCCAAGCGCGAGGTTAAAACGCAGGTAGAGAAGGTAGAAAAACTTAGACGTAATCTTGAACAGAAAGAACGTGAGGAGAAAAAATGAGTGAGCAAAAAATTCAAGCAATGGAAACCAAAAGCGCTTTGATTGAAAAAATCACGTTTGCCTTACTGCCTTTATTGTTTTCGTGTGTGGTTTACCTTATGTCGGCATTGTCCAATCTGTCGCATGAAGTAACTATCCTCAACAGCAAAATCAGTTTGGTCGTGACCTCTGACAACAAACAAGCCAGCAACACAGGCGCTGAGTTGGCAAGGGAAAAGTTGCGGCAAGACTTGGAGAAAGAAATTCAGCGCAACCGTGATCAAATTGCGGAAAACCGAATGCACATTGCCATTCTGGAAGAGAAAACCGCTGTCAGCAAGCCCATAAAAACCTTGACAGGAAAGAACTGAAATATGTTTGACGTTACAGCCATAAGCCCCGACGACAAAACTGCCAAGCACTTCATCTATTACTTTGCTTGGTTCTGGTCAACGACCTCAGTCATTTACTTTTTTTGCGTGACGTTTGTCCAACTGCCAGAGGGCGGTAGAGACTTTGCCAATATCATTTTGGGCTTCTTGCTGGGTACAGCAGTTGCCACTATTATTTCGTTCTTCTATGGGTCGAGTAAGTCCAGCAAAGACAAGACTGATGCCATGATGAAAGCCGATGATGTTAAGCCTGTTTAACCCTTGGGTGATTCTTGGCGTTGTCCTTGCCCTGCTTGGCAGTTTTGGTAGCGGGTACTACAAGGGCGAACAAGATGAGTACGAGCGCCAGCAAATTGAGATTGCCGCCTTGAATGCCAAGGCACGGGAAACGGAACAGCGTATGGGAGAGGTTGCTCAGACATACGCCCAAACTTTAAGGAAAGCTAACGATGTTGCAAAAGTTAAAGAGAATAAGCTTCGTAATGATATTGTCTCTGGCAAGCTCAGGCTGTTCGTTCCTGTCCAAACCCCCGAGTGCGCCGTACCAGCCGCCGAAGATACCCCCGCTCCCGTTGGAGATACAGAAACAAGAGCCGAGCTTGACCCAAGAATTGCTGAATCTCTTGTCGATCTCACCAGCCGAGGAGATCAAGCCATCCGCAGTCTCAACGCCTGTATTGACCAATACAACGAAATGAGGAACATGAAATGACTATATACATCCCCTTGCTTTATATTTGCATGGGGGTTAATTGTGAGTTTCTGCAATCCGAGGATTACACTTTAAACGAACAAAAATGCTTGCAAGAAATTGCAGAAAAGAAAATTGAATATGCCAAGCAGGGAAAGACGGCTGAAGCAATCTGTATAGACATAGATATAAAACTTGAAAGGAAGAGCAATGAACCTGACAGCAAACTTTTCATTACACGAACTAACTAAGTCCGAGACCGCCCTGCGCATGGGCTTGGACAATACCCCCGGTGAAGTCGAGATTGCGTCCTTAAGGCTCTTGGCGGAGAAAGTTCTTCAGCCCGTGCGTGACCACTTTGCCAAGGGTGTCAAGGTGAACTCTGGCTATCGCAGCCCTGAGTCCAATGCTGCGGTGAATGGATCAAAGACCTCAGACCATTGCCTTGGCCGAGCAGCCGATATAGAGATTCCTGGTGTCCCCAACGCGGAGCTTGCCCAATGGATCATGGATAATCTGGACTACACCCAGTTGATCTTGGAGTTCTACACTCCGGGTATACCCGATAGCGGCTGGGTGCACGTGTCGTTTGACCCGGCCAATCTTAAGAAACAAGAGTTGACCGCCATGAAAGTCGCTGGTAAAACACAGTATGTCCCTGGATTAATGGCCTGATATGAAAGCAAAACCCAAAAAATCTACTGTGAACGCTGCGGGCAACTATACAAAGCCAACTCTGCGTAAGAAAATTGTGTCTCAGGTCAAAGCCGCCGCGACACAAGGCACAGGCGCTGGAGAGTGGTCGGCTAGGAAAGCCCAGCTTGTGGCCAAGAAGTACAAGGCGGCAGGCGGAGGTTACCGAGATTGAAAGCTCCACAGACTTCTCTTAAAAACTGGGGCGACCAGAAGTGGCGCACTAAGTCGGGGAAGCCTTCGTCAAAAACAGGTGAGCGGTATCTCCCTGAGGCAGCTATCAAGTCTTTGTCCCCGGCTGAGTATGCAGCTACGACCAAGGCCAAGCGCAAGGGCAAGGCGGCAGGAAAGCAGTTTGTGGCCCAGCCTAAAAAAATTGCAAAGAAAACCGCAGGATTTAGATAAGCCATGGCACTCGCACGAATTGTTCTCAAACCTGGTGTAGACAAACAAAACACTGAGTACGGCGCTGAAGGCGGCTGGATTGATTCGGACTACGTGCGTTTTCGTTATGGCCTCCCTGAGAAAATAGGCGGCTGGACCCTCTTTAATCAGGTCGCTCAATACCTTGTTGGCCTGGTCAGTGAGATATATACCTGGAACGGTTTGGACGGTTCTCCCTATATGATCATTGGGACGAACAGAAAATTATATGCATTGAATGGTTCTTTGATAGGGGACGTCACACCTATACGTAGAACAGCGGTTGGAGTTACTTTTGACACAGTCAATACCTCCACTACGGTCACGGTAAACGACACTGCCCATGGATGTATCGTGGGCGATTTTGTAACGTTCTCCAGTGTGACAGGCAATCCAGGAGGCATCTCCAACGCCAGTCTGACGGGTGAATTTGAGGTCCAGTTGGTCCCAAATGCCAACGAATACACCATTGTTTCCCCTGCCGCTGCCACGTCCACAGTTAACGCCGCAGGCACTGCGGATGCTGCCTATCAAATTAACGTAGGGACCGCTGTCAGTACGGTGGACTACGGTTGGGGCGTAGGAACGTGGGGCGCGAGCACGTGGGGAACCCCAAGGGCCGCCTCTTCTTCTATAGCCCTTGATTCGCGGGTATGGCAGTTTGATAATTTTGGCGAAGATGTTGTATGCCAGATTGCAAACGGCGCTATTTACTTGTTTGACACAAGTGCTGGAGTCGCGACCCGTGCAACGGCCATATCAGGCGCTCCTACAAAAAGTACCTATGCGATTGTGTCTACCCCGGATAGACACTTGGTGTGCTTTGGAACAGAGAGCACAATTGGGTCTCCGAATACTCAGGACCCCATGTTTGTTCGCTTCTCCAATCAGGAGGACATCAACAGCTTTGTTGAGAGTGCAACAAACACGGCCGGCGGACAACGGCTCACGGACGGCAACCACATCGTCTCTGCTGTTCGCTCGAGAGGTCAGATTCTGATCTGGACAGACAGTGCCTTGCACGCCATGCAATACCTTGGCCCTCCCTACACCTTTGGCTTTCAGCAACTTGGCTCTAACTGTGGCCTGATCGGTCCGCATGCCTCTGCTGACGTCAACGGCGTGTCGTTTTGGATGGGCAAAGACGCCTTCTTCATGTTCGACGGAACTGTTAAAAAGCTTGCCTGTACTGTGCAGGATTACGTCTTCCAGGACCTTAATGTTGTTCAAAACGCCAAGGTAAATATTGGAGTCAACACTCAATTTAACGAGGTCACTTGGTGGTATTGCTCATACACATCTGACTACATTGATCGATTTGTGACGTACAACTACTTAGAGAATGTCTGGTCTATTGGCACCATGGCACGCACTGCATGGACAGACATAGGAACGTTTAGTAACCCAACTGCGGCCGAATACCTTCCAAATAGCACCGAGGCTACGATCACCACCATCAATGGCCTGACAGCCGGTCGTTCTTTGATATACAACCAAGAGGACGGCAAGAACGGCAATGGAGCGGCCATCACGGCTTTGGTCAAGTCTGGTTACTTTGACATTGGGGACGGAGACCAGATGTTGTTTATGAAGCGGTTCATCCCCGACTTTAAGAACCAAGAAGGCAACCTAACTGTTCATTTGTTGTTGCGCCCGTATCCGCAGGCCAGTGCAAGTCCAAGCTCTTTGGACCCATACATCATTACTCCAAACACGGAGAAAGTGGACACTCGCGCGCGCGGAAGACAGATCAGTTTGCGCATTGAGAGCAACGAGGTAGACACCAATTGGCGTTATGGAACGTTGCGCGTTGACATCCAGCCGGACGGATTGCGATGAGCAAAATTACCAACGTCCGACTGCCCAACGCATCGCCTGACTATGATGCGTCGCAGTTCAACCAACTGGTGCGCTCTCTTGAGCAGATTATTTTACAACTCAACAGTACTTACACCCCTGTTGTAACCGAGGACAAGGACCAGGCACAGACTTGGTTCTTTGGAAAATAATGGCAAACGCATATAAACGTTTTCAAAAGACTTTGGTTGCGGCCACTGCAAACACTGTACTCACAGTTCCTGCGGCTACAACGGCTATTGTTAAGTCTCTTTGGATAGCAAACTCAGATGCAGCAAGCACCAACATAACCGTTACTTTTTCCCCTAGCGGGTCTGGAACGCACCCTCTAGTGCCTCTGGAAGCGGTAGCTCCTGGCAAGTATGTAGACCTCTTGGCGGGCTGGAATGCAGGCCCTTTGGTGCTTGAGCAGCTTGATACCTTGGTAGTTACGTCTTCGCAAAGCAATGTTTACGTAGTAGCGAGTGCACTTCTGGTAGACAGGAACTAGGGAAATGCGACATAATTACAGCCATATTCGCGTCCTTTCCCGACGCGCGGCCCACGGGGCCTTTGGCATCAACTGGAAAGGATAATCATGGCGAATGAAGGCATCATGGCGGCTCCCATGCTCATGCAACAACAACAACAGCAGCCTCCACAGGGCTACGTCTCAAGCTTAGACGCGTACAACGCGGCATCTTCTGCCATGCAGGAGACCGATCCGCAGGCCTTTGGCGAGTACAAGGCTGCCATTGGCTCTAAGCTGTCCGAACTCAACCTCAAATCCAGCGAGATCGAAGCCTTTGTCACGCTGCTTGAGTACATGTTGCAGTACCCTGACCAGTACAAGGAAGTTATCCGGGCTGGTATTGAAGCGGGTGCGATTGATGAAGGTGACTTCCCGCCTGAGTTTGATCAGGGTTTCATTTCCACCATGTTGGCGGCAATAAACGAACAGCGTATTCAACAAGTACAGAATGTTTCTCCGGAGGCCATGGGCCCCGGACCACAAGAACCCATGGCAATGAAGAACGGGGGCTTGGCAGACGCTGCCAAAGCACTGCAAGCTAAGGGCCGAGGCAAGGACACCATCCTTGCTCACATCACCCCACAAGAAGCCGAGATGCTGCGCAAAGCAGGTGGCCTTGGCTCGATCAACCCTTACACAGGCTTGAGGGAATATGGCTGGTTAAAGGACACGTGGAAGGCAGTTACCGCGCCTGTGAGAGCAGTTGTAAACGTTGTAAAAGACGTTGCCAAAAGTCCTATCGGGAGAATTGCTCTAACAATTGGCGCAACCATGCTGTTGGGCCCAGTTGCCGCAGGCTTTGGCATTGGCACCGCCGGCACAGCAGCCATTGTCGGTGGCGGCATGGCCGCATTGGGCGGTGGAAACCTACAAGACGTGCTTAAGGGCGCGGCCATGGGCTACATCGGCGGCACAGTCGCTCCATACGCCAGTCAGTACCTACCTGGCGCAGCGGGTAGCGTCTTGAACCAAGGCCTCACAAGCGCGGCGTTAGGAACAGGCTTTGGCCTTGCCTCAGGCATGTCCGCAAAGGATGCATTAAAGGCGGGTGCAATTGGTGGCCTGACTGGAGCAGGGGTTGCTTACGGCCAACAGCAGGGTTACTTACCGGGTGGCCAGGCTGCCGGATCACGGACCGGGGCTCCTACCGATGCAGCAGCAGATGGATCAAACCTGTCTCTTGACCCAATCGAATCCCTGGGAGGCACAGGCACTGCAACTGAAAACTTAACACCTGTCATGCGTCAGGATGCTTTGACTGGACAGCAGTTCTCTGTTGGCATGGACGGGAAAGAATATCTTGTCTACAAAGATGCGGCTGGAAACAATCAGTATGTCCGTGCTGACCCAGTAAATCCATCACAGCCGATGACTCCGCGTGTGGGACCAATTAATCTTTCTGTGGCAGACAAGTACTCTCCCTATTACAAAGGCGAGACCGCCGCGCCTGCGGACAATTTCTTGATCTCACAGGCACAAGCTAACCAAGTAGCTAACGCGCCAGGATACACCCCAGAGTTGTCTGCGCAGTCACAGTACTTGATGCAGAATCCCACTGACTTTTCTTTAAATACCAGTCCTGATTACTTACAGGCCCGGGCAATGTCTCCGGGGGCCGGAACAGGCCTACAACCCCGACAACCTGTGTCTCTGTCGGGAGGCTTCAACGCGCCCCGTGGTGGCGTGGGCCTCATGAGCGCGGGTGCAGGGAATGCCCCTGGGTTGATTATTCCTCAACAAAATCCCAACTTTGTTCCAGTGGAGGACGGAAGCTTCGTGTCTACTGGCTCACCCGAGAGCCGAGGCCCTGCTCCCGTAGTAGACAAAAGCACATATTCCCTTGGCGCGAGAGGAGAGCAAGTCCTCGGCCCCGTAAAAGATTTCTACAACGAAAACTTTGCCACCGATCGTCCTTCCATACAGGCAGGAAACCAACAGGCTGAGGTTGCTGGAGGCAAGGCAGTAGCTGCATACAGAGCAAGGATGGAGGCCGCAGGTATCACACCAACTCCGGCAGGAGCCGAAGCTGCTTATGACGCTGCCTATAA
>Ga0208975_1000708_pt1 | contig 15411 bp, 10 predicted proteins | sample GreLakmeER78MSRF_FD_187700 | JGI IMG/M metagenome (GOLD analysis project Ga0208975, IMG submission 187700) | Freshwater lentic microbial communities from great Laurentian Lakes, MI, USA - Great Lakes metaG ER78MSRF (SPAdes) | ecosystem: Environmental > Aquatic > Freshwater > Lake | place: Great... | reverse complement strand
AGGTAAGGGAGTACCCCATGATTTCTATCACTTTTAGTCTGACGGTACTCCATATAAAAGTCATCGGGAAAATGAAAACTGAGATGAAAATACATAGAGAAATGAAAAAAAACCCAGCCCTATGTACACACTGATTATTTCCTTCCCTTATGCGGGGCGTTTCCGTTATTATTTTTTGAGGTAAAAGTTCATTTAAAAAAACCCAACCTCTTATGTGTGCACTGATTTTATTCCTAGATACAAAAACACCGAAAAATGGGGACGCTGGAAAATCCTAAATAGAAAATGAAAACACGGGAAATGAAAACACATCGATGGGAGGGCCATTTTCGACATACAAATCAGTCATATATACAGGGATGAAAAAAAATGAAAAGTAAGTACTGCGTTCATTAAGATTCATATACACTACCTTATAATATCATCAATTAATGACTCGGGAATACTATTTTTTTAATCTATTGAAAATCCAGACACTAATTGAATGTTTGATGGTGTTTTATATCGCTCGTGTTAATTTCCAATATTTGCCAAATGCTTACCATCTTACATAGATTTACACACATTTTTACCTTAACACATATTTAACTTTAATGGGATGTTTGACCACAATATTGTTCTTTTTCTATAAGGTTTTCCATAATAGCAGTAATCAACCATATAACTATTTAAATTCGGTCTAATATTATTCATTCTTTGGACTAATAGCCCAGTGCCGACATTTTCAACAATCCAATATTTAGGTTGTAAATAATCTATAATCTCAAAGCATTTAGCAACTAATTTATCAGCCAATTCTAGATTACGAACACCTACTGTTTTTGCTTTACTATATTCTTAACAAGGGGGTGAACACCAAATGATATCAAATTCATAAGGTTTATATATAGTAAAATCCCACGTTAAAATGTCAACTTAGTGCGTCGGTTTAAATTTCTTCAATATATCAAGAGTAGTGGTTATGTTTTGTGGGTTTTATCTTTAAATACCTTTACTGAACGATTATGTTCCTGCAAATAACTCTAGTGTTTTCATTTATTACCATTATTAAAAAAAGTTGTTTATATTCATTCAAGTTCCAACATTATACGGTCATTTATTCTAAGTAATTCCTTTATAGTTTTTTCCATTTCTTCAATCCTCATCTCTAATATTATGATTTTCTGACTTTGGGCTTTACACTAATTTATAAGGTCTATGATTCTTTATTCTGCTAACTCGGCGGGCATCTCCCTCAATAATTTAAGCATTTTGGTGTTTTTTATAAGAGATATAAATGAAATCAAAGTTAATAAATCAGAGTGTTATTTTATAATAAAGTTTATATCCTCCAAAAGTAGATGAAAATTAAAGCGAATCTGATAATGAGGAATTTTAAGAACAGTTCATAAAAAATAATAAATATATAATGACAATGCTTAAGAAAACGAATGAAATTTTATTTAAACATAAGTAGCGAAAACTATAAGGATTTAAAGATTCAAAGAAATAGATAAAAACAATGTATATCTGATGGATTCACTTCCTTAGCTTCTTTACAAGTTAGCCTTCTAATATTGAAGTTTTCGCAGCGAGTTTTTTAGCGAGTTCGGCCCGTGCTTTATTTTTTTCAACCAAATCGTCAAGGTCTGATATAATCGCAAATTATTCAATATCTTTCCTATATTTTTTAAGTGCGGCTTCCTATTCTTTTGTCAAAACTGTTCCCTAGGCCTACCGTTCTTTATCTATACGCATCCTATTGAGGAATTCAAGCATCTACGTCTTAGTTCCACGAGCAGCCAAATATTTCAAAGCTTTACCCTCTAATTCATCAAGGTCTTTAAGCGGTTTTAATGAATAATTTGTTTTTTTAGACTTGCTCGCTTTCACCATTGCATCATACTCCTTTTCAGTCATATCTGCTAGATTTTTTTCTTATTCTTCTAAACGCTCTTTTTGAAATTTAACACTATCCTCATCCTACTGCTTCATTATTTATTGTCGGCGACGCATATCTTCTTTTTTACCAATTGTTTATTAAGCATTGTTAAGTATTTCCGCCATTATTGCTTCCGATATTTCAGGGTCTTTCATAATTTTTGTCGCCTTTGCTTTTATTTTAGAAACCTCCACCGTTTTCGACTCTTCTGCATCCTCCGTTTTCGACTCTTCTGCATCCTCTTCACTCTCTTCATAATCTTCATAATCTTATGTCTCTCCTTCCTTCTCCATTTTATAATTTTTATATTCTTCTAGATTGTTGTCGAGTTAATACTTCATAAATGCTTCATATAACTCTTTTCTTTTTGCTTTTTTTGGCAGTTTATATTTCGTGTCTTTTAAGATTTTTCTAAGTTCTGCAACTGTTATTGGTTTCTTAGCGGTCATCGTAGCAGCCATGTTCTTTGCGCCCTAAATTGCTGAGTTAATTAAATTCATTTATATATTGAATAAAAAAAATATTGCGGAGATACACCTCGTTCTGCTTTCAGAGTGTCGCCTCTGGCTCGTAAACTTTAACGGATTCCCATAAATTTGGCTTTGTTTATAAATACTCACATATATCATCAATTAATTTCTTCTATTTTTTTACAACGAATATTTCATATCTTCCGACTCGACGATATCTTTTTTAAATGAATCTATGAAGTTTTTTTTCTAATTTGTGATAATTTTTACTTTTAATAACTAGAAGTTTTTCCCTTGGAGTTCCATCATTTGTATAGCCTTAGTATTATTTTATTCGTGATTTTAAATTTAAACTTTTACCGCATTTAATATGATTTTAATCAAATTTCAAGATATAACAGCCTGAGCCTCTTGTCATAGTTTTATGGGGAAAATAAAAGTGTTCAAAGTTCTTCGCCCTCACGAACAATATCTTAGCGCATGTGGGCTATATACTCGAACACCTGATTTGTATTTTTCATGGTGTAGTATTTCTGAAGAGATTCGCCTATAGAATAATCCTAAGAACCCACAATAATTTTTTCTATTAATTCACCGACCTCGGCCTTAATTTTTTTGTTTGGGATGTTCTAGTACAAAATACTCAATGAATCTAAACTATTAAGGGCCTCTGCCAAGCGTTCTTTATTGACTTCTTCTTATCTGTTTTTTATAACGAATTTCATAGTTTCGTCATTTGAGCTTTCTGGTTCAAAGTTCATTTTATGGCGATTTTAATTTATATAAAAAAAATAATATTCAAACAGCAGGCGATGTGTTCATTAAAGTACAACTTGACCCTTATCAATAGAAATCACTCGTCTACATACTACGAAGATATTGGCTTATAATTTTTCGGGATATGTAATGGTATTATAGTCTTGATACAACTGGAACAACTCAGATTATTTGACGAAGGATTTAATGGAAATGAACTAAACATGAGAAAAGGTGTTAAAATCTTCATAACTGCAACCGTAGGCCCTGTTAAATATTTATTCTGAGAAAGATGCCGCGGTTTGTAGTCTCATCAGACTTCTGGTGCCAGGGGGTTACGAGCGGGGAAAAACGTTTTGTGATATTTGTAGGCTAGAATTGCCGATTTCGAGGGGGTAACAGTATTCAGCCGACAGACCGAGGACCGGAACTTAAAGTGTTTGGAATGAAGCCCTTGCTGGAAGAACGATGTCGGAAGCGACTGGGGTGGCAGTTAATTGGAATCCATTGGGTGTGGTAAAGCAAATAAACAAACCGTCTACATATGCAGATGATGGCAATGAGAATTATGAAGTATACGATGATGCATTTAGTGCCTACTTAATATAATGCACTGTGCGGAATGACACTTCGCCACCGATTGCCCGTGGGACTTTGCCGAAATTTTTGGTCACTCCACCAATATAAATGTTATCAATTGAATAGGTTACCGTTGAGGGAACCGGACCAGCGACATACATAGGTGTATAGGATAGGCACAGATTTGCAGGTAACAGTCTAAGGTTTAGCTCGAGACCGTAGTTTAACAATAGGGCACAATCGGCATCCGTAAATGAATCAAGTTCTGGCACGAGTTCTGACATTTTAATGCTGTAATATTGTGATGCAATTCCTGGTGCGCCGGCACTGCCCGCTATTAACGTTGGTACTCCAGTTCCATTGTTCACAGTGTAGTGTCTTTGCACGTTTTATCTTCTTCTTTGTTGCTCAATATCCTAAATATACGCACCAGCATCCCAACACCTAAGTAGTCCACTTTGTTTATCTGCGGTAGTGGCAATAACATCAACAGTCGGGTTATAGAGTTCTTCTTTGTAATCTAGTCCACTAAGAGACTATCCATGCATATTATTGAGTTTTCTAAGGACTCGTCTATAGAGCTAATCTCGAAGGTCTCCAATTCCGAAATTCATTCCCGCCCCGCCACACTAAAGGGATTACAATTAAAATAGCGATGCCATTGTACCATTATTTACTGAAATCTATGCACCGGGATTAGCAGGAGCGACAAATCTGAAATTTAAAGTAGAATTTTTTATGTCTGTCACGGTATCGCCTTCATTTTTAAACACCAGTCTCAATGTTTCTGACTCTAGTGCTGAATTCTTGGCACCTTATAATTGAGATGTACCAAATACAATATTAGTCTCTGGGATACTTGCGGCATATCTGTCCATTATAGTTTTTTCCATTGTTATTTTTAAAGCCAAAAAAAAGGTTTGTAAATTTATTTAATTAAATCATTCCATCTTTCGAACATTCAATTTAGGCCGTAAATTTTGACTGAAAATATCATGAATGTCGACTTTCAAAGATTGTGATTTTTATTGCCGTGGTTTAACTGGATTTTTTGGTGGTTCTATACTCGCATCGTTTTATATCGTTGTTGGTTCTTCCGCTTTCTTTTTCTCCTCTATAATGCTTTTAATAACAGAAACACCAGCGGTAGCAATTTTTTCGATTTTGTCTATGTTTTTGACTATATCAGCGGGTCTAGGGGGGCCACCACCACCAGAACCAGATGGGTCGCCACCATTATTTCCGCCTCCAGATGGGTCGCCGCCGTATTCTGGCCGTCTTGGTCTTTCAGGATTAATATATTCACGGTTTGCAATTTCCACACTATTTTCCGAAGGATTATCATCAGGTTCTAACTCATCATTATCAAGAATTCCTTAAATTATATTCTGGTGATATTCGTCTTAATTCATCTATTCTTGTCTTTTTCGCTCTTCGTCGGCTCTTTTAACCTCTTCGCGAATCCTCATGTTCCGTTCTCTATTTTGTAAGACCATATCTATATTAGACTATCTTCGGGGGTCATCGGGTGTATAATTACCATCTGGTTGTAGGCTTATCGTTTTCCCTTTCTAATTGGCCATAATTGAACTCTGATTCGTAACAACACCACCAGCGACTGTGGATTCAATAGCCAACGGTAATAAAATTTCTTTGGCAACTATATCTTCAAAAGCAAACATTTTTATAGGTAGAAAAAAACAATACGGCTTAAAATTCATCTGGCTTTAATAATGTAATTAACGCATATATTCCTAGGTCGGATTTCAGTCCCTGTGCCCGTTGGTCCAGTATTACCTGTTATAGTGTGATTATGATTTATGGATGCTGGTTCTGTATACAGGCGATTTGTAATGTACATTTCGGTTGGGTCTGTGTAAGTTTTCGATAGATTGTCCCCTTAATCTCCCCCGTTGTCGTCTAGGTTTCGTAATTAATCAAATTCATCAGGGTTTACGGAAGTTTTTAGAAATTGAGTATTATGAGAGTGGCTGACATCTGTAAACCCAATAGTTAACGACCCCACAGTATGCGTATGCGAGGCAAATGATTCTTATTATACATCTCCTATAGTGCGAATTGCTGATTTTCCTCTTATAAATGCATCTCTTAAATCTGGCACCAAAGAGCCTATTAATTGATATAATTGCGGGTATAGTGTCGGTGATATATTTTGGCCATCACATAATAAATAATCGTAGGGAATCACATCAGAATAAAACATTAAAATTGTACCTATTGGAACTCCTGAATTTTAACTAAATCCGAGGATATTTTATATTTCTTAGTTGCTCATTTACAGCGATAAAAAAACCCAGAATCATTTATATAGTATCGCCTTCGGCTGCCTCATTATATCGTAAATTTAAAGGCAAATGTAGAAACAGCAATTGGAGTATTACCGCTGAATAGATTAAGCTAAATGTCTTAGAGTGCCTTTTTTTAATCTCCATTATCTATAGTATTATCATCGTTGGTCTGTCTGCCATAATATTAAGGGGTTTGTGTTAAATCTGTTAAAACTGAAAATGCGAAATAATTACTATCGGATTCAAATTTCTGCTAAAATTAAGGGCTCTTGATGTTCAAAACAGTCATTGGAGTCACACTTAAATCCAGAGCCTTAAACCCACTAAAACCCGTTGTATTGGTCCAATAATTAGGTGGAATTGAAAACGGACTATAAGGGCTTATCGTTACATTTGTCGTATTGAAACCCAGTTAATCATATATTTTATTTTAATCAATATCGGCCCCAGTAAATAAAACTAAAGTCATATACGAAATATTTGGATTATTGGCAACAATTGACATAATACCCGTAGATACATTATAGCTCCAAGTACATACTATTTGATTTCCATTTTAATCTGCTCGGATGCCATTTGTCAATAAAGTCGCCAATGCTGTACCAGAATAAAAACCGTCGGCTATTACATAATCTTACGGAATTGTTGTGTTATTGATACTAAACCATCTTATTTTATTATTTCGCAATTAAGCGGATATGTTAAAAGTACTATTAGGTGCTGGATTCAGGAAACTCGCACTCTCTAATGATATCTTTGAATAATTGACTTAAAATGGTAATCTGAAATTTACCTATCCCGTTCCGCTTAAAGTGCTATTTTTATCAGTTATTGTAAATTAACCCTTTTCTTGTTTGGCTGTCATTTCGTTTAAATATAGAATAAAAATAAAATAGTGCTAAGAGAATCACTCTACTAGATAAAATTTGTATGCATAACTGAAATTGGTCGGGAAACTCAGTAAACGGCCATCTTAATTTTACATGTATATCTAAAGGTCATAAATGGTCTTATTTTAGTCATTCATTAAAACGATTTCATTATCATAAATGCTTTATTTCTGGTATATCTAAGTAAAGCCATAATCTCTATCAATCGGGATGAAAAATGAGGCATTATTATTATTAGCCGTATAGTTCTATTATATCTATGGAATTGCCATTTGGAGCATCTAAAGAATTTAAACATTTGCGGGGTCCAATGCTGTGAAAGTTCCAGAAATATTGGTTCCGTTAAAAACAGGTTGCGTAAGCCTGAGGCCCATCATTAGAAATATTTTATTCTGGAATGTCTCTGTATTGCGTACAAATCTAAATGTCCCGGCTCCATGAATAACAAACTGGCAATAACCATTTACAAGAGAACCAACAAGAAAATTATTAATTCCCGTAGCTGATTCCATTAAAATCTCAATCTTGCTCAGTAGGTCGATAATGTTATAAAATGCATCTGGTATAGTTATCGTATATTGATTTCCATTACTAAAGAAGGTTATTTTATTATTTCCTAGAGATTATGATACATTAAAGAAAGTTTATGTAAATGCACAACTATCTAGAATTATGCGGTTATATTTTAATTAAAACGGACTGGTGAAGCGAATTGTATTATTTTCTACAACCGAGTTTTATGGATTTACGATAAAAGCCCCCTAAGAGAGTTTATTTGAAGTTGTCATTTTTTATGTCCATTATAAAAGAGAAATGAAAAAACAGGCTGCGACTAAAAGAAGTGTATCAAATAGTCCCGATAAAGAAGAAACCGAAAATGAGAGACATTAAGAAGAATACAAAAAGGCCGAAATGCTCGTATAGAAAAGGTTAAAAGAAATGTAACATAAAAATGATAATCTAAATATGGCCAAAAGAGAAAGTATTTTTAAAATGCCGTTTTCATCTCTAATTTTGGGTAACAGTAAAGCAGGTAAAACGTACAGTATGCTTTAATAAATCTAAAATCCCGCTTATAAAATTCTTGATAGACTAGACGGATAAAATATCTACATTATTAGTCCAAATTGGATGATTGACAAAACAATGAAATCGCTGATATAATTCCTTAAAGAAAAAAAAGACTTTTCAACCGAACAATGCTTTGATGATGTCCATATGGGGATGTAGATGATTAATGAGAGAATAAAATAACAAAAACATTAAATTCAATAAGATAAGTTGATACCAAATATTCTGGTTATTATCGATGATTGTATCACACATTTTAAAGACCACTCGTTTAAAAAGTTTCTTGAGATGCTCGCTAGTCAAAGTCGCCATTATTTAATTTCTGTGTTTTTACTTAGTCAATCTCATAAGGAAATTTCAAATCTCGTGAGAAGGAACGTGTCACATGTTTAAATCTGTTCTTTAAATCTTGCGGATGAGCTGTAGAGCGTTTCTGAAGAGTTGCGGGGGGTTTTATCTAAGAAGGAGATGTTCTAGCTTGTAAATAAAATTGTTAACTCTGACGGCTATAATTATCTGTTGGTGTGTTAATAGCGTCCCATTAGCGAAAGATATCTGATAAACGCCGAGGATATTGTTCTATTGTGAAATCGTCCGAGTCTGTTGATTCTGTAGAAGTATTCATTTATATACATTATTTTTTATCTAGAATATAAAGTAAAATGACAGAAAGCGAAAAGTCTGAAAGCCCCATAGCACTAACATTATAAATTTTAACACTGGTATCTGGAATAATAATCACTATAATAAGTCTACTACATAAAAACAAATTAGAGATTCTCCACGCTGTAAATACGTCATAAAATGATAAATTGCTGTAAATACATGATTCTGTAAAGGTATCTAGTCAGCCACAAAGCCCGAGGTAAATTATTCTTTCTAACCGATAAATGACAATTGACACCTTATAGTGAACCGCTCCGCCCCTCCTTTTTTTTATTACTTTACTCTTACTATTCTTTTTCTACATTTCTATATTCTATTAGATACACCTTTTACCTATGGGTAGAGTAGGAGGCGACATTTCTTATTATTATTACTTTAACTCTTACTATTCTTTTTCTATATTTCTATTTCTATTAGATACACCTTTTACATATGGGTAGAGTAGGAGACGACATTTCTTATTAATACTCTTACTATTCTTTTTCTACATTTCTATATTCTATTAGATACACCTTTTACCTATGGGTAGAGTAGGAGGGGTAAATTTATTACATTTTATGATTTGACTCAAAATGACCCACTTATTAAATGCTCTGACCTGCTTATTCATGTACTTGGATATAAACGCTGTAATGATGCGATGTGGTTCCGAAGTATGCTTTAAAATTCAAAATATGTATAGGTGGGTGAATCACCCACCGATAGAATGTTTACGGAAAGAGGTATTTACACAGCATTAATGAGACCCCTCGCCACTTCTCTTTTTTATTACTTCTCTTAATGTTCTTTTTCTATATTTCTATTTTCTATTAGATAGACCTTTTACATAGGGATACCGTACGAGACATGTTTTTATCTTTTTTTATTACCAAATAATTAATTAAATTTTCGCGGTTTTTTATTCATTTTAAAAAGAACATATCTAAACACAAAAAATGACAACTTCCCTACAATAATACTTTTCCGAACAAACTCTATAGATTCCACAAGAATTCAAAGACTAATTTATATACAACTACGAACATAGAAATGAATGGATTACTTCAGATAAACTTTATGATTGGTTTGGTCATAGTCACTTTAATAAATATCAAAATTTTACAAGAGAAATTGAAAAACAACTAACTGAAGGGCTATAATTCTCGGTACTCCTACAAGGAGTAGCGGTTTTGGAGAAAAGAAACGGCGGATAAAACAAGAAAATTCTATTAGTATCTCCCGAAGGAACTAAATAATTAATTAAATTTTCGCGGTTTTTTATTCGTTTTAAAAAGAACATATCTAAACACTAAAAATGACAACTTCCCTTGCTAATCTTGACTTTGGAGAACAATCCATCACAATCTATGGAACTCAAAATGACCCACTTATTAAATGCTCCGACCTGCTTATTCACGTGCTTGGATATAAAGACTGTAAATCTGCTAATTGGTTTAGAAAAATGGCAGATAATCCAAAATATGTTATCCTGGTAAATCACCAGGGTGTTAGTTTAGGTACCCCTGTGATTCACAGGGATGGCGAAAATGTTAGTTTAGATGCTTGTGGCAAAGTGCCACACGATAGAATGTTTACAGAAAGAGGTATTTACACAGCACTGATGAAATCTAACAAACCAATAGCCGAATAGTTTCAAGACTAAGTATGTGAATTACTCAAAAAAATCAGACTTCAGACAATATAACAATTAGAGGAATCAAGGCTATAATTAGAAGAAGAAAAAAAGAAACACGAAGAAACGAAACAGAACGAAATTGACCTACTTAATAAATAGCCTGCCAGCATTTATAGAATTAAGAGAAACGGCCAAACAATATATGTCGGAAAAGATAAATCACTTAATCAGTCGAGAATCCCAAGCCATTTATTAGAAAGATAAAAAATAATGAGTAATTATTAATATATAGATATAGTTCTAGCCACTATGAATTTAGAGGATATTTAAATAGAATAAACACCGTGCTTATTTACTGAGACCGATTAACGAGAAACGGATTTAATTCAAGAAATCTCTCCAATGTGTAATTAATCTATGAACTTAGAATGCTTACATAAATGCACTAAATGCCTAAAAGTCTATAAATCAAGAGGGTGGCTTTAGAGACATGAGATTAAGGGATGTGAATGAAAGCTTAACACCAAAACCCCTTTTTTTTACTGGTCGCGCTGAATAAATAAAAATCAACTTAAAGAGAACATATATAAACAAACCAATAAACGAATGAACTCAACTTCTTAATTGACCGAATAAAATCACTTCATCGCATTTCAGACTGAATAGAAAACTCCAAAGCCGTAAAGGTATTGTATTATATGCGAAAAAAATGTTTCAAAGGCGGGATACAAGGCCCATTGTGATAGTAAAAAACACTAAGAATAAATAGAGTTGGTTATATATAGAAATAGAATAGAAACTGATAATGCCCTTATTGATTTAATCTAACAAAGGTGGAATGCTCATAATACAACTACTCGATGATTTCATAGTATCGCCTTCGGCTGGTATTTATTTATTTTTTTTTAAAATTATTATACCCATAAACTAAACAATTCAATGTTCAAAATTTCTACCAAAGCAACCAAATAGACCGATGATTACTTAAAATATTTCTTTAGGCTGGTTTCTGTAAATATAAAATTAGATTCAGTACCAAAAGCAAAGAAACACCTAAAGTCCATTTATAAGGAATTGTCTCTAGATATATCTGGGAAAACTTTTGAACTGTTGGATGAAGAGGTTTATGTCTAGATGTGCGATTTATTCTAATAGCCCGAAACATTGATTAAAATTAAACATGATAAATATGTAACTTTGATATACAGCTAAGAAAGATTTAAACTAAAAGACACAGAAAAGAAGGTGCTTGACGATATTTATTAAGACCTCTGAAATACCCGAATTATTTAAATATTATTTTTTTTAATTTTTTACCCTATAAATGGAAGAACAGAAACCCACAGAAATCTCAGTATAAATGCCCGAACAAAAAGAACCTAAGGGTCTAAATATAAAAATAGAACCAACAGGGAAATTTTACAGCGATTAAAAATGGTTAATTACAGTCAATGGCAAAAAAATACCTATCGGAACATATGGCCTAAATGATTTCACTTTATATGCAACTGAAAAAGAAAAGGAAAACTATATTGCTAGACATGAAGCCACTGAAATGAGAAAAGACTCGGTCAAAAGAGGGAAAACAATTAAACACCCGTAAATGTGGACTCCCGAAGAAGGTCTTTACACAAGGGCATTTTGGAGTAGATTCCTGACATGGGGTAATTCTAGTAACATTTTTGATAATATTAAAGCACTGGAAACAATGCTTGGGGTCTCAATTAAATACACATAGGCATCCATCAAAAAACATATTAATAAACTCAAAAAGGCACACCGATTATATGAACAAGATGGATTGATATAAAAGTGAAAGAAAATGAGCCGAATTATTTAAATTATTTTTTTTATTGTTTTTGTTATAAAAGCAAATCGACTTAAAGAGAACATATATAAAAACACTATAAAATGCTTAACAAATCACAACTTTGGTCTGAGGTTAAATCACTCGGAAACCCACAAAATCTTAAATGGACATCATCGGGCTCATCTATGTACGAATCAATTCAATCAATATATTTATAAAACGAACTTAACACCTACATGGACTTTGAACCCTTTATTATTGAAAACTTGGCTGAAGACTTCTATTTCCCTTAATTATATAAAAACGTAAATGAAAGGCTAGTAAGCGAAATGTTGAATGAATAAATGATTTAACTTGAGGCTTCTGATTTCCCTATTGAGTGGGGTTATTATGATGCTAATGCTAATGAAGATGTTAAATTTAGAGCCAACTCATTTGGAACTCTATAAGATTAATATGACGCTTTAGTTTAATAGAATAGTGATTTTAATGATTTTAGTTTAGATGAGGATTTATTTGTGTTTATAAAATATTCACAGACATATGTACCCAGAAAGGTTGTTTAGAAATCAAAGACTGGAAAGGGTAACGACTATTAAACTTGTAACGTGATAGATAACGAATTTATTTATTGCCCGCCTTCAGATAAATGTCTTATTGATTGCCTTGCTTATGGTCAAACTCTTAGTGTAGAAACTCAAGAAAAAATTTAAATATTCCTTAAGAAAAATAAGGTGTATCGTTACAATATTCCATCATGTCATGTTAATGCTCTAGCTAAAATTATTGGTGTTGAGGTTAATTAGTATAGAATCCAGAAGAAAAAACTCCGAGAATAATATAACGAAAAACAAATCATATTGTGCTTAGTCGCTGAGCATTGGATTATATTGAAAAATGTTGATGCCCTACAAAAATGTTATAAATATGCCTTAGATAATATTGAATGGACTGAGAAAATTATCTTTGATTGTGAACTAGATGTATAAAAACAAACAACAAAATATCACGAGTGTGAAGATAATGAAGCTTTCGCAGATACGTGGATTTAAGATTTTGAGGCATATCCTGATAGCGTTACTGGCTAGTTTGTTCCCTATGCTACTGGTTTTGTTTGTCTGAATGATATTTATAGAATGACAAAGGGTCTTACTGTTGTTAAAAATCCCGTTTAATTTGTCACATAGTTTGATGATTCTGAGTGTATTATTAAAATGCTTACACATATAGATAACATAACAAAAAGAAAAACAAGTGAAATAGTTGGTAAAAACGGAAAGTCAAAAAAGGTCACATCAAAAAGAAATATTTACATCTATGCTCATAATGGCGCAAATTTTGATTCATACTTCTATCTAAACGTTTAAGGAATTCAATGTGATAATATGGTAGAAAAGGGTGGAATTATGTCAATGACTCTTGTTGGAGAATAGTTTAAAAATGCTAACTTTATTATTAAAGACACGAGAAAGTTTTTAACCTCATCGTTGGCTTCGCTGTGTGTGTCCTTTAAAATTGATGAAAAGTATTGTAAAACTTCAATGAATCATGACGAAGTAAACGCTTTGACTTGGAAAAGTTTAAAGCCTATTTGGTCTCCTTATCTTAGTCTTGATGTTGTTAGTTTATCACTTATCTGGATTTAGTTCATTTAAAAGATGAGGATTGTAAGTGAAAAAATTGATGTAAAACAATATTGTTCCATTGCTTAATTATCATATTCTGTTGCGTGTAGAGGTTAAGAGCTTCCAGCGTTTGTTGACCCAGTGATTAGAAAGTTTATTTAGAGGGCTAACCGTGGTGGTCGTGTAATCGCTAGAAAACAAAAATTTGAAACTGAAAACATTAAGAAAATTCTTGAATTAAATGGCGCTTCTTCTATTGATGATTTAGTAGGTAAGCGTGTAAATGTTGAAACATAGACTCTGATTAATGACTCTTATTAAATCGCTTTTGATGCCACTAGTTTGTACTCTTCTGCTATGAGTCTACCACACGCCAGTTATTTAGATGCCGAAAATTGTAAAATCCTAACTTTAGAATAATGTGCTGAAATACAAAAAAATCCCGAATAGTGGAAAAGTAAAAAGTTTCTTATTGAATGCGATTTATATGCTCCGCAGTCTCTGTAGTTCGTTCCCCTATCTATAAAAACAGAGTTCGGTGCTTAGTTCTCTACTGGTAACATTAGGAAAGTTGTTGTTAATGATGTTGATTTATTTGAGTGTTTTAGATTTGGTTATGAATTAAAGGCGGTTTATCAGGGTATTTATAGCGAACCAATTTAATATGAATTTATAGGTGAATTTGTAAAGAAATATTTCACAGAACGTGCTAAGGTAAAAAATACTGACAGTGTTCTCGGTGATTTATATAAACTAATCTTAAACTCAGCATATGGTAAATTTGGATAAAAACGCATTGAAACATAAACAAAGTTTACAACTAAAAACGAGATGGAAAATCGTTCAGACGTATATACTGAAGACGTTAGCGAATGTATTGAATTAGGAAATGGATAAATCTGCTATAAAGTTAAATCCCGTTAATCTGAAAATGAGAAACTTTCACCTCATCATATTGCTGGTTATATTCTTGCGTATTCTAAACAGATTATGAATAATTTCATTCTATTGATTGGAGGCGATAAATAAAATCTTGTTTAGTATATGGATACTGATAGCTTCTATCTTGATTCGGTTTAATTTGCTAAACTTTCACATATTAAGGATGAACTTGGTGGGGGTAAAAATGATTACGGCGAAACTAAGATGATTATTAAGGCCGACTATTTAGGATGTAAATCAAAGGTGTGTTATGTCCTAGATACTAAAACTATGAAAATATCCAAAAAAGTAACATGGAAAGGCATTTCATAATCTAAGTTTGCTGAAATCGCTTAAAATTGTGTTGAAAGAGTTAAGATAGGAAATGATTATATTAACGATATTACTAACTGGAAGAAGAGTAAATTATTGGGTGTATCAATTGAAAAGGGATGTTCTAAGAAACTCTCTATTGATGACTATTGTTAAAAGTATAATCTTGTTAATGGAATCTATGAACACAAACATATTGAATGAGTGATTTCGTGAATCTTTTGGACGGGTGCCACGAAACAATTTTTTTTTTTTAATATAATGAGCAGACGGCAATATTTTTTTCATTTCTCTATGTATTTTCATCTCAGTTTTCATTTTCCCGATGACTTTTATATGGAGTACCGTCAGACTAAAAGTGATAGAAATCATGGGGTACTCCCTTACCTCAAACGCCAAAAACCTTCACATTTCGTCAAAACCCTAACGACCGAATCCCCTCCAC
>Ga0208975_1000707_pt1 | contig 15437 bp, 17 predicted proteins | sample GreLakmeER78MSRF_FD_187700 | JGI IMG/M metagenome (GOLD analysis project Ga0208975, IMG submission 187700) | Freshwater lentic microbial communities from great Laurentian Lakes, MI, USA - Great Lakes metaG ER78MSRF (SPAdes) | ecosystem: Environmental > Aquatic > Freshwater > Lake | place: Great... | reverse complement strand
AAAGACACCACCAATAATCATGGCTATCTCATTCATCTCTTGTTCTTTATCCTTAGCTGCTTTCTCAGCTTTCTTAAGAGCACTAAGCTCCTTGGCATCAGCTAAGTCCATCTCAGCTTGCCTAGCCTTAATCTTATTCCAGACATCAATCTTACCTGTCTGCATGAAGAGCATCTTAAGTTCTTCTTCAAAGACTCTTGCTTGATCTAAGGCCATCTCAATCTGCAAGGCAACACCCATGTTGCTACCCTTGCCTGACTGCTTAGCCTGTAGCATGGACTTTGTAGCTACACTCTTGGCATCAAACATCTTACCAATCATAGGTGCAAGAGAGCCTAAGTCATTGGCTACCTTACTAGCCTTCTTGACCATGCTGATTGCAGACTGTATCCCTGCTAGAGCTGTTAGAGGATCAATCATTTGTTATATGCTTTCTTCCATTCTAGACATACGACAATACGAGTCTTATAGTCTGCAGCCCACTTCCATGTCCACCTAACACATCTATCTGCGTTAGGGTCAAAGCCAGCTGTGGCTATAAAACTCGTAAAAAGGATTAGAAGGGCTAGAGTTAGCCTCTTCATTGAGGTTATTTAGTTGGAATTGCAGACCAATCTACACCCATTGATTGACCAAACATACCCGTATCTCCAGACTCATTAGAAGGGCCAAAGAAGTTAGCCAAAGGTTCAACAACTAGTTTAGTAAAAGCTGTAGGACTTCCAAGCTTATCTCTAGCTTGTGCCAGATAACCTAAAGCTTTAGCTCCTTTAGGATCAGCCATAATCTTAGCCAGCTTACGCTGTGATATTATTAGACCAGCACCAGACACAGTAGCTTCAACTAGGTTATCTTTAATCTTTTGTTGTTGCTCAGGGCTTAACAAGAAAGCATAACCAGTACTTACAGCCAGTACAGGAGCACCGATGTTAGCTACAGCAGCACCCGAACGTAGATTTAAACCGGGTTGTCTTTCAACTGTTACTAGTCCTTTCTTAGCAGCTTCGTTCATAGCCAAGATAGCGTTATACTGAGGTGTACCACCAAACAAAGCTTTAAAAGTATTCTGTGTTGCTTTGTTCTGTTCTACCTGATTAGCAAACTTAAGCATATTCTCAGGTGTGTGAGTTAAAGCATCTAGATAACCAATACGAAGAGAATCTAATACTTCTTTAGATGACTTCTTAGATAAAGTACCCGCTGCAGCCACTGACTTATAAAGTTGAGCAATAGGTGTTTCTTTACCTGAAGCAAACAAGAAAGCTCCTACTTCTTCAGGATTCTTAGACATAGCTTCTTGAATAGCGTCTGTCTGTAAACCTTGAATACCCTCACGGTATGTCTTAGTTACAGTACGATATTCAGCTAGTGTTGCAGGATTTAATGTTCTTCCCGCTGTGAAATCCATTGCTCCATCAAGCTTATCAATTAACTGAGAGATTGTCTTTGAAGCTCTAGAATCTTTCTCAGAGCCTAAAGAATTAGCATACTTGTCTCTATTCTCAGCTAAATAACGTGAACGAAGCTTATGTATTAAATCAACATCTACTTGAGGAGGAAGAGTATCTAACTCTTTTAAAATACTTTTCTGACCTGCTGTTAAAGCTGCTGGATCTGATAGTTCCTTCTGTGCCCATTGCTTTACACTAAACATAGACACACGAGAATCAGTATCTTTAAAGATATTGGCATAGATAGGATCTACAGCTTCACTAAGGCTTTGTTCACCTTGTTTAATAAAGTTCTGTAATACCTCACCTGAAGCTTTCTGAGTTGATGAGCCACTACGAAGTGCTTGTTCAAACTCAGGAGTCTTAGTAAAGCTAGACAACACATCCTTTTGACCTGTCTGTAAAGCATCAGAGATCTCTTGTTGCTTCTTCTTAAAGATGTCAGCAGTTACAGGAGTAGCTACAAAACCTTCTAAAGAAGCATCAATATTACTACCTGTACGAGCTGATAAAGGCAGTGATGAACCGTACTTAGTAAGGAAGTCATTAGCTGCTTGGTTAGCATCTGGAATGTCTTTCTTAGTAAAGCCTAACTTATCAGCTCCGAAGCGGATAGTCTTAGCAGCTCCTTTAAGTACCAAGTTACCAGCAGCATCCCAAGCAGCCTCTTCAAAGCCAGCTTGAGCTAAGCGATTACCTGACATAGGTTCACCACGTATAAACTGTTCTACGCCTTCTCCAAAAGCACCTCCAGCACCAGCTCCTAAAATACCCAAGCCAATAGAAGCTGCAGGGCCAGCTGGAGCACCTGCAATTAAACCTGTGATACCGCCAGCTAAACCACCAATCTCTTGACCACCTAAGATACTACGAGGGCGATACTCAGGGCTAAGTACAGACTTAGAAGTTAACTTTTCAGATTCAGCAGCAGTTTGAGCTGCCTGACGTTCTGCAAGATACTTGTTAGCTGCTTGCATTTGTTCGCCTTCAACAGGCACTGTGCTCCAATCCATATTATTTAACCTCTAGTTCTTTTTGCAGTTTCTGAGCTTCTTCAACTTCTGCTTTAGTCATTGGTTGTTTTGTCTTCAAAGCTTCTCTAGCTTTGTCTTCAAGAGCACGATAACGCTTCAATTTAGTAAAGTTCTGACCTGTCAATAAGTTCAAGTCTTTAGAGTAACGCTCAGTCTCTGGCAACTTAGCCAGTTGTTCATAACTCTTAGTACCAGCTTCAATTTCAGTTTGCAAGTCATTCAAAATACGTGCAATAGTCTTGATCTGCTGTGGACTACTGAACTTACTCTTAACCAACTGATCCATCTCTTTAACAGCCAATGAGCCGGGGAAGTTACGAGCAATAGTCTGTAGAACTTGTGAAGACACACTGTTCATATATTCAGTGTTAGACAACTTATTCTCATCAACAGGTACACCAAAGGCTGACAATGCTTTACCAAACTGTAGCGCAGTCTCTGAGAAAGTACCTGTAAATGTTGCTGGCAAGTTATTCCTAACTTCTTTAAGCTTTTCAACCATTGGAACCTGCACCTTATAAGCATCACCAGCAGTTTTCCATGTATTAGCTTTATCTTTAATGTCTTCCTTAGTGCCAATCTCTTTGATAATAGCTGCAACATCTATAGGTTTATTAACTGCAGCACCAGCTTGAGCAATACCAGCTTTATAAGCAAAGACACCCTTCTCCATCTGCTTAACTTGTTCAGGTGTGTAATCACTTAGATAAGGCTTGGCTGTGTATCCTAACTTCTGTGCTTGTACAGCATACTCAGAAGGTACGGGTACTTTCTTGGTTTCTATGTATTTAGCAAAAGCTGAATCATTAGAAGCAATACCCATAGCTTCAGAATCACCTAAACCAGCATCCTTCAACATTTGAACACGAGCACCCTTAGCTGCTTGTTTATCAGCTATTTCTTGGGTTTCCTGTCCAGCCTTAGTTGTTTGAGCACCCTTTAATGTAGTCTCTGCTTTTTTAGCACCTATCTCAGCTTCTTGTTTCAAAGCTTCTTGAGCTGCTTTGTCCATAGCTATAGCACGTTGAATTAACTGGAAAGCTGACTCAGGGTCTGTAGCTTGTAAAGCATCAGCCATCTCACGAAGACCCTTAGCTGTATTAGTGTTGTACTGACTCGCAAGTTGACGCAAACGAGTAGCTCTTTGAAAAGTAGGGTCTTGAATTTGTACTCCAAAAGCACCTGCTAAACCTTGACCTAAGTTAGCACCGCCTTTATAGCCCATAACTCCAAGTTGTTGATCTGGTGTTAATTGAGCAAACTGTGTAGCCCTAGATTGAATTGCTTGTTGCTGCATTTCCTCAGGAGTACCCACACCTCCAAACAAACCTTGTAATGATTGTATTGCCATTGTTTATTCCTTAAGGGTTTGACATGAAGTAGGGGTTGATAACAGCACTGGCGTTGTCACCCCCAGAACCACCACCTGTTAAACCTCTAATCAACTGACTGATAGGATCTGTTAAACCAGCTACAGTACCTTGCAAAGCTGCACGCTGAGCTGCATTAGCTGTTGCTTGTCCTGCTGCATACTGGTTAGCCGCAGCTTGAGCCTGAGCAGCTGCTGCAGAACCTAGAGCAGTCCCTTGATTCAAAGCATTCTGACCTTGGTTCTCAATGTTCATAGCACTCTGCATATAGTTAGTGTATGGAGACAAAGCAGTGTTCTGCAAGTTGTAACCAGCACCTGACAAGCCTAAACCACCAGTCATCAAACCCTGACCAAACTGAACTTGTTGCTGACCAGCTTGTTGAGCCTGTGCAGCCAGTTGAGCATCCTGCATAGCTTGAGCATTGTAGTATGCAGCCATCTGAGGATTAGCAGCCTGAAGTCCGGGAGCACCTGCTGTGTAACCAGCTGCAGTACCACCTGTAGCTAGACCTAAACGACCTTGCTGTTGTTGTTGGTTAGTCAAGTTAGCCAGTGACTGCTCACGACCGGGAGCTAACAACTGTTGCTGCTGTGCTAAGTAGTTCTGAGCTACTTCTTGAGGATTCTGACCAACATAAGATTGACCCAACTTAAACAAGCCTTGAGCAGCCTGATTAACTGTTGGTTGAAATGCTTGAATACCTGCAGCACCACTGAGAGCACCACCAGCCATGCCAATCAAACCTTCACGGGCCGCTGCAATGTCTGGAGCTACTTGATAACCAGCACCAATAATTTGACCAGTTGTGGGATCATAGTTAAAGCCTGACTTACCAAAGCGAGTGGTAACACCTACAGGACGGAACTGAGCCATCTGTGCAGCTTGTTGTGCAGACTGTGTAGCTGCATTAGCTGCTTGATTAGCAGCATAGTTAGTTCCAACAGCTCCTACAGCGTTTCCAAGAATAGGAGCAATTACACCAGACATACCTCCACCTGCTTGAGTAGAAAACAAAGGCTGCATTGAGTTATATGGAGAGTTTGCTGTACTCACTGTCTGGTTTTGTGCTACTGGTAGACCAGAGGGTGAAAATCCTTGTGGCATAGTTACAGGAGCAAAGCCGCCACCAGTACCAGACATTACCTGTAGTTGATCTGGGGTATATTTTGAATAATCAAATGTTCCGGGATTTGCAATCATATTAGTACGTGCCTCCGTCAATAGTAGCTGTCAATGTACCAGAGACAGTAAGGTTTACTGCAGTGGCTGTTCCTGTTAATGCTGAGTTATTAGCATCTGCTTTAGAGTTCACTGCAGCTGCAATAGCATCAAACTCAGTGTTAACTTCAGTGCCTTTAACAATCTTATTAGGATTACCTGTTACAAGGCTATCCTTAATTGCAAAGTTAGTTGCTTTTGTATAATTAGACAATTTGTTTACCTAGTCTTTCCTGTCTTAACATAGACATCAAGTTTCTGAATGGATATTGATTTATTGAACACTACAGTTTCAAAACCTAGTTGAATAACCTTACCTGCACCACCAATATTAATAAGTTTATTGTCGAAAGCTGATCCACCATACTCAGCAATATTGTACTCAGCAATGTTGTACTCAGCAATAGCTGCATTGGCAAGTGCAAACTGTCTGGTGTTTAGAATATCACTGTAATCAAAGCCAAACTTTAAAGTAACTTGATAGCCTTGACCACCAATAACTGTGACACCTACCTTCTTCATAATCTTCAACACTGTTGGAGACTGGAAGTCAAAGTAGTTGGTAAAGTAACGCATGAAGTATGAATCAGTGTTGTCCTTATAGCCAGTATAAGATCCAATGTATCCTGTCTTACCAATCAATAGATCTTTATTACGAGTGTACTTCCAAGCAAACGGTACAATACCATCCCATGTTGTAACACGGTTAGCTCCATTGGGAAGCTGTGATCGCATATCAAAGCAATACACTATCTGACGAGCTGGTAAGGACAATAGATAGAAGGCTTCCTTATCTGAGTACACAGCTTTAATATCAGCTGCAGTCTCAAGACCAATCTCCAAGACAATATCATCACGAACATTAGAGCTAATGTCACGCATTGGAGCTGACTTCTCTTGAATAGTACGCATTAGAGAGCGTACACCTGAGTCAGACAAGAAGATAACATCACCACCTGTAGCTACTACTGAGTCTCTAGCAAGACAGCCAATACCTGTAATGGCATCTGTTAGTGTAAGATTATTAGGATCTGTAGCATTGGAGTAGATCAAGATCTGTCTACGACCAAAGATAATCAAGAAGTTGTTGTGAGCAGCTAGAGAGATAATCTCATCTGCACCGTTAGGCCACACTTGAGATACATCCAAAGTACCTGAAGTACCTGTATTCAAGACATGACCTGATAGAAGGTCTGAGAACTGTACAGTACTCTTAACTGATGTATTGTTAGCACTCCATGTACGACCATAGGCACTGATAACTGTATTGTTGTTCTGTACAGTTCCTGTGTAGCCAGTCTTCTCAGATACACGCCTAAAGGTTGTTGTACTGACAGCTGGATCAAACACCAGAGGATCGTGACCAGACTGATATAGATACAAGACACCATTCAACGGAGCAAACTGCCAGTTACTGTTTGTGATTGTCGGAGCTGTGCCACCACCTCCGTAGGTCAATACTGTAAGTGTAGTACCTACAAGTTTGAATAGTTTATTGTTACCAGCAGCAATAATGTGTGAAGTACCTGAGTTATCAATTAACTCACCGATAGCTTTGACGTTAGCAACATCTAAATCAGCATTGTAAGCGTGAGATGGAAGCCATCCCTTACGAGCACCAATACGTCCAAACTTATCAATCACACAGTTATTAGCCACAGTAGCATAGCCAGCCTCTAGAGAGACTGAGCTATCCTGAGTATTCAGCCCCATGAAGCCGGGAGCTGATATAGTTGTGGTTAAAAGCTTAGATACCATTAAATGTCAACCCAAGTAGTTTCATCATCATAACGATTACGCTCAATGGCTACAGCATCAGCCAAGGCTAGACGATACTGCTGGTAGATCTCACTGAAGGCTGAACCTCCGTCTTCACCACGTTCACCAACAGCTTTAGCGTATGCAAGCATCTGTACTAAGTGAGTGGGAACCTTTAAAGTATCTGCACTTGCTACTAAGTCTACTTGAGGGATTACAAGTTCAAACCTAAGTGAATACTCTTTATCTGGACGAGGCCACACATCTACTTGTGTATCATCATTGGAGATACCGCTGTAGTTGTAGTATATTGGAGCTGAACTCTGAACTGTACCTAAGAAGTACTGTCTGTTCATCCAATTAGTAGGTACAGCTCTCATAGGTACATCTTGAGTATCATTCAAGACATCAACTGTACGAAACCTCTGACCTGATCCTGTCAACGTGTAGTTACGAGTGTCAGCTACTGTTGGGATTACAAGAGTCTGTGTGAGGACATTCCAATCATGAGCGTCCTCAATCTCTCGCTTAGCATCGTTAACAAATACACCAATAAGGGAACTATAAGGAGTATCACCAACTGACGATACTTCAGTCTCCCGTAGACGTGTCAACACGTTATTAACTAACTGTAGATATGTCGTTGCCATATTCCTTATGTTCCTTAACTTTGTATACTATGGTATCACATTTTAGTGATAATGTCAAGTTATTATTTAATAACGTCAAGCCTTTTTAGACTTCTTTTTAGCTTTATCAGCCTCGGACATAGCAATAGCAATGGCTTGTTTACGAGATTTCACCACAGGGCCACCTTTACCGCTGTGAAGAGTACCTTCTTTGTACTCACCCATAACCTTACTCATCTTGTTCTTAGCTGTGCGTTGACCACGTGTAGGCATATTCATTTTATTTAACTCCATGAAATCTGTTGTCTAATGCTAACCAAATAGCTCCGAAAAAAGCTCCTATAACAATGATAGGTTTTACAGCTTTAGCAATCCACTCAAGGACTTGGAAAGCACCTTGAGCAGCGTTGAAGGCTTGAACAACCTCTTGTGTATTCTTCTCTATGTTATCTACCTTAGCCTCTACAGCCATTAGTCGATCATAGATGTGTTCATGAGTAACTTCTTCGGTCATGTAGGCTCAACCCAATCAGGATTTAGTGTCCACGTAATACCGTCAAACAAATATTTCCATCCCGCCCAATCTTCAGGCGGCGTTACATTTTCAACAACCGCAGTATTTTGGTTATTCATGTCTGCAATGATTAACGTGGGTGGGTTATTTATCTGTACATGTGTATCAAACAAATAGATGTCATCCGTGTCTTGAAACAAAAATGTAGACGCGCCTTCGGGTAAACGAACTAATGTTTTCATATTTAACCTTTAACAAGGATTTTTGTTGTTCCTGTGGCCAAGCCAACATAAATATTTGCAGGATTATTAGGTGTAGTACTTATAGTACCATCTTGATTTACGTAGTATTTTAAGCCGGGAGTCAATCCAGTTACACTAGTATTAACTCCACCAACAGTTGTAATTGTTGCTGTTTGACCGTTAGTGTACGAGGCAGCAGACAGCCCTAAAAAATTATTGCTGTTTGCCGTTGAATAAGGCGGGTTAAATGCAACGCCCGTAATGTAAGCGACACCCGCCGCGCCCACCATCTGTCTCACAAACTTGTAATTTAAATTGTCCCAACCAAAAGCACCGGCATAAAACCCATTGTTTTGCGAATACGTAGAGTTAATAATAGTTGGTGTTGCTACAGATACCACCCCGCTGGTCAAAGTAACAGGCGCAAATTGCAAATAATAACTATAAGTACTGCTGGCAGGGCCAACAAAATATGTTGAACCATTAGTGTTGCAAAAACTACTCGTCAAAGAAAGTACTGACCAAAATGATCCACCGGGCGTTGTATTAACATTTTGTGGTGTATTAAATGTTACTGTTGATGTTGTATGCGTGGCTGTAATGAAGAAATAAACAGTTCCGCCGGGGCCAAATTGATATTGGTTATAGAAAAATAATGTAAACCCGGAAAAAGAATTAAACGTTGGTACGGGATTTATGTATGGAGCATATCCTCCGGGTAATGATAACGAGGTTGTGGTGCCAATAGTTACAGTAGATCCTGATATTGACAAAACTGCGCCGTTTAAAGTTTGAACTCCTGCATCTACCCCCCAGTATGCAATAACTCTTTGTATATTTGAGTCATACACCAAAGCAGGGCCGGGGACTTGTTGCGCCACAACTTGCACAGCCGTCCCAACGGTTGGAGTAGTCCCAGAAACAGTAACTACGGCTACGTACGGATAGTATGGGGACACATTTATTCTAAACCCTACTACACACGATCCTGTAGCCGCGTTATATGCCAAGGTCAAACCAGAATAATTTCCTTGTGATGCATTTGTTCTTACGGGTGTTCCCATTGTAATGGTGGTGCCGCTTACTGTGAATACAACTACATAACCGTAGCCGTCTGTACCGTTCTGATAAGCCATCATAAACTTGTTGCTTCCCATAGCAACAATAGCGGCTCCTTGCAGATTGGATCCTGCCGCAGGAGCAACGCCAGTTCCCCACGTAATTGTTGTACCGCTTAGAGTCATTGCATACACGTATGCGTTTGTACCGTCACCCGCATACATCACAGAAACGCCAGTTGCTGGATCTGTAGCCGACGGCTGAGTGTATTTCCCCGCTACAGGAGAAGGACTACTTGGCGCTGAGGGTGTTCCAAGGACAGCCCCGCTACCAACCACCGCACTAACAGTGCCATCGGAGTTCACGAGTGTCGTTGCGCCTGCGCTGATAGAGCCTGATGCTGTGGCTGTAATGCTATTGCCTGCAAGTGTCGTCCAAGTAGGTGCTGAACCAGAGCCTCCAGATGTCAGGAACTGTCCTGCTGTACCTGCAGAACCTGCAACAGTCAAACCAGTTGTAATGTTAGGAGTTGTTAAGACAGGAGCTGTAAGTGTCTTGTTTGTAAGTGTCTCCGAACCTGTCAGAGTAACATAACCTGCGCCTGATACGTAAGCAGCTACCCAAGCTGATCCTGTATACAGTTTCATGATCTGTGAAACACTATTAAAATACAACGCACCAGCTACAAGAGCATTACCGTCATTGTCTAAAGTAGGGTCAGCAGCTTTAGTGCCTAGATAACGATCATCAAAACTATCGTAAGCAGCCAATGTAGCATCACGAGCAGCTTCAGCAGCTGTCTGAGCATTGGAAGCACTGGTTGCACTTGTTGAGGCATTACCAGCACTTGTAGCAGCTGCTTGAGCATTGTACTTAGCTGAGTACTCACCACCAGCTACAGGGCCAGAAGTCTTAGTAGCCCAGTCATTAGCCAGATTAGCTGAAGCAGTAGCATCTGCCACCATTGTAGCTGAAGACATCAGTGTCACAGCACCTGTATTGTCTTTAGCGTAGATCTTCTTATCAGCTGTGTTAAGTGCTAGTTCACCAGCAACAAGGCTACCCGAAGCAGGTACTGCTGAGGCTGTGCTGCTGTTCTTAATAATGATTGTAGATGCCATTTAAGCTCCGTATTGAGAGTTGTACCAAGCAGCTAAAGGAGTAGCTACGTCTTTGTTGCTTAGAGGAAGTAGTTGATTGTAATTAGCTTGAATAGCTTTAAAGTAATCTTCACTATTCAAAGGGACACCCTGTGTAGGAATTGCACTTGTTGGCATCGGTGTAGATGTGCCTGTAGGTGTCAGTGCTTTAGAGAGAACTAATGGGCCTAACAATCCTGTAGCGGCTTTAACTACTGCTGGTGTCAGTACTGATGATAAATTTGTAGGAACTGTAGTAGTTGTGGTAGGTACTGTAGTAGTAGTTGTGGGAACTGTAGTAGTTGTAGTAGGAACTCCACCACCTCCACCACCTGTAGGTGTTCCTGTTGGAGTAACTACTGCAGGATTCAAAGCAGCATCAGCAGCTAACTTATCAGCAACAGATTGGGCTGTGATACCAGCTTCAGCTCCAGTCAATAAACCACTTCCACCTGTAAGATTAGTCAGAGTAGCAACTGGAGCACCTGTAGCCAAAGCAGCTGCAAGAGATTCAGCTCCTGCAGTACCACCTGCACCGCCTAGAGCCAAGTCAAGTTGAGCTAGTTCAGCAGCTGTCATACCTGCTGTACCTGTAGCAGCTCCGGTAGCAGCACCAGCACCGCCAAATAAACCCTCTGTACCTAAAAGACCTTGTGCAAGAGCAGTTCCACCCGCAGCCAAAGCAATAGGGCCAAGGTTTTTAATTAAATCTTGTGTAGTAGTTGTAACTTTTTCTTGTCCCAAATAGTTACCATTTGAGTCATACAATTGAATCATGTCAGGACGGGCAGGATCAACACGGCTAAATCCGCTTGTTTTTCCAGATTCATCTTGATAGGCATTAAATCCAGCACCCAAGTCACGAGTATTAATATCTAATTGACCTGTTTCAGCATTTGCAACAGTTTGAGTTTGATAACCAGATTCTTGTGCATTTTCAGCTAAAGCATTGGCAATTTGATTTAATGTTATGCCTGTATTTTGCATTATTGTGCCAATTTCCGCGTCTGTCAGATTCGGATTAGCAGCAAGAAAATCTACAATATCTTTATTCGAGTAAGCCATCTTTACTCACCTTTTCTATAAAGTTCAAATGTTGCAATAATTGACATTGTTGCTCCAGACTCTGAAAGAGCTGAAATATAATCACCCTCTTCCATAACAAAGCATTGACTATTAGTTAATAAATCTAAAGTTGTTCTAGCTGATAAAACTTGTTCTGATACCACAGCAACTGTTGTAGCTGTTGAGTTTCTATACCAATTAAAACTTATATGTTTACTAGGTGCAGTATTGCAAGTATGCAGCAAGATACATTTAGCATAGTATCCTGTAGGTACTGTAAAAACAGTCGTTAAGGTAGCTGCTGTAAGGTTAAGACCCGTCGATACTGTTCTCATCTGGTGTTACCTTAGATTTTTTAGTTGTCTTAGCTGGTTTAGTTTCTTCTTCTACTGGAGCTTCGTCCATAGGCTCGTAATCTGGATGCTTCATCATAGACATGATGTCAACTTCAAACTCAAAGTTATAGATAAGGTTAGTAGATTTGCATTTAAATTTCATGATAGTGTGTACCTTTCTGATGTACTACTCTTTATTAATACATTAAAAAGGCTCCCACCTGTTACAGTGGGAACCCTTAACTCACTTAGGCTGGAACTGCCAAAGCAACTGCTGCATTGTCACGCAACTCTTTCACGCCATACAGTGTGTCAGCTGTGAACAATGTACCGAGGTACTCTTGTTTGTACTGAGTCTGTGCACGAACACCTTGCTGTTCAACGAAGACTGCGAAGTCTTTATGAGCCAACAAGACAATACGGCAAGCTGTAGAGCCAGAGGTTGTATCAGCGTTAGAAGTAACGAACACGGGGACACCGTACAAGTTACCAATTTCACCGTTACGGATGGTGTTGTTGCCACCGGACTCACCAACGAAGGCTTGTTCAGTGTAACGAGCCAAGCCCATCAAAGTGTTACGGCTTGATGGAGGGATAGACATGAAGCGACCGTCCATAGGAATGTCAGCATCGTCAAGACGCTGAATACTACGACGAATCGCAGCATCAGTGATAGCACCCAAACCAGTGTTAGCACCAGCAACATAAGCTGTAGTACCATCAGCACCAGAGAAAGCACCTGAGTAAGCAGCTGTACCGCCACCGCCTTGAACGGTACGACCAACTTGAATCAGTGATGTATCCACTTGACGAGCAAGAGCATAACCAGCATCTTCAGTGTAGAAGTTACGTAGTGAGGACAAAGCCTGAGCTTCAACAATATCTTCGATCAAACGGCTGTACTCATAGTGTTGATCGATAGAGACAGTGACTTCAGACTCAGTAGCTGCAATCAGTGTTACCTGAGTTGAAGCTGCTTTGACTGAGGCATTACCTCGTGTAGGGGCTGGAATGTGAACTACGTCACCCTTCTTACCCTTGAAGTTCATCTTTTTAACAAGATTAGCCAACACCAAGTTTTTCTTGTATGTGGCAATGATTTCATCACTCCAAATTTCGGGGATGAACGTTGCACCTGTGGTGACTGTTACGTGAGCTGTTCCTAAAGGCATTTATAATTCTCCTAAGAATTTAATTTTGATTAATAAAAGTTATCTAACCCTACCTTCAGCGTATGCTGCCATGATGTCTGGCTCCATAGCTTCATATCGGTTCGGGTCTGTCATACGTAGCCGGATAAGGTCGGCACGACGATATACTTTCTTAGATGATTCCCCAGTACCTCCAACATCAACTGCTGCTGCTGTCAAGTTTTGCTTGCGTACAGCATTTCCTGCATCTGTGGTTTGTTGTGTTTTAGATGTTCGGATCTGTTTAAATGTTGAGAGTAATTCATCTGCAGCATTGAAATCATAATTAGCATCAGCCATTGCATAGATATTAAGTCTCATGGGAGAGGCTTTAACCCACTCAATAAACTCACCATCACGTACAACGTCTGCAAAGTCAGGATGCTTCTTAGTGAGCATTGCTTGTGTCTGAATTTGTCGAAGCTGTGTTGAAGCTTGTTTAGCGGCTAATACATCAGGATGATTTGTAACTGCTCGTTGAATCGCTGACTTGGGATCTTCAAAGAAGTCTATCTCATTCTCTACTTGCGGAGGCTGTGTCGCTTGCTTCGTGGAGAGTTGCTGTTTAATAAGTTCATCTGCTAATCGTCGAACTTCACCTACTTCCTGAGCTTGCCTACCAATAAGCTTTTCAGCCTCTTGGTGCATGGTCACGATGTCTTCTAAGCTTTTACCCCGATACTTGTCGGGAACTCTAGGAGAATCTTCTTGAGTCTGTGCAGGAGCTGTATTACTACGAGCTGCCTGTTGTTCTTCTACTGCGTCAAATTCACTTCTACCCAGTTCTTCATGGTCAATGAGAGCCATACCTACCTTTCGTCCTGCCCTGTACGGGTTCTAGGAGTGTTATAATTGAATTCAGAATTAGTCACCTTCGTGGGATGCGTTCTGTCTCTTTTCTTGTCTGAGCTTTTCAGCTCTTACCTGTACCCACCTGTCGGAAGCTGAAGGGAAATCGCCTGAGCAACCATCCAGCTTTATCCTTGGGGAGGATACAACCCTGATAGCGTCCTTACTACATACCTTGCATTTAGCTGTGGTATGATCGCTATCAACCAGCGATTCAGTTACATGATCGTTAGGGCATATGAAGTCATAGATGCGTTTACTCATCTTCTAACTCCTCATACACCTTCTCACACGTAGCTTTACGCCCTAAGATTAATTCAATAATGTCTAGCTGTCCTTGACGATAAAATAGTGTTTGTGTATCGTTGACAGTAGATAAATTGTTTAAACTAACCTTAATCTCTTCAAAGTCTTCAATTAAGAAGGCCCAACCCTTAGTACTCATGGTATTAAAGGTTTCTTCGTAATATTTCTGTAAATTAGGGGCCATAAGGCTTATCCTTCTATGTAGTACTTAACAATAGTGTTATTGTAGCATAAAAACAACACTTTGTCAAGTCTTTTGTTAACTATTTCATTGCTTCATTGACTTGTTCATCATCTGAAGGCTTGCAATACGCTCATTGGAGGCAATATCAGCAGCTTTCAGGTTAACTTGCTTCTCTTTGAGCATCATGTCAGCCAGTTTCAGACGCTTTTCAAAGTCACCACCGTTATCTAGGTTAGTTGCAGCTGCCTGAACAATCTTTACACGGTGCTCTTCAGGGATCATCTGAGCTTCAACCATAGTTTTCTGAGCTTCAGCTTGTTGTTTCTGAGCCTTAGACTGCAGATCTGCCACTTGAGCTTGTGTAAGCTGCATCTGAGCCATCTGTTGCTGTTGTGCAGCCTCGGCAGCTTGAGGATTAGGCTGTGACATCTGATCCAAAGCCTTCATCAGCTCACCACGGTTAGACAGGGAGCTATTCTGCAGGATACCTTTAAGGATCAATGGCAATACTGGAGTGTTAGGGCCAAGTGTCTGCAACAATCCAATCATCTGTTGTTGTTCAAACTCTCGTGCCAAGATACCCAAGGTAGCTGTAGGGATGAAAGTCATGTCAACTGAGGGATAACGCTCACTGTCAAACTGCATATAACGGAATGCAGCCTTGTTAATGAACGGGATCATGAAGTCTTCTTGGAAGTTACTCAGGGTACGCTTGTACTTCTTGATGATACCTGCCATAGCCATAGACATACCACCAGCACCTGCATCACGAGGTACATTAGATGGCAGACCAGCACTGTCAACTGTGCCTGTAGCTTGCAAGAGCATACGCTCAAAGTTCTGAGCTGCTACAGCTGAACTACCATCAGTCTGACCGAACTTAAAGGGATACAGGATCTCAGCAGGTGCACCATTCGTCAAGATAGCCTTACCGGGCTTAATCTCAAACTTAGCACCACGGGGAAGCCTTGTAGCGTCCATAGCAATCATAGGTGCTGTGGTTAGAGCCATTGAGTCCATCTGAGCACGAAGTTGACCGTCAATAGCCTTCTGCATATTGTAGGCTTTCTCCATCGTACCTCGACCCCAGA
>Ga0208975_1000706_pt1 | contig 15442 bp, 27 predicted proteins | sample GreLakmeER78MSRF_FD_187700 | JGI IMG/M metagenome (GOLD analysis project Ga0208975, IMG submission 187700) | Freshwater lentic microbial communities from great Laurentian Lakes, MI, USA - Great Lakes metaG ER78MSRF (SPAdes) | ecosystem: Environmental > Aquatic > Freshwater > Lake | place: Great... | reverse complement strand
TCGGGTGTTTTTTTGGGTTTGTGGTAAGAAAACCACGGTCGCTTGAAGCGACCGCTACCAAAAGCATAGCGCATGCGCTATGCGCCAGTGGTAGGGCTAGTGGCTGCGCCAGTGGTAGGGCTAGTGCTAGCGCCAGTGGTAGGGCTAGTGGCTGCGCCAGTGGTAGGGCTAGTGGCTGCGCCAGTGGTCAAGCTAGTGGTAGTCTGACCCTAAGCTGCGGCCAACCGGCAGGTGTTCAAAATTTCAGCAATTTCAAAAATTTTGTGTGCAGGGCGGCAGACGGCAGCTTAGGGTCGGACCTGGCTGCGTTAGCTGAGGTCCCTGCTGGCCACAACTGTGGTAGTACTGTCGTCAAAAGCTGCAGCTATACCCATACCACAAAAATTATTTACTTGTAGACTCGTGCTGATCATGCTATAATAGAGATACACAAAAGGAGATATAATGCGCTTAACATTTGATGCCTGGATGCAGCAGACAGAGCAACTGCTGGTAGCACGTTGCGGCTTGGGTGTGGATGACCTACCTGACTGCGACTATAGAAGCTGTTATGATGCAGGTGTTACACCTGCTGAAATGGCTGCAGAGGCAGTTGATAATGCACGCTATGATTTTTGATGGGTGTACACACCTGGTGAAAGAACACCTTAAAATACAGCTATCATCTAATGTCAGGACCATGGTGTAGACGCTATAAGCAATATACAAAACCATGAAATGCAGGTCTAGGGTGTACACACCCTTTCAAAATCCTGCTAGCGCACAAAGCCCGCAATCACGACTGTCGTGGTTGTGGGCTTTGTTGTTGGTGGTGCTGCGCCAAGATTATACCTCTTTCAGCTGCTGTCTGTCAAGTGTCTATTTCTGACCCTAAGCTAGAGCACCTTATAAGGTGCCGGCGCAAAAAAGCCCACAAACTTGTGCAGTTTGTGGGCTTTTGGCATTAATGCTACTTATAGCGGCTTAGGGTCAGAATTACTGTCTAAACGGCTGCTGATTAAGACTAATACAGCTTTATTGACCTTTTCCAGACTTTCCAGGAATTCTGAGTTGGTGTCTAATAGCACGGCGATGCGGTCGATGATGGCGGACTTCTTGACGGGTACATCCCCACGCTTTGTAAGGTACTGTTTTTTCTGGTAGACACCCAAACTTGACAGCTTGGCAATTATGCTACGCTCGGGGACCAGCTCGTTGGCTAGCACCGTAAATTGTGATGCAATGTCCTGCACCGTAGCTCCCTCCGCATACAGGTCCAGTAATTTTTGTGTTAGTGTTTGATCGTATTTCATGTTAGTGTTTGACCCTAAGCTGGATCTGGTGTTGTGCGGTTGCTGCAGCTGCAGCTGGATCTGGTGTTGTCTGGATGGCTGTTACCAGGGCACATCGCTAGCTGCAGCAACTGTCCTAGTAGTCGCAGCCAGCACGTCAGTGTCTATTAGTGGTGGCGGCATGGTGTCCCAATTATCAGGGTCTAGTACCATACTGTCTGTTCGTACAGCAGGATGTGCACACCACACTTGACTCAGCATGGTTAGTGCTAGTGCTGGTAGTGTGCCCCACTCTGTGTGCTTGAGACCTGTCAGTGTCCAAGTAGTCATAGCAGGCTTCAGCTGCCCTTGCTTAGGGCCACTTTTAGTCTGCAATCCTAGAGCACGCAATTCCAGTGTTCTGGCTGCAGTGATTACGGGGGGTACACACGTCATGGCTGCTAATAACGGTGCATCTACCACATACTCAAGTCCAGTACGACTCCACTCGCTGTAACTATAGCCCTGATAGCGCTTGATACCAGCTAGTACGAGTGGCACTAAGGCACAGCTATTCACACCGGTCTCAGCAGTCTGAGTTCTCACTAGGCTACTACGACGCATTTTAGTGCAGACCCGCCATAGTCCCAGTGCCCAATCATTGTCCCGGAATTGCCTGACAAGTGCAACTGGGTCTAACTGACCCTCAGCTGTACGGGTTACGGTTAGACCGCCATAGTATGCTGCAATCTGTGGCAGCATCCAGCTGTTATGTGTGGTTAAGCCCATGCCGGTTGCCCACTCAGCCAGCTGCTCTGTGTCTAGGCTAGCACACTGTGCAAATGGCCAAGCTGCAATATCATTTTTAGTCATGTAGTGGCCAGCCTGTACAAAGTGGGGCAGCCGGCTTTAGTAATTGTGTTTGATTTAGTGTCATTTTTAAACGTAATTTTACAGAAAAAATTGGAGTTAGTAGCACTTATTTTGCCCCGGGCCAGTGATTGCACATAATCTCAGAAATTGCAGCGTCTCACTAAACCTGATGTGGCGGAGCACGATTTAGTGGACTTCCCATTTCTGGATTCTGTGAATCACTGACGGGACAAATATCCTTAACTGCTTTATATATTAAATTATATCACACTTGCAAAGCAAAAAACAACTGTGTTTTTTGTTAGCAGGTGTAAATTTCGGTTTTTTTGCTTTACAGTTAATGAAATTTACACCTCAAATACACACTCCCTATAGTTGGCATTCTGGTTGTAACCATAGGGATTGGCTACGCAACGTGTTGTGCCCAGCACCTTGTTGGTAGTGGTATGAGTATGTCCAAACAGCCAAGTGGTGTTTTGTAGTGTGCTGATGTAGTTGCCTAAGTCATTAGCAAAGTAGTTGTTGATTAAGTCAGCACCTGCATACTCTGCAGCAATGCACTCTGTGGCTGGTAAAAAGTGTGTGACAATGATCTTAGTGCCTGATGTGGCTGCATATGCCTGCTGTATGTAGTCTGCATGTGTGTCATACAGCCGGCTGCATGCAGTAGTATCAAAACCCCTAATGTGTCGGAAGTCATTGATGCCATTAGCTGCGGCATGTGCAGCATAGGGGTTGCGACCAAAGTTAGTCCACAGTGTAGCACCGATAAAGGTCACTGACTGCAGCTGGACCATGCCAGGATTAAGCAGGTGAATACCAAGATCTCTGGCAACAGTGCCAATAGCACGATCAAACTCTGCAATGCTAGTTCCGTAGTATTCGTGATTGCCTGGTAGATATACAATGTTTTTTTGTTGCGCATGGAATTTAGTTAGTGCACCGGCAGTTTTGTGGATGCCAGCATGTACGTCGCCGGCTAACACCAACACATCTTCGCCTTGAGTCTGGTAAATGCCGGGATTATCGTAGAATTCCAGGTGTAGGTCACTGAGTAGTCGGATTTTCATTCACAAGCTCCAGTATTAAGGCCATTTTAGCAGCCTGTAGTTTAAGGTACATGGGGTGTTCACGGCTAAAGCTGTCCATAGCTGCAATAACAGCACCCAGTGCCAATAGTATATTTTTGTTTTGTTTGTTCATAGCATCAATTATAAACCAGAAAGGGTCGGCCCACAAGTACGTTTTTACTGTGGTGCCGACCCTAAACTGAATTAAGTGCGGGTTACTGCGACACATCGAGTTTCGTGCCACTCTAGTTTCTGACTGGCACAAGCCTCTATTTGCCCGTAATTTCTGCCAAGCTCAAAGCCTAACAGTAAGCTGAATATAGCTACAGCTAACACAGCTAATACTTGATCAGTATTGTTCATTTATAGTCCTAACAGTTTACGATTTTGGATCCAGCCACAGTAGTTAGCACTCCAGTAGTCGCCGCCAGCATCCTGGTGTGTTACGCCCGTTGGCCACTGCTGATCTGCGACCTCAGGCATGGGAGTAGCCTGATGCTCAACTGGACTGGCATGAGCAGGCTCACTAACAATCAACCTGTCATAGATGGCGTATGCCTTTTCTAGGCTGTCATCTTGACGACGATAGCTGACCTGAGCACAGCAACTGGCACTGACCTTTATGGCGTCTGCTAGTGACAGCGTGGTGCCTGCAGCATCGTAAAATACCTGTTCAAACGCAAACTCACTGTACACATATGGCAAGTGCCAGTCACCCACATCCAGCAGCTGAGGGTCGCTCTGCAACTGCTGTAGGCGCATAAGATCAGCCAGCTGCTTTATCTCTGGTTGAGCATCTGCATGACACCTAAGCCAAAACCAGTTTTTATACTCAGTAGCAGTTACAATAGTTTTCATAATCTGAAAAGGTTCAGTAACTCGATTAACAATTTGTTTGTGTAAACCCTGATTGGCAAGCAACCGTGCCCACTCACAAGCACTAGCACAGGCACTACGCCAGGCGTGCTGACTGAGTGCCTGTTGAGGCAAGTCAACCTCTACTGCAGCCTGCATGCCTGCCTGATTTTGACCCCAGTGAACAGGTACGGCAGGATTTAGTTCTACCTGTTTAATCATGTTTGCAACAGGTATTGCACGGCTGCTAGCAGCATTGCGACTAAACTGCCTGTGTGTCATTAGCTCTGCATGAATAAACCTAGGATACTCCAACTCAAAAGTTGTGATTCGGTTTTGCGCATGATTGATGCTGTCTTTAATAATTTTAGCTGATATCATGCCGGTGTTGTTCCACAGTGTAGTAGTTCTGCCATCAGGAAATGTGGTAGTGGTTTTGTCATCATATTGAGTTACGTGCAATACATCTAATCCGCTTGCATCAATTGTGTGTTTAATCATCATTGTCTCTGTGTAGACTACAACTAGTTTTAATCCAGCCATCTCCACCCCTAGTGCCAGGAGCACCACACGTTTCACAGGTTACTGCACTCATGCCTTCAGCCACACGCACCATGCCATGAACAACGTCATCTCCGCCAGTGTAGTAGAACCTGAGCGTACCAAACTTCTCTTTGACCTGATCCAGTGTGACTTGTGTTACCAGGGTAATACGCCGGTTCTTACTATCTATATAGTGCTGAATACTGCCCATGAGTTGATCCAGGATATTGAACCAGCCATCACCACACTCAAATCCCCAGCACATGCAGGTTTCTGTCATGGCCAGGTTTCTGTTAACCATCATTTTGGGATATCTAGTGCACAGCAGCTCGTCTAGTAGAGTTTTCATATCTTAGGTGTTTTAAATATTGCTGGGTTATCTTCCGCAAATGCAATTAGTGCATGTGTCATAAATTTAACCTGTTCTTCAGTCATTTTTAGATTGTAGGCATCACTCAGGATATGTAAGGTTTCGTGCCATAACGCAATCTTTTGGGTCTGATCAGTAAAGTGATCACCAATCCAGATCTCCTGGTCATTAAATCGTGCAAGGCCAATAGTGCCCTGCATTTCTTGTGCTGTTTTATACAGCACAGTGTATGTTAATCCACAAATTTTTAATTGCATAGTGTTGTCTTTTTAAAATCGCAGTAACTGGTCTAGTGTATAGACGTTGTTCATGTAGGGTGACACGCTATCTAATACACTTATTGCCAAGTCACCCTTTCTTCTGGGGCCGTGTTTTACCTGAAATTCCACATTGTTTACCTGCTTGAATAGCTCAACAATATGTCTAACTGAACGTCCTATACCATGCCCTAAACATTCCGTTTGATTGCTGGGCTTCTCAATGGCAGTACGCAATGCATCACATATTTCGTTCACATGAACATAGTCACGAAAACAGGTTCCGTCAAGGGTTTTATAGTCAGTACCAAAAATAGTAAACTCACCCGTGTGTTTTGCACGCATTAAGTTATACATCAATCCATCTGGATTGGTTGGCGCAAAACCACTACTACCAATAACATTGTAGAATCTAAACGTAGTGTAATCTTGCTGATTACGTGCAGTACAGTATTCATGCACAACATCTTCCGCAGCACGTTTACTGATACCATAAGCGCTTGCACAATCTTGTGCCGCACCTGTGCTAGCAAATATAAAGTTCTGGGTTTTTATACCCTCCAAAACATTCATTGTGCCTATTAAGTTGGTATTATAGTATAGTGAGGGATTACGCTCACTATCACCTACATTAACTAGTGCTGCTAAGTGTACGACCGCATCAAATTCAACATCAATGGTGAATACTCTACGAATATCAACATTATACCAGTCCCTAAGCTGATCTGTCTGTGGCACTGCAACATCTAATCCATATACCTCATAGCTGTCTTCTAGCATACGGGATAGGTGTGAGCCTATATATCCACTATTACCGGTAATCAGTATTTTTTTCATCGCGGTGAGTTTGCGTGCAACTGGTTTAGCTGTTGCACAATGTATTCATGTGACTCCTCTACCTCCCAGGTACCATGTGGTGGGCAAAATATAAAACTAACATCTTGCCACACACCTGGATCTCGCTCAATTGCGGCAGTATGTACGGTAGCAATTAGGCTTGTATTAATTGCAATTTTAGCACCTGTATGAAGTACAGAAGCATTAGTTAGTGTAATAAACATTGTTGTAATCTCTCAATTTCGTTGGCAGCTTCTTCTAGGATATCTGCTATTCTGTCTGGACGACCCTCTTGCACACTCTTACGAGTAGCAATCTGTCGGCGAATCTCTGCTCGCATACGTAAGCGGTATACCAGGCTTTGTTCTGTTGTAGATGGTGTAATCATGGTGTTGTTGTTTCTACTACTGCTTCCATTATTCTTCAATTCCGAAATAAAAGTCTGACACCGACCAACCGACTCAACGGTGGTATGAACAGCGGGAGACTCAGTATAACACAATATGTCAATTGTATCAACTCTGGTTCGCAAAAACGGTAAACAAATATATTTAACATTCCTGCAATAAAATATATGCCACTAACATAAACCATCCACCAGCCTGGACTGATCGGCAATTTCATTCTTCAACTCCGAAATGTTGTTTAATCGCACCACTACACTCTTTAGCAAACAATACCGTCGGTGCCTGATCGTGTAGGAAACGTCCACCTTCTACAACTCCAACACATTCTGCCACAATTAACTTGGCGAACAGTTCCTTATTAAAAAACGATGAATCATTCTGTCGATCATAGATATAAGACTTCTCAACAAGTTCACGAATTCGTTCGTTCATGCTACTATCCAGTCTATGGTTTCTCGAATTTCAACAGTTTCATAACCATCGTATTCCTGGATACGGAAATGAGTACCTGCAGGAATCCACAAAACTTTTAGGTCTTCGGCACCGCCGTAGAAGTGGTTGTTGCCATACACTGTTTCACAGTACAGCTCTATGGTTTTTGCAGAGGTATTTGACTGTACCATATCCACCACCTGTGGGTCGTACAGCAGCTGTTCTACATAGTGCCAAGAATACCAACCAGCCCCATGGTAAGGCGAGAACAGAACAGCTACCATTCCATCTTTAAGTTTCTTGTGCATTGCTAGCTCCATATACTAATAAAAAAGTGTGTAAATATACCATACAAGAGGAGTGGCAGTATCAGTAACCAGACTGCAGCTAGAGCCACAAAAACTGGCAGCATTAACACAAACTTAATAAATTTAAACATAGCGCTATTATAACAAAAAATAGGGTCAACAGCAAGATAGAATTTATCGTGCTGTTGACCCTAAACTGCATAAAACACATGATTTTTAATAGTCATGGTCCACCTTAAATGCCATTTTGGATGTACTGATGTATTATGGTAGTGTGTGGCATCAATTCGTGGCAGGTTATATGCCCTAACTGACGCATCTAGGCTATTTTGCCAGTCTGACCACACAATCTTAGTGTTATGTTTAGTGCTGGTCCAACTAAACTGATAGGGTTGATATACTACCTTGCAAATAGTTTTTGGGTAGTTTTTATGATCTACACGATTAAGTACTACCTGGGCCACAGCAATCTGACCCTCTACTGGCTCACCTCGGGCCTCATAGTACGTGTTCTTGACCAGGCAGTTCAGCTGGGCTGGGCTCGGCAACAGGTATGCTGCTGGCTGCTGCACTAGGCTGGGTATCAACAGCACTGGCACTAGCAATAGTTTTAGTTGCATTTTCTAGCTCCTGTTTAAGACTAGTTATACTGGACTCATAGTTAACTTTTTCAATACATAAACGCTCTAGGTCTTCCAGCAATTGTGTAATCTGTTGTTGCTGATTAACCATGATTTGTTGATTAGCAACATTTTGATTATTGAGTTCACTTAGAGTTTTAGCTGCTCGAATCTGCGTAGCTGTGGCTGGATGTTGAATTTGCACACCACCATCCTTAAACTCTGTCTGACCTGCCAGCAACACATTAATTAAATTTTGCACAGTTTCTCCTGAAATAGTTAGTTATTATATCATAAACACCACTACAATACAAGACTAAAATTTTTAATGCCTGTGCGCCAGCAACAAAAATACTGGCATTGACACAGCCTGGTCAGCATGGTATAATAGCTGTAAACGGAGGCATCTATGAGTCTTTTACAGCACAGTTACGTTACAGAATTAGAGTTACTAATCTTAGATGTACTATTGCCAGTCTATGAAAAATACAATAAGTCAAAAGGCATATTAAATGGATTAAATGCTATAAATCCCAGACTACTGCGTCAGATCACCAAGACTCAAAAACTTCCAGCACTGTTACGTGCTAAAGAAAAACAAACTTGTGTCGTGGTCACAAAACTGCTATAATATTTACTTAACAATGCACTATTGCCATGAATACAGCAACTAACCCAGAATTTTGGCTTGGAAAAGCCTCAAGCACTATACACTCTAATAAACAATTACAGGAACTGTTTGCAGAAGTTGAGCCAGCCAAAGTGCCTAAGCCCAAACAAGCTGTACGATTTGACTCTGGCAAAACCAACTGGAGTTTAATGCCATTTGAGGCACTAGAAGAGATCAATCGGGTTTTAGAATTTGGTGCCAACAAGTACGCTGCCTGGAATTTTACAGAACATGGTGGCATGAACCACTCGCGTGTTCTTAACAGCTGCGTTAGACACATTTTTAGCTATATGCGGGGTCAAGACCTAGACCCAGAATCTGGCCTTAGCCACTTGGCACACGCAGGATGTAATATCCTGTTCCTACTATACTACAAGAAATACCCCGAAGTGTTTACAAAAGATGACAGACACGTACGCAAAACTTAACCACAGTTTACATCGTACTAGAGACAGTTTAGTTGATGCCTGCTATGTATTAGGCTTAAACCCAGAATTGTTTGACCTTGGTAGCCTTAGTGTTACACAATGTGCAGACTGCAGTGTGTGGGAAACTCATAACAACATTGTTGGTGATGTATGTGTATTTTGCCACAATATGCCAGACCTAAGATTTTAGTATGACCAAGATTACTGATCAAAACAATGTGTTGTACCAGCAAATGCTGGTCAACAACCTAGACCGCAGACATGACGCACTTAGACTAGAAGAAATACAGATTCGTGAATCACTTAAACGCAATGAAGTTGCCAAGCTAGAACTAAATCGTTACATGAATCGCGCAGGACAACTGGTAGATAAATTGGCATGAATAACTCAACTTTTCAAACAGGAACAAAAAATGACGCAATCTTTAGTGCAAATGCTCCCTATAGTAATCCCTACCAGGGTACTAATAGTCGTTGGTTGTTTGTGTGTAGTGCTGGCCTCCTGCGCAGCCCAACCGGTGCCAGTTTAGCTGCTCAATACAAAATTAATGCCCGTAGTTGTGGTAGCAATTTTGACTATGCACTAATTCCTTGCAGTGCTAACCTAATTAATTGGGCTGACAAGATCATATTTGTTAATGCACAAAACTTGTGGCAGCTACAAGATAACTTTGAGGGGCACTCGGACTTGCTAATTCAAATCACAGAAAAGCAAATAGTCATGAATATTCCTGACAATTTTGACTATATGGACGGTCAGTTAGTAAGATATTTTAAAACTCATTTGTTTGAACCCTACGGCCCTGTTACCACAAACTAGAACACCGTCGGCGATTAGTACAATGGACAGTGCAAGGGTCTTCTAAGCCCTTAATGCTGGTTCGATTCCAGCATCGCCGACCAAAATATTGACTTGATTGTGTGTGTCAAACGAGTTATAATTATCTTTTAAAGGAAATAATATGGCTGGATATACCAAGGAATTCTTAGTTGATGCCTATGTTAGCAGATACGAAAATGCGGCAGTCAATGTGTCACAACTGCGTGAGCAGGCTGTCAAGCACTATGACTTAGTAGGTCGTGATCAGTTTCGTGTTAGCGCATCACTAGATGCTCAAGAGATTAAAAAATTTAAACTTGCTACTGGACGTAAATCGTAGTATAATTAGTGTTGTTTAGCAGTAGACAACATTTTAAAAAGTTGCCAAGGCCATTTGCCGTGGCTAGAATTGTAAGTAAGGCGACCAAAACCACCTGGTCACGTGGTAATTCAGAATAGGTAAAGCGGCAGACTTTACAGAAATGCCCAACCCATTAATTCCAGGGGTAGATAGTAGACTTAAGTATAGTTCGTTTGACAACTTTTTAAAATATTGACTTGAATTGTGTACTAAAACAATTTATAATAATTACTTAGACAGACAGAATAAGACACACCGGCTCTGACCGCAAATATAAAGCTAATACAGAAGCATCAGGTTCGTGTAAGATTCTGTCTCTCTAAATACACCGGGTGAAAAGTGGTTTGGCTGCACAAATACTTTCTTAATTGTTACAAACGAAATCGCCTAGTAACAGCCCTAAGCAAATTTATGGAGCGTTCTTCTAATGGTCAGGAAAGCGGGTTTTCATCCCGTTAACAGGAGTTCGATTCTCCTACGCTCTACCAGATCTAGACCCTAAGCTGTAGTGGCTGTTACAGGCCACAGTAAATGCAGGTTATCTGCTGCAGCAGCTTTAAACCATTCTGATGATGGCTCTGGTCAAGCCGAAACCCCAGCTAATGCGTTTACGCTAAGTTGTGGGTAAATGGATGTATATACCGTTAAGGAGGCGGTTCCGGCTGTAACCCGGACGTGGCGACACTCTGTTGGATCGTTCCCAACTGCATCCACCATTAATTAAGTATCATCAAGGTAACGTGCTAAGACGTTAGCACTATACGGGTCAAAGCTGCCGGCGACTGATCCTGACATAACTGCATCGGCATTGAGCAAGTTTAGCGACTATCTCAGAATTTGCACGATGATACTTAATTAATGGTTATAATAAATACCCTACTATATGCACAGTTTTAACTCAGACATACATCGTGCAGGTTTTGCCTGTAAAATTCAAGAATCACATGATGTGGCTATCTCTAAGTTTGCAGTCAAATCCACAACCATTACTTGGCTTAATGCCCAAACACCAGATCGTGTAGTTGCACGACTGTGGGAACTAATGACCAACAATGTTCAAGCACTGCGTGCTCAGATTGAGTATGTGGGCAGCCTGCCAGCCAATCAACGTATGTTTAGACTGAGTGGTGATTTACTGCCAGCTTACAGTCATGACCGCTATATGTGGTTTTACTTTGAGCCAGATGTATTACGCTATCTAGAAAGCAACCTGTCGGAAATTGGAAACCTGGCTCGCAGTCTTGACGTGCGGCTTAGCTTTCATCCAGGTCAATTTTGCGTACTGGCATCAGATAGTGCTGAAGTAGTAGAGCGCTCAATCACAGAATTTGAGTATCACTGTGACATTATTCGCTATATGGGATATGGTCGCAGTTTTCAGGACTTTAAATGCAATGTGCATATTGGTGGCAAGGCAGGGCCTGATGGTATTCGCCGCGCACTTAAACGACTTAGTCGTGAAGCACACAATTGTTTAACCATTGAAAATGCAGAATACAGTTGGGGTATAGAGCACAGTATTGAACTCATGTTTGACTGTGCCCTAGTACTAGACATACATCATCACTGGATTGCCAGTGGCGAGTATATCTGTGCCACAGACGATCGTGTGCGTGCTGTAACTGAAAGCTGGCGAGGTGTGCGTCCTGTTATACACTACAGTGTTAGTCGTGAAAATGTGTTAGTAGACCATGATGCAGATACACTGCCTGATCTAGCAGCACTTAAAAGTGCTGGATTTACCAGCACTAAACTTCGTGCACACAGCGACTACTACTGGAACTCAGCAGTTAACGAGTGGGCGGCCAGCTTTAGTGCTGATGCCGACATAATGTGCGAAGCCAAACAAAAAAATCTTGCTGTACAGCAATTTATTAAATTTATCTAACATAATGCCCTGGTGACGGAATAGGTATACGTACTGGTCTTAGAAACCAGGTTCTGGGAGTTCAAGTCTCCCCTAGGGCACCAACCTATAAAATAATATGCAATACAGAAACATAATTACCCAGATTACTGTAGCAGATACTAAAACTAATCCCCTGTACGGGGATTGTGTACGAGTCAGTCTACAAGATGATGGAGATGGGCCATTTGTGGTACTCAAACAAAGTGGCCTAGATCACGAACATGAAGTTCACATCATGTTTGATGAATGGCCTAATATCTGTAAGGCTATCTGTGTACTAAAACATCAACAACTGGTTTAAACGACCCGGCTATAACTAGGAGACACTATGCGATTGTAATACTACAAGGAGCATAAAGTGAGTAGAACACTTAAAGATCGTCCAAGTCATGTTAAACATGAGGCTTGGGACAAAGACAGAATTCAGGTTGAGGGTTGGTTTAGATATATAAATCTACCAACAACCAGAACTAAAAAGCGCAGAGAAATAGATACTGAGGAGCACTGGATGAGTACGCCCAGCTGGTGGACCAGAATCATGATGAATAAACCTCAAAGACGTAGCGGATCAATTTGGGAACGTAAAGCAGTTAGAACAGATATTTTATGTCTATTTGACTTAGATACACCCAGTGTAGGCCGTAAACCCCACCAGTACTACTGGTAAGTTGGATAAATTTACACTTGTGTTTACTGCCCTAAAATGTTATAATTTATACTTAGCAGCAACAATTGCTGTTAATCTCTGATTCGGTTAGTGGCTATACCACTTCCTTTGGGAGGAAGATTTCGTGTGTTCGAGTCACACATCAGAGACCACTTAATTTAGTATTGGGTTACCACTACGCTGTTTAGTACTAAATTAAATGGGGGATTGGTATACTTGGCTAACACACCTGGTTTGCAACCAGGAGCAAACGGTTCGAATCCGTTATTCTCCACCAAATAATAAGGGTTCTTATGATGCATAAATTTAATTTGACTATTCTACAAACATAAGATACCCTTATTCCCTAACACACTAGGGCTTCGGCCCTATATTTTTTTATGATAGAATTTACACCAATTGGTGGTATTCCAGTTGATGGCGTACCAGTAGTAATCCCTTTTAGCAACTGGCTTGAAGCCGCTAATTGGCCACAGTACACAGATCAGCCGCGAAAAATATAACTTGAAGTTATTGTTTAAACCAGTTATAATTATTTTTTAAAGACACAAATCATGAAAATTTGGGAAGCAATTCAGATGCTAGAGCAAATGGATCAAACTAAGGAATGTACTGTAACATTTGGTACAGACAAAATAGCAAAAGTACCACACGTACCACATCGTGAGTGGGTTATCAATCGCGCTGATTGGCTTAATCGTACTCATGGTATGGAAGAAGGACAACAGGTTCACTAATGAAAACACGAAAACCTAACATGGATGTATAGCTCAGCGGCTAGCAGCAACCGGCTTTTAACCGGTAGGTCCTGGGTTCAAATCCCAGTGCATCCACCATAGATAAACACATTTAACGGTAAAACAGGATACCTAGCAACTGCATGCAGGGGCTATCCTAAAGAAGTAGTTTACTACCACCGTAAAGCTAGGAAAATAGTGTGTTTTTCTATGGTTATACTGCCGAGTCGTCAAGCGGTTAAGACCCTGGATTTTGATTCCAGTATGCGTAGGTTCGAATCCTACTTCGGCTGCCAGGATATATTCCTCAGTAGCACAGCGGTAGTTGCACTTGACTGTTAATCAAGTTGTCCGTGGTTCGATCCCACGCTGGGGAGCCAGATCTAGTAATTTTAGACACGATCGTACCATTGTTCGAATCAATGGCAGTTATACGATCACACAGGTAAACTAGCCTGCATAAACAACCCCATCGTTAATGAGTGGTTTATGAAATTAGTATAGATTGCGTCTAGTGCACTAGAAGTGATCTATCACAGTTATGAACATTAACTACATTTGTAACTGTGAAAAATAGTAGGTAAATAGGTGGCTGCTTAGTGGCCGTGATTCCTGAAGGCGTTAACAGCGCTACTACTAAAATGCCTACCAATATTAGTCGGATAGCCAGTTCCGAAAGCAAGGCAGCTTTAAACCCTAGGGTTTAGATAAACATATAGTAATAGTATGCTTATCTAAACCTTTTATTTTTTGGAAGATGTGCCGCAAGGTGCGGCAAGGGCTTGCTAAGCCCTCGTTTAGAAATAGGCTGATTGGTTCGATTCCAATATCTTCCGCCAGTTATTGCCTTGTAGCTCAGAGGAAGAGCAATCGCTTGATAAGCGATAGGCCGACATTTCAAAATTGTCCGAGGCAACCAGTTAGCGTATCCTTAGCTCAATTGGCAGAGCGCTGGTCTCCAAAACCAGAGGTTCGCGGTTCGACTCCGTGAGGGTATGCCAGAATTCTTTACCAAGGAAAAAAATGAATAGATACGTAGTAGCATACAGCTATCCTAATGATAGTGAAATCTTTCAACAAGAGATACACTCAACATCTAAGAGAGACGCAGCCTTAAAGTATCTTAGCGAATTTCAAGATATAGTTTTTGAGGAAAACCAACTATTAGACATGGAAGATTTTGATCTGTTAGCTGAACATTGCTGGGATTACTTAGAGGTCAGTATTTCAGTTTTACAGATAGATTAACGCGGGTAGGGGGGTCACCACACCGGTCTCATAAGCCAGGTGCATCGGCAGTTCGAATCTGTCACCCGCAACCACTAATCGGTATGGGCCCTAACAGGCATCAACACATACTCCGCATAATCGTAAGCGGTTTGGAAAGTAATGCAGCGGGGTTGGTCCTGCGACTGGCCTTGAAAACCAGGTTCTCTTAACCGGGATGGGGTTCGACTCCTCTGCTTTCCGCCATAGGTAAACATATTGTCTACTGGTAAATGAGATAATAATGCTCATAATAAAAGTTCCAAACAGTATGTTTTCTTATGGTTGTATGAAATAAACAGAAAAGTGTCTTGGACGGGGGTGCGAATCCCCCCAGGTCCACCAAAAGCAGAAGCACTAAAAGTACCCTTGAGTGGGTATACGATTTTAGTTCGTGGAATCGGGTAACGGGGAAAAAGTGAACCCGAATGGCTACTAAACTGCTTTTGATGGGCCTGCATAGTTTCGACAGGGCAACAAGTAAACAAGTGGACAGCCCGGCAAAGTAGAAGCCGTTAAGATTAGGGTAACTTTAGTCGCTATACCCATAGTATAGAAAGACGCAGCCTAGTTGTAGACACAAAAAAAGTAAAAGCAAACGACACACAGTTCGCATTAGCTGCCTAAACTCAGCTTAGGGTTTCGGTAGGTTTCCTCGTAACAGAATAACCTACCATTTTTGTAAACACACACTCACACACAAGGAGAAATCTTATGAGTAAAACACCTTTTGAAATCCGTTTAAGTCTTTTGGACATGGCA